>Ga0190275_10000299_pt1 | contig 48107 bp, 48 predicted proteins | sample Popmic550T_FD_133745 | JGI IMG/M metagenome (GOLD analysis project Ga0190275, IMG submission 133745) | Populus adjacent soil microbial communities from riparian zone of Yellowstone River, Montana, USA - 550 T | ecosystem: Environmental > Terrestrial > Soil > Riparian zone > Trees stand | place... | reverse complement strand
GCTCCACCACCGTGAGGCACGCGCCGTCCACGGAGATGGACTCACCCAGGGCAAAGCTGGCAGCCCCCAGCGCCGTGCGGATCCACAGATCCGTCATCCCACCTGGGACGACACGATCCACCACGCCCACATCCTGAACGAGACCGGTGAACATCGGCGGGGCTTATAACGAATCCATCAGAGCCGTGCCTGGAGGAGCAGATCCGCTCCGAGCTGCTCGACGGTGAGGTCCTTCAGTGGGAGCGCCTGGGACATCAGCTTCACCCCGAGCTCACCGGACCAGGAGAGCCCCTGGCTGCCGATGAGCTTGGGGGCCAGGAAGAGGGCCAGCTCGTCCGCCAGCCGATCGCGGAGGAAGGAGCCGTACATCTCCGCGCCGCCCTCCACCAGCACATGGTTCAAGCCCTCCTGGGCGATGCGGGCGAGGAGGATCTTCAGATCCACTCGGCCGCGCTTCTCGCTCAGCTGCCACACCTCCACGCCCTGCTCGGCGAAGCGGCGGGCCTTGCGGGCGGCGGGATCCTCCAGCGTGGCCAGCACCGTCTTCGCCCGAGAGCGCTGGGTGAAGACGGTGGCCGTGGGCTTCAGGCTCAGGCGGGAGTCCACCACCACACGCACCGGGTCCTTGCCTCCACCGCCTGGCAGCCGCGTGGTGAGCTTCGGATCGTCCAGGCGCACCGTGTTGGCGCCCACGAGGATCACGTCCACGCGATCGCGCAGGCGGTGGACCCACTCGCGCGCCGGCTCGCCTGTCACCCAGCGCGAGTCCCCCGTGGCAGTAGCCAGCTTGCCATCCAGCGTCACCGCTGCCTTGAGCGTGACGTAGGGCTGCCCGGTGCGGATGGCCTTGAAGAAGGAGCGGTTGAGCCGGTCCGCCTCGTCCTTGAGGACACCCGTGAGCACCTCCACGCCAGCGCGCCGCAGCCGGGCAATGCCCTTGCCATTCACCTGGGGGTTGGGATCCGTAGACGCGCTGATGACCCGGCGCACCCCGGCCTCGAGGATGGCCAGGGTGCAGGGGGGTGTGCGCCCATAGTGATTGCACGGCTCGAGCGTGGTGTAGAGGTCGGCGCCCCGAGCCCGAGGCCCCGCGGCGGCCAGCGCCATCACCTCCGCGTGCGCCTGGCCCGCGGGCTGGGTGTAGCCGCGGGCGATGATGCGCCCACCCTTCACCAGCACCGCACCCACCGAGGGGTTGGGACTGGTGCGCCCCAGGCCCTTGGCCGCCTCCTCCAGCGCGATGCGCATGAAGAACTCGGCCACGGCCTGGTCGAAGTCCGCTGCCCGCTTCGCCCTGGGGGCCCTGCTCGCCTTCATCCGTGCGCGCGTCAGCAGCCTCATGACGGCTGGCCACCCTTGCCTGGCTGAGGCTTCGGACGGCCCTCCTTCGGCTGATCCGCGAGCTCGCGCAGCTCGTTCATGAACTCGGCGATGTCGCGGAAGCTCCGGTACACCGAGGCGAAGCGCACGTAGGCCACCTCATCCAGCGCCCGCAGCCGGCGCATCACCTCCTCGCCGATGACGCTGGAGGGCACCTCCTTCTCGCCCATGCCCTGGAGCAGCCGCTCGATGGCCCCCACCGTCTGCTCGACCTGGTCCACCGACACCGGCCGCTTCTCGCAGGCCTTCTTCAGCCCGTTGACGATCTTGTCCCGATCGAACGCCTCGCGCCGGCCATCCTTCTTCACGATGAGCGGGTAGAGCTCCTCCACCCGCTCATACGTGGTGAAGCGCCGCTTGCACTCCAGACACTCACGGCGTCGACGGATGACCGAGCCCTCATGCGACTCGCGCGAGTCGATGACCTTGTTCTCGGTGTCCTGGCAGAAGGGGCAGCGCATCGGGGGGAGGGGACACTACCTCAGCCGCGAGGCATAGAGCGGGAAGGACTTCGTCAGTTCCTTCACCTTTCCGCGGATGCGCCCGAGCTGCGCCTCGTCCGAGGCGTGATCCAGCGCCTCGCCCATGAGCTGGCCGACGATGGCCATCTCCGCCTCCTTCATTCCACGGGTGGTGAGAGCGGGCGTGCCCACCCGGACGCCGGAGGTGGTCATCGGCTTCTCCGGATCGAAGGGGATCATGTTCTTGTTCACGGTGATGCCGGCCTTGCCCAGCACCTCCTCGGCCACCTTGCCGGTGAGCTTCTTGGGGCGCAGGTCCACCAGCATGAGGTGGTTGTCCGTGCCGCCCGAGCACAGGCGCAGGCCCGCCCGCTGGAGCGCCTCGGCCAGCGCCTTGGCGTTGGCGACGATCTGCCGCTGGTAGGCCTTGAACTCGGGGGTGAGCGCCTCCTTGAAGGCCACGGCCTTGGCGGCGATCACGTGCATCAGCGGACCGCCCTGGATGCCCGGGAAGATCTGGCTGTTCACCGTCTTGGCGTACTGCTCCTTGCACAGGATGAGGCCACCGCGCGGGCCCCGCAGCGTCTTGTGCGTGGTGGAGGTGACGAACTCCGCCATCGGCACCGGCGAGGGGTGGATCCCCGCGGCCACCAGGCCGGCGATGTGCGCCATGTCCACCATCATCGCCGCGCCCACGCTGTCGGCGATCTCGCGGAACTTCGCGAAGTCCAGCGTGCGCGGGTAGGCGCTGGCGCCCACGACGATGACCTTCGGCTTGTGCTCCTTGGCCAGCGCGGCCACCTGAGCGAAGTCGATTGTCTCCGTGTCCCGGGTGAGCCCGTAGTGGACCACCTTGTAGAGCTTGCCGGAGAAGTTGAACGTCGCTCCGTGCGTGAGGTGGCCGCCCGAGTTGAGATCCAGCGACAGCAGGGTGTCGGCCGGCTTCATCAGCGCCATGTAGGCGGCCATGTTGGCCTGGCTGCCGGAGTGGGCCTGGACGTTGGCGGCCTCGGCGCCGAACAGCTCCTTCACGCGGTTGATGGCCAGCGTCTCGGCCACATCCACCACCTCGCAGCCGCCGTAGTAGCGCTTGCCGGGGTAGCCCTCGGCGTACTTGTTCGTCAGCACCGAGCCCATGGCCGTCATGACGGCCGGGCTGACGAAGTTCTCCGAGGCGATCAGCTCGAGCCCCTCCTCCTGGCGCTCCGTCTCCTGACGGACGACCTGGGCGATCTCGGGATCAACCTCAGCGAGCGTGCGGGTGTTCTCCATCTGTCGTCTCCCTCGAAACGTAGGGGTTCAAGCGGGCCTCATCGCTCCGATTCGGCCTCGCGGATCTTCTGGACGCGCTTCTCATGCCGCCCACCCTCGAACGGCGTGGCCAGGAAGGCCTCGAGAATGGCCCTGGCCACCCCGGCCCCCACCACCCGCTGTCCCAGACACAGCACGTTGGCATCATTGTGGGCGCGAGCCATCCGCGCCTCGAACTCGGTGGTGCACAGGGCAGCGCGCACGCCCGGGTACTTGTTGGCCACGATGCTCATGCCGATGCCCGTGCCGCACACGAGCACCCCATGGGCGTACTGCCCGGCAGCCACGGCGCGGGCCACCTTCGTGGCGAAGTCCGGGTAGTCCACGGACTCGCGCGAGGAGGGGCCCACATCCTCGAAGGCCACGCCCCGCTCCCGGAGCCCGGCCACCAGCTCCTGGCGGAGCTCGAGGCCCGCGTGATCGGACGCGAGGATGATCTTCACGGGGGGCTCCTCCCTGGGAGCGGGACGCTCTACTTGAAGCGGCGGAAGAGCAGCACCGCGTTGGTGCCGCCGAAGCCGAACGAGTTGCTCATCGCCGCGTCGACGCGGACCTCGCGCGGCTGGTTCGGGACGTAGTCCAGATCGCAGTCCGGATCGGGCGTCGTGTAGTTGATGGTCGGGGGCAGCACGCCGCGGAGCAGCGCCAGGATACTGACGACGGCCTCCGCGCCACCCGCCGCGCCGAGCATGTGCCCGGTCATCGACTTGGTGGAGGACACGGCCAGCTTCTTCGCGTGCGCGCCGAAGACGTTCTTGATGGCCTTGGACTCGTTGGCGTCGTTGTAGGGGGTGGAGGTGCCGTGCGCGTTGATGTAGCCCACCTCCTCCGGGTTGAGCCCCGAGGAGGCCAGCGCCAGGCGCATGCAGCGGGCCGCGCCCTCACCCTCGGGGGCCGGCGCGGTGACGTGGTTCGCGTCCGAGTTCGCCGCGTAGCCCACCAGCTCCGCCAGGATGTTGGCGCCGCGCTTCTTTGCGTGCTCCAGCTCCTCCAGGATGATGACGCCCGCGCCCTCGCCCATCACGAAGCCATCCCGCTCCTTGTCGAACGGACGGCTGGCCGCGGCAGGGTTGTCGTTGTGCGTGGACAGCGCCTTCATGACCGAGAAGCCACCGATGCCCAGCGGGGTGATGGCGGCCTCGGCGCCGCCAGCGATGACCGCGTCACACTCCCCCAGCCGGATGGACTTCCACGCCTCGCCGATGGCGTGGGCGCTGGTGGCGCAGGCGGACACGGGGGACCAGTTGGGGCCCTTGGCGCCGTACCGGATGGAGATCAGACCGGGCGCCATGTTGATGATCATCTGGATGATGAAGAAGGGCGACAGCCGGTCAAACCCCTTCTCCAGCCCCTTCTTGTGCTGCTCCTCCAGCGAGGCGATCCCGCCGATGCCGGAGCCCACGATGACGCCCACGCGCTCCTGCTGGTAGCCGTGCGGCTTGTCCGAGCCGATGGGCAGCCCGCTCTCGCGCATGGCCATCTCCGCGGCGGCCAGGGCGTACTGAGCAAACAGATCCATCCGGCGGACTTCGCGCCTGTCCATGAACTGCTCGGGCTGGAAGTCCTTCACCTCGCCCGCGAACCGCGTGTCGAGCTTGGCGACATCGAAGCGGGTGATGGGCGCGATGCCAGACTTGCCGGCAAGCATCGCCTGCCAGTTCTTCTCGGTGCCGGTACCCAGTGCCGTGATCAACCCGGTACCTGTGATGACGACTCGACGGTTTGACACGATCCTCTCCAACAGGGTGCTCGGCTACGACGGAATGCGCGGCCACGGAACGCTGGCGAACAGCGTCCCACCGGCCCGGCCGCGCCTGCTGCCTTACTTCTTCTGCGTGTTGATGTAGTTGATGGCGTCGCCGACCGTCTTGATGTTCTCGGCCTCCTCATCGGGGATCTCGACCTCGAACTCCTCCTCCATCGCCATCACGAGCTCCACGATGTCGAGGCTGTCGGCGCCAAGGTCCTCGATAAAGGAGGACTCAGGCTTGATCTCATCCTCCCCCACCCCGAGCTGATCGGCGATGATGGACTTGACCTTTGCTTCGATGGCTGACGTCGACATAAGTGCTGATCCCTCCAGGAACCGTGTGGGGGCCGGGCATACTTCCCCAGGCCCAATCAAAGGCGGGCGCGGTATATCCCACGGCCGCCAGCAATCCAACCTTGCGCTACATGTACATGCCGCCGTTCACCTTCAGAACTTCTCCGGTGATGTAGGCAGCGGAATCGCTGGCCAGGAATACCACGGCGTTGGCCACCTCTTCCGGGGTGCCCAGACGGGCCAGGGGAATGTTCTCGAGCATCTTTTTACGCAGCTCGTCGTTGATGCCCGCCGTCATGTCCGTGCCGATGAAGCCCGGGGACACGGCGTTGACGCGGATGTTGCGGCTGGCCAGCTCCTTGGCCACCGACTTCGTCAGGCCGATGAGGCCCGCCTTGGAGGCAGAGTAGGCAGCCTGGCCCGCGTTGCCTGACTCCCCCACGATGGAGGTGAGGTTGATGATGGCGCCACCGCGCTGCTTCATCATCGGCCGGCTGGCGGCGCGGATGAGCGCGAAGGAGCCCTTGAGGTTGGTGTCCATCTGCTTGTCCCAGTCCTCGTCCTTCAGCCGCATGACGAGGCCGTCCACGGACACACCCGCGTTGTTGACGAGCACGTCCAGCCGGCCGTGCGTCTTCACGAGGGACTCCACGGCGGCGGCGCACGCGGCGGTGTCCGCCACGTCGAACTTCACGGCCTCGGCCTTGGCGCCCGCCTCCTGGACGAGCTTGACCGACTCCTGGGCCGCCGCCTCGTTGCCGGCATAGTTGACGACGACCACGGCCGCGCCCGCCTTGGCGAACGCCACCGCGCACGCCCGGCCGATGCCGCGCGAGCCACCGGTGACCAGCACCACCTTGTCCTTGAATCCGCTCATGTTGTCCCCAGGGCCGCCAGCGTCTTCTCGAGGCTCGCGGCGTCCTCCACGTTGAACGTCTCGATGTCCTTGCTGATGCGTTTGACGAGCCCGGCCAGCACCTTGCCCGGCCCCAGCTCGACGATGCGCGTCACGCCCTGGGCCTTGAGCGCCTCCACGCACTCGATCCAGCGGACCGGGGCGCTCACCTGCTCCAGCAGCAGCGGCACCACGCGCCCGGCATCGCTGTTGGGCCGGGCCTCGACGTTGGTCACCACGGGGAAGCGGGGCGCGGACACCTTCACCTGGCCGAGCACCTCGGCGAGCCGCGGCTTCTCCGGATCCATGAGGGCGCAGTGGAAGGGTGCGGACACCGGCAGGGGCAGGACGCGCTTGGCGCCGGCCTCCTTGAGCTTCGCCTCGGCGCGGGTCACCGCGGAGGCGTGCCCGGCGATGACCGTCTGCTCCGGCGAGTTGTAGTTGGCCGGAGCCAGCACCTCGCCCTGGGCCGCCGCCTCACAGACCGCCTTCACCTTGTCGGGCTCCAGGCCCAGCACGGCCGCCATGGCTCCCACCCCGGCGGGCACGGCCTCCTGCATGAAGGTGCCACGGGCGCGCACGGCCCGGACGGCATCCGCCAGCGACAGGGCCCCCGCGGCCACCAGCGCCGAGTACTCCCCGAGCGAGTGCCCCGCGACGAACGCCGGCGCCGGCACGCGCGTGGAGAACACCGCGTGCACCGCGAGGGACACGGTGAGGAGGGCCGGCTGGGTATTGGCGGTGAGCTTCAGCGCCTCCTCGGGCCCCTCGAAGCAGAGGGTGGACAACTTCTCACCCAGCGCATCGTCCACTGCCTCGAAGACGGCGCGGGCCTCGGGGAACTTCTCGAGCAGATCCTTCCCCATGCCCACCTTCTGGCTGCCCTGGCCTGGAAAGACGAAAGCAATCTTCGACATGTGTGACTCACTCCCTCCCTGACTGCCCCTCAACTACCACCGAACCATCGCGCTGCCCCACGCCATGCCGGCCCCGACGGCCATCATGGCGACGACATCGCCGCGCTTCAGCTTCCCGGCGCGGTTGGCCTCGTCCAATGCGATGGGCACCGAGGCTGCGGAGGTGTTGCCGTATTTATCGAGGTTGATCCAGCACTTCTCGATCGGGATCTCGATGCGCTGCAGCACCGCCTCGAGGATGCGCATGTTGGCCTGGTGCACGATGACATGGTCCACCTGGGCGGGCGTGAACCCGTGGACCCGCAGCGCCTCCCGCGTGACGCTCGTCAGCTCGCGCACGGCACACTTGAAGACTTCACGCCCGTTCATGACGACCTTGTGGCGCTGCTCGCGAAGGTTCTCCTCGGTCAGCGGCTCCCGGGAGCCGCCCGCGGGGATGGTGAGGATCTCCGCCAGCGTGCCGTCCGTCCGCAGGTGGGTGGAGAGGATGCCTCTCCCCTCCTCCTCGGAGGGCGCCAGCACCATGGCCCCGGCCCCGTCACCGAAGAGGACGCAGGTGTTGCGGTCCTTCCAGTTCAGCACGCCGGTGAACAGGTCCGCGCCGATGACGAGCGCCCGCTTCGCCTGCCCCGTCCGGATGAACTGGTCCGCCACGGACAGGGCGTACACCGAGCCCGCGCAGGCGGCGGCGACATCGAAGGCGAAGGCCCTCTTCGCCCCCAGCTTCGCCTGCACGAGCACCGCGCAGGAGGGCATGGGCATGTCCGCCGTGATGGTTCCCACCACGATGAGATCGAGTTCCTCCGGGCGCGTTCCCGCCATGGCCAGCGCTTCGCGGGCAGCGGCGGCCGCCATGTCGCTCGTCGTCTCACCGGGGGCTGCTTTCCGGCGCTCCTTGATCCCTGTCCGCTCGGTAATCCACGCGTCGGACGTGTTGACGATCTTCTCGAGATCGCGATTGGTGATGACCTGGGCTGGAGCGTAGGAACCCGTTCCGATGATCTGCGCGAGGGGCACGTGGGACTCCCGGAGTGTCGTCGGAACAGAACGCGGCGGGCGGGGTCTCTAATCGGAAATAGCGCTGCCTGTCGCTCATTTTCCTCTCTGGCGAGCGAGGAGGCAGGCAATATCTCCCCAGCCCGCGTGCCAGGCCCGGAGCGGACCACCGGCAGCAGGGCACACAGGGAGCGTTCCCGGACGAGCGCGACGCTCACCCGGGTCAGGAACTCTTCACAACGAACGCCCACGCGCTGCTCTCACCCCACCGCATCGGGGAGGAGCCCCAGGGGCGCCTCAGCTTTCCGTAGCGATGACCTCACGGCCGCCGTAGTTGCCACAGGCGGCGCAGGCGCGGTGCGGCAGCACCGGCTCCTTGCACTTGGAGCACTTGATGACCTGCACGGCCGAGCGCAGGTTGTTGTTGGCCGCGCGGCGGCGATCCCGGCGCATCTTCGACGTCCGCTTCTTGGGAACTCCCACGACTCACCTCTAGTTCAGCTTGATGTTCATGAGCGGCGCGAGCCGAGGATCGGTGACCTTCGTCTCGCAACCACACTGCTTCTCGTTGAGGTTCTGGCCACACTGCGCGCAGAGCCCTTTGCAGTCCTCACGGCAGACTGCGTTCATCGGGAGGGCGAGCAATACCTGCTCCCGGACGATCGGATCCAGATCGATCGTCTTCCCGTCGAAAACTTCCTCGTCCGCGTCCTCCATCTCGAAGGAGCCACCGGTCTCACCCTGCCCGCGGTCCTCTGCCCCTTTGTCCTCCGAGTCCTCGCCGCGAACGAGCGACTCGGGCACCAGGTTGATGGTGAAGGACACGGGCAGGTCCAGCGTCACGTCCAGCAGGCAGCGCTTGCAGGGCGCAGTGACCTGGGCGGTGAACTTGCCGTCCACGAGCACCCCGCCGCTCACCTTTCGCAGAGATGCGTGGAGCGTCGAGGGCCGGGTGGCATGGAAGCCGGTGTCCTGGCCGACCCTTGCTCCTGCCAGCACCTCCTGGAGCAGTTCGAGAGCGATGGGCTGGTCCAGCTTCAGCCCCGGCTCTTTAATTTGTTCAATCTTTACGACCATCTACAAGGCGTCCCGGCAAAAGGGCGCGCAACATAGAGGGGGCCTCCCCAAAAGTCAACGCGCCACCGTTGATGAAAACCACGGCGGATTTCACCTGGCTGTCACCGGCCAGGGGTGCTCCTTCCGTGGATCCTTTCAATAACGCTCTGGTACGGTCCACGTAATGCAAGGTTGGCGACTGCGCGTCGGGGTCAGCATCCTGGTAGGCGGGCTCTTGAGCCCTGCCTGGGCATCCGCTCGACCTGACTTCCCAGAGCCTCCCCTCCATCAGCTCGGCCCAACGAACCCGGAGCTCATCCAGGCCCAGGAGCAGATCGAGCAAGGGGACTTCGAGGAAGCGGTGAAGACCCTGCAGGCGGGCTTGGACAAGCCGGACGTCACGGATGACCAGCTCGTCGAGCTATACCGTCTGCTCGGTCTGGCCTCGCTGTACCTGGGGGACGAGGCGCGGGCCCGCGAGGCGTACGAGCGGTTGCTCCAGGCCCGGCCCGACTTCGAGCTGCCCCGCAACGCGCCGCCCAAGCTCCGGAGCCTGTACGCGCGCATCAAGGAGGACATCAAGAGCCGGCGTGTCCGGCCGGTGACGCTCCTGGTGGACCCGATCCCGGATCCCAAGGGAGGCGAGCCGGTGCTGGTCGAGGCGCGCATCCAGGACATGGCCCTGGGCGCCAAGGCGAAGCTCTTCTACCGACGCGCGGGGGACGAGGCCTACAACTCCGTGGACTTCGCCCGCGTGCGGGGCAACAAGGAGCGCTACCAGGCCACCCTGCCCGCCTACGAGCTTCCCGCCGAGGCCACCCCTTATGAGGTGGAGTACTACTTCGAGGTGGCGGACGCGGCGCAGCGCCGGCTGGCCGGCAGGGGGGATTCCTTCCACCCGCTCGTGTTCCAGGTCATGGCTCAGCAGGCGACAGGCCAGCCCGCGGCGAGCGCCGCACGCCCCTGGTACAAGAGCCCCTGGCTCTGGGTTGCTGTGGGGGCGGTGGCCATTGGGGGCACTGCCGCCGGCGTTGCCATCGCCACTTCCGAGGAGCGCGGCCGCGTCCCCGTCACCATCCGTGTCAACCCATGAGCCCGCGCACGGTCCCCTTCGCACTGCTGGTCCTCACGCTCGCCGCCGGCTGTGGCGAGGAGTTCTCCCCCGGCGAGGCCCGCTTCGGGGTGGATCTCCTCGTGGACAAGGCCGTCGCCGCCGATCTCAGCGCCTTCCAGCTTGCGGTGCTCCCCAATGGCAAGGAGCGCAACTGCACGGAGATCCAGAAGCAGTGCCTGAGCCTGCAGGTGAAGGCGAATGAGCTGCTGATCCTGCGCGATGGCCAGGGCACGCAAGGGCGCGTGCTTCGCTTCCCCGTGAACCTGACTGGCTCCGGCGTCACCTCTCAGGACGTCGCCATCGAGGTGCCGGTGGGCCGTGACTACGCGCTCGTCATCGAAGGCCTCTCCCAGGACAACCCGCCGCGCCTCCTGGGCAGCTCCTGCAACTACCTCCCAGAGGTCAACGCGAGCCGGAACGATCCGATCCTCGCCGCTCCCATGACGCTCCTCTCCGTGGACTGCAACCCGACCATCGGAGGCTGATTCGGAGGCTGAACATGGCGCGCATCCTGATCATCGAGGACGAGCAGGATCTCGCTGGACTCGTCGAGTACAACCTCCGCGCCGCGGGGTTCGAGACGGAGACGGCCAACACGGGCGCTGGAGGGCTGGCCAAGGCCCGCGCCCGGCTGCCGGACCTCGTGCTCCTGGATCTGATGCTCCCGGACATCGCCGGCAGCGAGGTGCTCCGGATGCTGAAGAGCGACACGGAGCTGCGCAGGGCGCCGGTGGTCATCGTCAGCGCCAAGGGCCAGGAGTCCGACCGCATCCAGGGCCTGGAGCTGGGCGCGGATGACTACGTGGTGAAGCCCTTCTCCGTCCGCGAGCTGATGTTGCGGGTCAAGGCGGTGCTGCGGCGCTCGGACGCGGACGAGGGCCCTGCCACCCAGCTCACCGCGGGGGACATCCAGCTCGACACCGCGCGCCACCAGGTGCGCGTCAAGGGCGAGGAGGTGATCCTCACCGCGCTGGAGTTCCGCCTGCTGCGCACGCTGATGGAGCGCGGCGAGCGGGTGCAGACGCGCGAGGTCCTCCTGTCGGACGTCTGGGGCATCCAGGCGGAGATTCACACCCGGACCGTGGACACGCACATCAAGCGTCTGCGCGAGAAGCTAGGGCCCTCGGGCGACATCATCGAGACGGTTCGCGGCGTGGGCTACAAGCTCAACGCGCCGTGAGCGCCACCGAGGCCGCCCGTGCGCAACCTCTTCCTCCCCCTGCTGCTGCCCACCATCGGAGTCCTGGTGGTGCTGGTCGTCCTGGGCACCCCTGGCAGCGCCATCGCCGCGGCGATCGTGACGATGGCGGGCTTCGTGATGGCCATCATCGCCAGCCGCGACAGCATCCAGCGCCAGCTCCAGGCGCTCGTGCGCAAGACCCGAGGCCGTGTCGAGGGTACCCCCGCGGCTCTGCCCCCGGTGGAGGAAGACACGCTGGATGAGGTGGCGCACCTGGAGGGCGCCATCAGCTCGCTCCACGCCCGGCTCGCCGCGCAGAACGCCCAGCTCACCCAGGAGGCTCGCACCCTCACCGCCGTGCTGGACGGCATGATCGAGGGCATCTGGATCACGGATGACAAGGGCACCGTCATGCACCACAACGACGCCCTGCGAGAGATGCTCCAGCCGGGCAACGCAGGAATCGTCGGCCAGCGCCCGCTCGCCCTCATCCGCAACGAGGAGCTCAACGAGGCGGTGTTGCGCGCCTGCCGCGAGGGAGCCTCCTCGCGCCTGGAGCTGCACCTGGAGGGGCTGTTTCCCCGCATGCTGGCGATCCGCGTCACCCCGCTGGGCAGGGATCTGCCGGGCAGCGCCGCCGTCTTCCACGACGTGACAGAGCTGCGGCGGCTGGAGAAGGTCCGTAAGGACTTCGTGGCCAACGTCTCCCACGAGCTGCGCACCCCCATCACCGCCATCCGCGGCTACGCGGAGACGCTCCAGAGCGGGGCACTGAAGGATCCGGAGGTGTCACCCAAGATGGTGGAGATCATCCACCGCCAATCCGAGCGCCTCTCCGAGCTCGTCGAGGATCTCCTGGAGCTGTCCCGACTCGAGTCCCGAGAGGTGAAGCTCCAGATCGCCAACGTCTCCCTCGCGGAGGCCAGCGCGCGGGCCGCGGAGACCGTCAAGCCCAAGGCGGTGAGCAAGGACATCCACCTGGAGCTCCACGTGCCGCCGGACCTGGTGGCCCGCGGCGATCAGCGAGCAGTCGAGCAGGTGCTGCTCAACCTGCTCGATAACGCGGTGAAGTACACCCCCGCGGGCGGCCGGGTGGACGTCCTCGGCACATGGGAGGACGGGCGCTGTGTGGTGCGCGTCAAGGACACGGGCGTGGGGCTCGAGCCCAAGCACCTGCCCCGCATCTTCGAGCGCTTCTACCGGGTGGACAAAGGTCGCAGTCGCGACATGGGCGGCACGGGCCTGGGCCTCTCGATCGTAAAGCACCTGGTGGGGGCCATGGAGGGGGAGGTCAAGGTAGAGAGCCAGCCCCAGGTTGGTAGCGTGTTCGTCATTTTTCTACCTGTGGCTGCCCCCGAGACGGCATCCGGGTAGGATACAGCCACGATGCGGGTCGCTATCCTCGCGGACATTCACGGAAATCTCCCCGCCTGCGAGGCCGTCCTGGAGGACATCGAGCGGATGGCGCCCGATTACATCGTGGCCGCGGGAGATCTCGCGCTGCGTGGCGCCCACCCTCGCGAGACGGTGGAGCTGCTGGCCGATAAGTGCGACGCGCTGCTCATGGGCAACACGGACTGCTACCTCGCAGGCAACTACCTGGGCGGGGCCTACCGCGAGCGGGACCACTGGAAGACGGAGCTGCTGCGCTGGACGCGGGACCAGCTGGGCGAGGCCCACCTCAAGACGCTGGGCGCCCTGCCCTTCTCCGTGCGCTACTCGCCGCGCAAGGGGCAAGACCTGTTCGTCTGCCATGCGAACCCGAAGAACCTCGAGGAGTCGCTGGACCCCACGCTGGACGAGATCTCCGTCCGCCGCTTCTTCATGCACCTGGACGCGGCCGCCTGTGCCTTCGGGCACTTGCACTTCCCCTACCGCCGCCGCGTGGGCCGGATGATCATCGCGGACGTGGCCAGCGCGGGGATTCCTCGCGACGGCGATCTGCGTCCCGCCTACGGCATCTTCACCTACACCCCCAAGGGCTGGCGCGTGCAGATCCGCCGGGTGCGCTACCCGGTGCGCAAGGCCACCCAGGCGCTCACCGCGCGCAAGGTGCCCGGCGGCCCCATCCTCATCCACAAGCTGGTGGAGGCGCGCTACCGCCACCACCACGCGCTGCTGGAGGCTGCACGCCGCCACTCGGGCCTGCCACCTCCGGGGCCTGTGCTGCGCCCGCCTCCGGGTGCGCCCCCCCGCCCTGTGCCCGTCGATCTGCCCGCGGCGGAGGAGTCGCCCGTTCCTCGCGACGAGGTGGAGGCAGCGGTCCTGCGCCAGGAGGCGGTGGATCCGAGCGACATCGGTCACACCCAGGCCGCGGCGCTGGCGCAGGAGCCCGCACTGGCCGCGCAGCTCGAGTCCGTCACCGACATGGACGGCTGACACAGTCGTCACGCACTTGTTGCCCCGGCGTCACGGCGTTGCAAAGGGTTGCTGCCTAGATATGCGCAGCCATGTCACACGTCCTCATCGTCGATGACGAGCGCGACCTCGCCGAGCTCATCGACTTCAACCTCCAGGCAGCAGGCTTCTCCACCCAGGTAGCAGCAACGGGTGGGGCCGCCCTCTCCGCGGCACGCCAGCAGCGCCCGGAGCTCATCCTGCTGGATCTGATGCTCCCGGACATGCCCGGCACCGAGGTGTGCCGGCAGCTCCGCGCGGAGACGCACCTCCGGGACGTGCTCATCGTCATGCTCACCGCCAAGGGCGAGGAGGCGGACCGTGTGCGGGGCTTCGAAGTAGGCGCGGATGACTACGTCACCAAGCCCTTCAGCGTCCGCGAGCTGGTGCTGCGCCTCAAGGCCATCCTGCGCCGCAGCGGCGCGCCGCAGCAGGGACTGGCGCCGCTGACGCTCGGTCCGCTCAAGCTCGACGTGAGCGCACACCGCTTCTACGTGGAGGGCAAGGAGGTGCCCCTCACCGCGCTAGAGTTCCGCCTCCTGGCGCACCTGATGACGCGCGTGGGCCGGGTGCAGACGCGCGAGCAGCTGCTCGAGGAGGTCTGGGGCCTGTCCAGCACCCTCGAGACACGGACCATCGACACGCACGTGATGCGCCTGCGCGACAAGCTCGGCCCCGCGCGCTCGCTCCTGGAGACGGTGCGGGGAATCGGCTACCGGATCCTAGATCCCTCGGCAGCCTGAAATCCATGACCAACTTGGTCCTCCAGAGCATTGAAACATCCACGGATACCCCGTAAATCGATGACACACCATCCCCCTCGGGAGTCTCTCTCCATGAAGCAAAGCATCTGTGTTGCCCTGCTGACCTTGATCTCCAGCACCGCCTTCGCGCAGGCGGCCGATCCGCAGCCTCCCACGGGCAGCACGTCCCCCGCCGCGACGTCCGTGGACGAGCGGCTGGCCGCGGCCGAGAGCAAGCTCAAAGCGCTCGAAGAGCAGTCCGCCGAGACGAAGAAAGACGTGAGCCCGCTCAAGAAGCTCAAGATCTCGGGCTACGTCCAGGGTCGCTTCCAGTATCAGGACCCGGACTTCGACGAGGTCAACGCGGAGGCCAAGCTCTCGGAGGGCTTCAGCCGCTTCACCGTGCGCCGCGGCCGTATCAAGGCCACCTACGGCGGCGACACAGGCCAGGTGGTGCTCCAGATCGACGCAAGCCCCACGGGCGTGGCGCTGAGGGACGCGGAGGCCACGCTCTTCATTCCCGGCACCGAGAAGAACATGTCCCTCACCCTCGGGCAGATGAAGGTGCCGTTCAGCTATGAAGTCCTGCAGTCCTCCACCGAGCGTGAGTTCCCCGAGCGCTCCCGCGCCGTGGCCTCTCTCATCGCGGGCGAGCGGGATCGAGGCCTCAGGTTCAGCGGCAAGTTCGGTGTGCTGCGCGTCGCCGCTGGATTCTTCGACGGCAACGGTGTCGGTAACACGGGCTTCATCGGCGTGGACAACGACAAGGAGAAGGATCTCATCGGCCGCCTGAGCTTCGATCTGAAGTGGATCTCCGGGGGCGTGTCCGGTTGGTACGGCACCACGCTCGGCAAGCGCACGGGCACCGACCCGGACGCCACCCGCAAGGCCTACACGCGCAGCCGCATCGGCGCGGACGTCCAGGTCTCCCTGGAGCTGGTGCCCGTGGGCGCCACCGCCGTGAAGGCTGAGTACATCGCTGGCAGGACCTACCAGCGCAACAACGTCGAGCAGTTTGGCCTCCCGGCGAGCGGCTGGTGGGCCCTGATTGTCCAGAACCTCGGCACGTCGAACGCGCTTGCCCTCCGCTACGACTACTTCGACTTCGAGAATGGCCGTAGCCCGACGGAGAGCGGCGGCAGGCTGGGCTCCAACAACGCGATCGGCACGCTCGGCATCGCGGGCATCCACAACTTCAGCGAGTTCGTGAAGATCACCGCAGCCTACGAGGTGCCCGTGACCGCGACCGCCGAGGGTGGCGCCGCCGAGGATCCCTCGGACAACCTCTTCACCGTGCAGCTGCAGGTCCGCTACTAACTCACGCAGTTCTCAAGGAGAACCCTCACCATGAAGCAGCTCCTCGCGTCGTTCCTCGTCGTCTTCCTGCTGGCCCTTCCGGGGGCGGCACAGGCGGGTTCCGTCACCCTCAAGGGCTCGGACACCATGGTCATCCTCGGCCAGCGCTGGGCCGAGGAGTTCATGAAGAAGAACGCCGACACGAAGCTCCAGGTGACGGGCGGCGGCTCGGGCACGGGCATCTCCGCGCTCATCAACGGCACCACCGACATCTGCATGTCCAGCCGCCCGATGAAGGAGGCGGAGCGCGAGAAGCTCCGCAGCCGCTCCAAGACCCCCGGCACGGAGATCGCCGTCGCCAAGGACGGCGTCACCTTCTACCTCCACGAGAAGAACCCGCTGAGCTCGCTGACGCTGGAGCAGCTCAAGGGCATCTACCTAGGCGACCTCACCAACTGGAAGGAAGTAGGCGGCCCGGACGCGCCCATCATCGTCTACTCGCGCGAGAACTCCTCGGGCACCTACGTGTTCGTGAAGGACAACCTGCTGGGCGGTGAGGACTACTCCTCCAGGGCGCAGACGCTGCCGGGCACCGCCGCGGTGGTGAATGCCATCTCCAAGGAGAAGAACGGCATTGGCTACGGCGGCGCTGCCTACGCCAAGGGCATCAAGGAGCTGAAGATCAAGGCCGGCAGCGAGGAGATTGCCCCCTCCACCGACAACATCAAGAGCGGCAAGTACCCCCTCTCGCGCGACCTGTACTTCTACCTGCGCACCCCACCTACGGGCGAGGCCAAGGCCTTCATCGACTTCGTCCTGTCACCTGATGGTCAACAGATCGTCACCAAGGTCGGCTACTTCCCGGTCAAGTAGCGCCGTCACACGATTGTTACTCCAGGCTCTGCTCCAAGATGGATAGACAGTCCGTCATGGAGCAGGGTCTCGTGGAAACCATGGCCGCGCCGCAGCTCTCGCCGGCGGCGCGGCGACGGCAGCTTCGAGAGAAGGCCATCGCGGGCTTCGTCACGCTGATGGCCTTCACGGGCATCGCCGCGCTGGTGTTGATCATCGTCTTCATCGCGAAGGAGGCGCTGGGGCTGTTCCTGGACGCCCACGCCCGCGAGGAGGCGAGCCTCTCCAAGATGTTCCTGCCCCAGGTGACACGCGCGGGGCGGCCGGCGTCCTTCGTCTGGCAGCCGGTGTCCTCCGTACCGAAGGTGAGCATGATCCCGCTCTTCATCGGCACGCTGAAGACGACGCTGGTCTCGATGCTGGTGGCGGTGCCCGTGGGGGTCGCCGCCGCGCTCTATGCGGCGGAGTTCGCACCCCGGCGGCTGCGGGAGATCATCAAGCCGGTGATCGAGCTGCTGGCGGGCATCCCGTCGGTGGTGCTCGGCTTCTTCGCGCTGATGGTACTGGCGTCCTTCCTGCGGGGTGACTCCGCCTTCGACTCCCGGCACACCGCAGGGGTAGCGGGCCTGAGCATGGCGCTGGCCTTCCTGCAGTTCCTCTCCCGGCTCGGGCCTCAGCGGCTGCGAGAGCGCCTCAGGCCCTTGAGCGGGCTGCTGGCCGGCCTGCTGGCGGTGGCGCTCGGCACCCTCGTGCTGATGCTGCTGGCCTCCGGGGTGCCCCATGTCTTCAGCTTCACGCACCGGCTCAACGCGGTGGTGGCGGGCCTGGCCCTGGCGCTGGCCATCGTCCCGGTCATCTTCACCGTGTCCGAGGACGCGCTGACGGCGGTGCCTTGGAGCTACCGCGAGGCCTCCCTGGCGCTGGGGGCCACTCCCTGGGAGACGGCCTGGAAGGTGGTGCTGCCCGCGGCGGCGCCCGGCATTCTCGCCGCGTGCGTCCTGGGCTTCGGCCGCGCCATTGGGGAGACGATGATCGTCCTGATGGCCTCCGGCAACGCGGCCATCGTCTCCGCCAACCTGGGGGAGTCGGTGCGCACGCTGTCAGCGACGATCGCCGCGGAGATGGGCGAGGTGGTGGTGGGCAGCCCGCACTACTCGCTGCTGTTCTTCATCGGCGTGGAGCTGTTCGTCTTCACCTTCACCCTCAACCTGATCGCCTCCGTCTGGACGAAGAAGGTCCTCAAGCGGCTCACGGGAGGTGCCGCGTGAAGCACGAGACACGCCGAAGGGTGGGCTTCGCGCTCGCGTCCCTGACGGGGCTGGCCGCGCTGCTCATCGTCCTGATGCTCGCCGTCATCCTCCTGGATGTGGTGGGCGGAGGGGCAGGCCACGTCACCTGGCAGTTCCTCAGTCAGCCTCCGTCCGACGGCATGATGGGCGGCGGCATCTTCCCGGCGCTCTACGGCACGGCGGCGCTGACCCTGCTGATGACCCTCGCCGTGATGCCGGTGGGAGTGCTCACCGCCATCTACCTGCACGAGTACGCCCCGCCCGACTCACGAATGGCGCGGTGGGTGCGCGTGGCCATCGTCAACCTGGCGGGCGTGCCCTCCATCGTCTTTGGCCTCTTCGGCCTGGGCTTCTTCATCCACTTCGTCGGCGGTGGGCTGGATCGCCTCCTGAGCCACGAAGAGCTGTACTGGGCCCAGCCCGGCATCCTCTGGGCCTCGCTCACCCTGGCGGTGCTGACACTGCCGGTGGTCATCATCTCCACCGAGGAGGCGCTGCGGGCCGTTCCCCTGGATCACCGCACGGCCAGCCTCGCGCTGGGGGCCACCCAGTCCCAGACGCTGGCGAGGGTGGTGCTGCCCGGGGCCCTGCCGGGCATCCTGACGGGCGCCGTGCTGGCCATCTCCCGGGGAGCGGGCGAGGTGGCGCCCATCCTCTTCACGGGCGCTGCCTACTTCCTGCCGGATCTGCCCTCGTCGCTGAACTCACAGTTCATGCACCTGGGGTACCACACCTATGTGCTCGCCACGCAGTCTCCGGACGTGGAGGCCACCCGCCCGCTCTTGTACGCCACGGTGCTGGTGCTGCTCATGCTCACCTTCGCCCTCAACCTCGTCGCGGTCATCATCCGAGCCCGTACACGCCGCAAGGCCGCAAACGCCCACTGAGACGCCGTCCATGACCTTCCAGCCGCCCAGCCCGCGCATCAAGATGGAGGCGCGGGAGTTGACCCTTCGCTACGGCACCAAGGTGGCCATCCACCACGTGAGCCTGGCCATTCCCGAGCGCCAGGTGACGGCGATGATAGGCCCCTCTGGGTGTGGCAAGTCCACCTTCCTGCGTGCGCTCAACCGGATGAACGATCTCATCCCCAGCTCCAACCACACTGGCACCCTCCTGCTGGACGGAGCGAGCATCCACGACAAGCACATGGACGTGGTGGACCTGCGCCGGCGCGTGGGCATGGTGTTCCAGAAGTCCAACCCCTTCCCCAAGTCCATCTTCGAGAACGTGGCCTACGGCTTGCGCGTAGGCGGGATGAAGGACCGGGCGGAGCTCACGGCCCGAGTGGAGAAGTCCCTGCGGAGCGCGGCGCTCTGGGACGAGGTGAAGGATCGGCTGGACGAGAGCGCCCTGGGCCTCTCCGGTGGCCAGCAGCAGCGCCTGTGCATCGCCCGCGCCCTGGCCGTGGAGCCCCAGGTGCTACTGATGGACGAGCCCGCCAGCGCCCTGGATCCGATCGCCACGGCGAAGATCGAGGAGCTCATCCACGAGCTGAAGGCCACCTATACGATCGCCATCGTCACCCACAACATGCAGCAGGCCGCGCGGGTGAGCGATCGGACGGCTTTCTTCTACATGGGAGAGTTGGTGGAATGCGGCCCCACGGAGCAGATCTTCACGAACCCGCGTGAGAAACGCACCGAGGACTACGTCACCGGGAAGTTCGGGTAGGAGCGAGGCACGGATGGCGTCGACACACACCGACAAGGCATTCGAGCAGGATCTGCGCGACTTGCGCGAGCGGCTGCTGGCCATGGGGGCCAAGGTGGAGGCACTCATCGCCCAGAGCATGCGCGCGCTCACCGAGCGGGACTCGGCGCTGGCCGAGACCGTCATCAAGTCCGACAAGGACGTGAACCGCCTGGAGGTGGAGATCGACGATCTCTGCCGGCGCATCCTGGCGCTGCGGCAGCCCGCCGCCAGCGATCTGCGCCTCATCACCACGGCGCTGAAGATCGTCACGGATCTGGAGCGCATTGGAGATCTGGCGGTGAACATCGCCGAGCGCTCCATCGATCTGTGCCAGGTGCCTCCGCTGGCGCCCTACGTGGACACACCGCGGCTGGCGGAGCTGGCCCAGCAGCAGGTGAAGAAGTCGCTGGACGCCTTCGTGTCCAACGACGTGACGAAGGCCGAGGAGGTGCTGAAGGGAGACGATCTCCTGGATGCCCTCTTCCTGAAGATCTTCAACGAGCTCCTGGCGTACATGATGGAGGACTCGAAGAACATCCGGCGCGCCACCGCGTTGATGTTCATCGCCAAGCACCTGGAGCGCATCGGCGACCATGCGATGAACGTGGCGGAGATGGTCGTCTACATGGTGCGGGGCAAGGACATCCGACATCCCCAGAGCCGGAATATCCCTCAAGAGTAGAGGAACGGCCCAGCGAGCCCAGGTCCCCTTCCCTGCCCACCGAGCCAGCGTGCGCCAACCCTTCACGGTGAATGAGGGGCTGACTCAGCGGCGTTCTCCTCGTGTCAGGGAGGATCTTTGAGTCGACCGATAACGGACGGGGTCCGCAAGGTCCTGGTCGTAGATGATGATGCGGACTGGCGAGAGTTCCTGAGGCTGTGCCTGGAAGACCTCGGCTACGAGGCGATCGAGGCCGCCGATGGGCAGGAGGCGCTGGACTCGCTTTCACGCGAGCGGTGCGGGGTTGTGCTCCTGGATCTGAACATGCCCGGGATGAGCGGCCTGGAAGTCGTGGAGCGGTTGCCGCGCCACACGAAGCCTCGCATCGTCTTCCTTACCTCCGCGGCAGCGCAGGATGTAGGCAACGCTCTCATGTCAGGCCCCCACTACTACCTGCCCAAGGGCGCCAGCCGTGACCAGCTGTCGCTCCTCCTGCAATCGCTGGAGGCGTGATCTTTCCCCGGGGCCACCAAAGTGGCTGACCGCGAGGGGACTCCACGGTAAGCAACAGGGCCATCGAGGGAGGGCCTTATCGCGTCGGAGCTCGTCATCGTCCTACTGCTGGTGCTCGCGAACGGTGTCTTCGCCGGCGCGGAGCTCTCCCTGCTGACGCTGCGCAAGACCCGCCTGCGCGAGCTGCTGGATGAGGGGAGCGGCGCGGCCCGGGCGATCGAGGCGCTGCGAGAGAACCCGGAGCGCCTGCTCGCCACGGTGCAGATCGGCATCACGGTCGTCAGTGCGTCGGCTGCGGCCTTTGGCGGCGCCTCGCTCGCGCAGCCGCTCGCTGGCTTCCTGACTCAGCTGGGGCTGGGCGGGGAGACGGCGCAGAGCCTGGCCTTTGCCATGGTGGTCGGCTTCATCTCCTACCTGTCGCTGGTGCTGGGCGAGCTGGTCCCCAAGTCACTCGCCCTGCGCTACTCCGAGCGCTACGCCCTGTTCATTGGCCGGCCGCTGCTCGGGTTGGCCTGGCTGGTCCGGCCCTTGGTGTGGTTCCTGACGGCCAGCTCCAACCTCCTCCTGCGCTTCTTTGGGGACAAGACGAACTTCGCCGAGGCGCGCCTGTCACCGGAGGAGCTGCAGCAGCTCGTGGAGGAGGCGGCGAAGACGGGCTCGCTGGATCCGCGGGCGGGAGAGATCGCCTCGCGCGCCTTTGATCTGACGGGCCTGACGTTGGCGGCGGTGATGGTGCCTCGCAACCACATCGTGGCGCTGCGGCGGCACGCGACCGCGGAGGAGATCCGGCAGGTGCTGCTGGAGCACGGGCACTCGCGGATGCCGGTCTACGAGGGGACGCTGGACAACATCGTGGGCTACGTCATCGCGAAGGATCTGCTGGGAGTGGCCTGGGAGGGAACGCTCATCGTCCTGGAGGACGTGCTGCGCCCGCCCTACTTCGTCTTCGAGACCATGCGGGCCATCGACGCACTCAAGGAGCTGCAGCGGCGCCGCATGCAGCTGGCCATCGTGGTGGACGAGCGTGGAGGGGTGCTGGGGCTCGTCACGATGGAGGATCTCCTCGAGGAGCTGGTCGGGGACATCCTCCACGAGACGGAGACGCCCGAGGAGCTCATCCGGAGCGAGAGCCCGACCACGGCGGTGGTGCAGGGCACCGCCGGCCTGCGGGAGGTCAACCGCGCGCTGGGCCTCGAGCTGGAAGAGGGGGATGGGTACTCGACAGTGGGAGGGCTCTGCTCCGCGCGGGCGGGAACCATCCCGGAGCCGGGGGCGCGGCTGACGCTGGAGGACGGCACGGTGCTGGAGGTGGTGGAGGCCACGCCCCGCCGGGTGCGCACCGTGCGCATCCACCTGCCCCCTCCGCAGCCAGCCGCGGAGCCCTGAGCCGCGCTCAAGTCAGGTGAGGTTGGCCAGCGGGCCCTTGCAGTGGGCGGGATTGCCGAAGGTGTTCGTCTGCACCCCCATGGCGTTGAGGACAGAGACGAGCAGATCGTTGTGCCAGGCACCGGTGTACTTGAGGTAGCGGCCGGTCCGGAAGTAGCCGCCACCGCTGCCCGCCAGCACGAACGGGATGTCCCTCAGAGAGTGGCTGTTGCCCTTGCCCAGCTCGTTACCCCAGAGCACCACCGAGTTGTCCAGCAACGTCTTGTCCCCCTCCTGGATCTTCGACATCTCCGTCAGCAGGTAGGCGAACTGCTGCGCGTACCAGAAGTTGATCTGGGTGAGCTTCTCCTGGACAGCGGCATCGCTGTCGCCGAAGTGGGACAGGTCATGGTGCCGATCGGAGACACCGGCCCACGGGAAGGCGACCTGGCTCACGCTCCTGCTCCACTGGAGGGTGGCCACCTTCGTCAGGTTGCAGGCCAGCGCCATGACCAGCAGGTCCATCTGCAGCTTGCCCACGGCGGGGAAGTTGTCGTTCTTCATGTGCTCCATGACCGCGGGCTGCGCCGGCTTCAGGCAGTCCGCGCCCACCGCCTGATCCTCCAGCTCGAGCCGCCGCTCGATCTGTCGGACGGACTCCAGGTGTGCCTCCACCTTCTGACGATCCGTGCTGCCCAGCCGCTCCTGCAGCTTCTGGAAGTCCTGCTTCGTGCTGTCGAGCACCGACTGGCGGCGGAAGCGCAGCTCGGCCAGCCCCGCTGGGTCCGCGTTGAAGTTGCCAAAGATGCGGTTGAACATGTTGCGAGGGTTGTCCTCGGCCGGCAGCGGCGTGCCGGGGCCCGAGTAGGACATGCGCGACCAGATGTTGGCGCCGCCCGTCTGCACCCCGAACAGCAGGGACGGGAACCGGTCATTCTGCCCCACCCTGTTGGCGATCTCCTGGTCCACGGAGATGCCATCCGCCCACCCCACTGTGCCAGCGTCGCCTCCTGGGAAGAGGCTGCCGGACTGGAGCTCCTTGCCCGTGAGCAGGTGGCCCATGCCCTTCTGGTGGGCATCTCCCGGGCCATAGCCGGCCGAGCGGAAGTCCACGTTGTCGAGGATCAGCAGCTTGGACTTGTGGGACTCCAGCGGCGAGAGGACGCGGCCCAGGGTGAAGGCGGCCTCCGTGCCGCCGGGCGTCCAGGCGGGGGGGATGGTGCCATTGGCGCTGAAGACGAAGACGAAGCGCTTGGGCACGGCCGGCACGGCGGCGTGCGCCTCCATGGCCTCGAGAAACGGCAGGGCGATGGCCACGCCTCCCAGGCCTCGGAGGATCGTACGGCGGCTCAAAGGACGACGGATCATGGCAAGCCTCACTGCGCCGCGGGCACCGGCTGGCGGTACCGGAAGGCGTCGGACAGGGTGATGTGCACCAGCAGCTCACGCAGGTTGTAGGCCTTGGCGGCAAACTGGGCCTGCAGACTCTGCACCTCGCACTGCTCCTCGGAAGTGGCACCCCGGCCATGCGCGAACCGGAACCACTGGGTGGCAATGCAGTCCTTCACGTAGGTGCTCTTGGCCAGCTGGCGCGAGAGCTCCACGGCGCCGACGTAGGTGCCTTCCGCGTCCCCGGCACTGGAGACGCCGCCGCTGGCGTCCACCGGCAGGGTGCCCTCCTGGGTCCGGTAGGCGCCCGCGCCGTCGTAGTTCTCGAAGGTGAACCCGATCGGGTCGATCAGCGAGTGGCAACCCGAGCAGGCTGCGTTCGAGGTGTGCTCGGCGAAGCGCTCGCGCGTGGTGGAGTCAGGGGACGGATCCGGCGGCATGCCCACGTCGTCGGGGGGGGTGGGCAGCGTCTGGCAGAGGATCTGCTTGCGCACGAAGACGCCTCGGTGGATGGGCGAGCTCTGGTTTGGCTTGGCGTGGCTGGCCAGGAAGCTGGCCTGGGTCAGGAAGCCCGTGCGCTGCGAGGGGTTGACGCTGACCTTCTCGAAGGCGCTGCCAGCGGGCCCGTTGACTCCGTAGAACTCCGCCAGCGGCTTGTTGAGGAAGGAGAAGGGCGCGTCGAAGAGCAGGGACGCGTCCCCCTCGCTGTCGAAGAAGGCGTACTCCAGGAAGCGCTCGGTCTCCGTGCGCATTGCCGGCTTCAGCGTGTTGAAGCTGGGATAGGTCGTCCCATCCTTGATGGCGCCCTCGAGGTCATCCAGCAGGAGCCACTGGCGGTGGAACTCGGCCACCATGCGACGAGCCCTGGGATCCTTCAACATCCGCCTTGCCTGGGCCTCGATCTCCTCCGGCGTGCCGAGCTGGCCCGCGTCCGCCGCCTGGAACAGCACGTCATCCGGCATCGAGCTCCACAGGAAGTACGAGAGCCGGGAGGCCATCTCGTAGTGGCTGGCCTTGACCAGGGAGGATCCCTGGGCGCTCGGCATGCCGGACTCGGCGCGGTAGAGGAAGTACGGCGACTGGAGCAGCGCCTGGATGACCATGCGGATGCCAGTGGCGAAGTCCTTGCGGGTGAGACCGGCTTGGAACACTCCCAGCAGGCGAGTGCGCTCGTCTGGCTCTAGCGGGCGCCGCCAGGCGCGCTTGCCGAAGCGCTCGATGAACTGGGTGGCGCAGACAACCTCGGAGCCGGCGGTGGGCTGGCAGGGGACGAGCGTGGAGAGATCCGCAGCGGCCGCCAGCGTCTCCGAGGCCGTCATCCACTGCTCCACATGGAGCAACGTGACGTTGAGCGCGTAGGCGTTGTTGTTGAAGCCGAGCGCCTCCTCCTCTGGGGCAAACTCCTTGGCAGGCTGGAGCGTGGTGCCGAGCAGCTCCTTCACGGTGTTGTCGTACTCGAAGCGCGTCATCCGCCGCAGCGGCGAGGGGCCCGGCTCCACAGGGGCCGCCGGGCACGACTCCTCTTGCGGGCCCGAGGGGTTGGGGACACCCTCCAGCTCCAAGTCGGCCTGCCCGAAGCAGCCCCCCAGGGGCAGGACCGCCGCGACGAGCCAGGCAAGTCCGAGTGTGGGGAAAGGAGCTCTCACGGGTAGAACCTCGTCACGGGAGAAAAGAGTCTCCCGGGACCCTGGCAAGGGTCGGACCAACTCCTGATTCTCCTGTTTTCAGGGTTCTAGCCAGAGCGGATGGAGCTCCACGCGTTGCCTGTCCCCCTCACCTGGGGAGAACAGCCCTCACCTATCTGACAACCGAGCAGGTGGGAGTGGTAGGCAGCAGTGCGCTGTGGACTTCATGGAGGCTGAGTGAGCAAGACGGATCAACCCGCTGTGTTCCTGCAAGAGAGCCAACCCGATTGGGGCTTCGGCATCGTCCTCGAGGATCGAAGCGACAAATGGGTCCTCCTCTTTGAAAGAGGAGGACGGCGTGTCTTCGAGAAGCGTCTGGCCAAGGGGCTGAAGCCCGCAGAGCTGAGCGCCGATGAGGCGCGTGCTTTGGATTCCAAGCTGCGCGGGCGCCGTGTTCCCGTGGCCGCGTCCAAGAGTGCGAAGAAGAAGCCCCCGTCGCGCACGCCGCATCCGCCGCTCTACGCCTCCTTCGAGGCTCAGCTTCACTGGTTCGAGGCAAAGTTCGTAGGCGGCTTCCAGGGAGAGTCCTTCGTCAACGATGAGCGGGGTCACCCAGGCAGCAAGGGGAAGAAGGGCTACAAGGAAGCAGCGATCGCGTTTGCCCGCGAGCAGCTCTCTCCAGAACGCTTCAAGGCGGCCAGCCTCGAGGAGCTCTTCGATGCCGCGAAGCGGGTCGTGCAGTTCACGAACATCGTCCACCCCATGGAGGGCTCCATCGCCTTCGGCTCGATGAAGGCCGAGGACCGCGCCCCGTTCATCACCGCGCTGGGTGAGTTGCTCCACGGATCCGGTGACTATGGGGCGCGCTTCGAGCGCTTCGTCGATTCCATCCCCATCACCGATGCCAAGGGGAAGGTGAAGAAGATCACCTGGCCGATGGCGACCATTCTCCCCGCCATGTACCACCCGAGGGAGCACGTCTGCGTCAAGCCGGTGTACTTCGAGCAGCAGTCGTTGATTGTGGGCCTGCCCACGGACAAGTCAGCGCCTCCGAGTGGCCCGGGCTACTCCCGCTTCCTCGCCGTGGCGCTCGAGACCCAGAAGAAGCTCATCGAGGCAGGCCAGGCTCCGCGAGACTTGATGGATGTGTATTCGTTCATCTGGCTGTCGCAGAGCGAGAAGCGCCCCCTGATTGCTCCGTGATGCGAAGTGGACTTGCCCCGGTTTCCCGGAGATTTCATCCCTTTCCCCCCGCTCGACGAGTATAGACAGCAGCGCGAGGAGGGAGCGCTGAATGTCCGCGGAGCCGGTCTTTTCCTGGAGCCTGATGGAGGCTTGTGCTCCCGAAACGCGCCGGCGACTGGAGTCCGCCGCGCAACCCCTCCACATCCCCGTGGGGGATCGGCTCCTCACCGCGGGTGAGGAGGCGGATGGGATCACCCTGCTCACCGAAGGGGTGATCCGCGTCTTCCACGCACTGGGAGAGGACTGCCAGTTCACGGTGAAGCTGCTCCGCGCGCCCAACTCGGCAGGGCTCGTCGAGGTGGTGCGCGGGACGCGCTGGGTGGCCTCCATCGAGGCGCTCACCCCGCTGGAGGGGTTCCGCATCCCCGCGGCAGTCATCCGCGAGGCGCTCAAGACGGACTTTGCGTTCGCCTCGCGGGTGCTGGCGGACATCGCCGCCAAGTTCGAAGGCACCATCCGCGCCAGCCGGGTCATGGGCTTCGACGGCTGCGAGCGGCGGCTCATCCGCGTGCTGCTCGAGTACGCCGAGCACTTCGGCCGCCAAAGCGCCGAGGGGCTCGTCATCCGCTACGCGCTGCCCCGCCAGCGGCTCGCCCTGGAGATTGGTGCAGCGCGGCGCAGCGTCGATCGAGGCCTGGCGGCGCTGGCGGAGCAGGGGCTGCTCACGCTCTCGAGCAAGGGCTGGCAGGTGCTCCACGACCTGGAAACCCTGCGCACCCGCCTACTTCCCTGAAGCCACTGGCCGCTCCCATTCGCGCCAAATGTCGCATGGCTGCGTGCATGGGCGCACATGGACGCATGGGGTCCCGATAATTCGCCAGTCACTTTTTATTTCAATCACGTCTTTTCGCAGGGGAATCAAGTCATGGCATGGGGCTCCAGAGCAGGTGATGCGCGGCGTCGTACGACGCCGTCGCTGCATACCCAGAACACCACCGCGGCCAGGCCCACGGTGCGCACCCACAAGCCCGCGGTGGAAAACCGGCCCCGGGTCAGGCTGGCCGACCTCTTCGAGCGCGCCAAGCCCAGGAGCGGGCCGAGCCTCACCGGTGAGCGGCGGCCGCTCTCCTTCAGGGATGGCAACACGCAGGCCTCGAACACGAGGAACCACCGGGACGGCAGCTCGACGACGACCACCGCCAGCACCGGCCACGGCAACGTCACCGTCAGCCAGAAGAAGAAGGGCACCGATGGCTCGGAGGCGACGGGCTCGGTGTCGGCGACGAGGGACAGCGCCACCGTGTCCGGCTCCGCGTCCTCGAACGGCGTGGGCGTGAACGGCTCGGTGACCGCCAACGCCGACGGCGTCACCGTGCGTGCGGGCGGCTCGGCCGAAGTCAAAGGCCTGAAGATCAAGTTCGGCACGGAGATCAGCCAGACCTCCAACGTCGAGAGCAAGGATGGCTTCACGACGCTCACCGCGACAGGGAGCATGTCGGTCAACCTCGGCGGCGAGGTGGACCTGGGCGCCGTGGGCTTCGGGGGCAACATCACCGAGGGCGTGAAGACGAAGTACCAGCTCCGGATGTCGGACGCGGACTACGCGAAGGTCCGCTCGGGCCAGGCGCCGATGCCGGATCCGTACAACCCGGACACGATGCCGGCGGGCAGCTCGGTGCTGCTCAACAGCACGGACTTCCAGAACACGGGCTTCGAGGCGAGCTACCGCAACCTCAAGCTCGAGACGAACGTCTCCCACGAGCAGGGCCTGTCTGTCGCGGTGGAGAAGACGGGCGCGAACACGGTGCGCGTGACGGCGGGCCCCACCGAGGCGGTGCAGAACAGCTTCAAGCTCGGCCTGAACCTGGGCCCGGCGAGCGCCCACATCGGCAACACGGCGCGGCTGGATCAGTTCAAGCTCAAGACGGCGGAGTTCGATCTCTCCACCGACACGGGCCGCGCCGCCTACAACGCCTTCCTCACCACCGGCAAGCTCCCCACGCAGAACGGCAACGGGATCTCCAACGTCGCGACGGTGGAGAAGATCCAGTACAACTCGACGACCAGTGCCGGCGCCTCGCTGGGGCCCTTGAGCGGCTCGGTCGACCTGGCCAACAGCAACCTGAACATCGTGAAGACGACGTACCCGGATGGCTCGGTGGACCAGGTGACGGACGCGAAGCTCCACGCGGGCACGCCCGTCCACCTCGAGCAGCACTTCAAGCCGGACGGCACCGAGGACTTCTCGAAGCAGAAGATCTCGATGTTCATGGCGGGCGCCAACGGCGGCGCCGAGGAGTTGTTCGCCTCGGCCTACGATGTCAACCAGCACGACTTCGACGGGGATGACGACATCCACCTGTCGTTCACCGCGGACCAGGCGATGGCGCTCTCCCAGCGTGCCCAGGACCACATGGCGCGGTGGGAGCGCGACAATGGGAAGAAGTGGAGCGAGTCCTCGCACATCCAGGACGACCTGCTGATCGAGGCTCTGGCCAAGGCGGATGATCCCACCGACGTGGCGCGCGCTCTCATCGGCGCCTACGGCGGCCCGGGCTGGATGGGCCAGGCGTTCGTGAACATGGCCATTGTCGGTGACGAGTTCGTGCCCCTGCCGGGGACCATCGAGGCTCGGAACCGGAACGACTGATCTCCCGAAATCGAACTGAAAAGAGACTCGCCATGCAAGTTACTGCGACCCATCGTCAAGCCACACTCCCCCCGAATACCTCAGGGGGCATGCTGCAAAGAGGAAGCAAGGGGCCCGAGGTCCTGGCGCTCCAGAAGGCGCTCGCCGCCGCGGGCTTCAATCCCCAGGGCCTGGATGGCTCATTCGGCCCGAAGACCGATGCGGCCCTGCGCGCGTTTCAACGCGCGGCGGGCATCGTCGTCGACGGGAAGGCAGGGCCACAGACCTGGAGGGCCCTGAAGAGCTTTTCGCCTGGCGCTCCCGCGCCGGGTCCGGCGGGCGCTCCCCTGCGCAAGGGAGACATGGGCGCCGATGTCCGCAAGCTCCAGACCCTGCTCGAGCAGCATGGCATTCGCACGGGCGGCGTCGACGGCAACTTCGGCCCGATGACGCAACGCGCGGTGATGGAGTTCCAGCGCGGCAAGGGGCTCAACGCCAACGGTGCGGTGGGGCCGGAGACGTGGGCGGCGCTGGCCAGGCCACCCTCGCCGGCGGGCCCCGTCACGGGCCCTGTCACGGGCCCCGTCACGGGCCCTGATGCGCCCGCCTCGGAGCGCATCCAGTCGATGCTGGGCTGGGCGAAGTCGATGATCGGGACGCCCTACGCGGCGGTCAACCCGTTCCGCTTCGGCGACGTCCTCTGGGACGGCAAGGCCCATAAGAGCGTCAACGGCTCGGATACGGTCTGGCAGTACCCCAAAGGCACGAGAGTCTTCGACTGCTCGGGGTTCGTGGTGGCGGCCTACCGGCAACTGGGCGTCGACCTCGCGGCCCGAGGGCTCGCCTCCACCGCGACGTTCCATGCGGACACGAAGTTCCTGAAGCCGTTGACGCGTGAGCAGCTGGCTCCTGGGGACTTGATCATGTACCAGCCCAAGAACGGCATCGGTCACGTGGTCATCTACATGGGCAATGGCCAGGCCATCGAGGCCGCAGGGGGCAAGGGCGTCACCATGAGCTCGGTGGACTGGGACCGGGTCAAGTCGTTCCGGCGAGTCCCTCTGCCGGAGTGAGCCCGCCGCTCCTGGCAGCGACGCGCCCGCCCGCCCGGCATGTACCCGCCTCCTCCGGGAAAAGCGAAGGGGCTGGAACCACCGGGAGAATTCCCCAGGGATTCCAGCCCCTTCAACCAGCGCGCGATACAGGATTCGAACCTGTGGCCTTTGGCTCCGGAGGCCAACGCTCTATCCAGCTGAGCTAATCGCGCAGGAGGCCTGCAATTGAGGGGAGAACTAGCCGACTTCCCCTGCTGGCGCAAGCACGCAATCCCACAACCGGTGACAGGGGAGCGTCCTTTCCGGAACAGGGCCCTCCCCTGCCGACGAATGGCCAGAGGCCTTGCTCGCAAGAGGGGCAGGCAGCGGGCCGGTGGGCGCCACCTCAGGCACGGCACCAGCGCCTCCAACACGCCGCCCGTGAGCTCCTGAGCACCGAAGCATCCGCAGCGACGACCATGTCCCCTCCGGGCTGGCAAGCACGCGGGTGCCAGATTCCGTGACGCCTTGTGAACAAACCCTTCGCCCAATTAGTTGCTACTCAAACCATTCGGGGCGATAGGTGGGTCCGTGACTGACGCCGCTCTTCCTCAGCGGGTCCAGAACTTCCTCATGACGCACATCGACTCCATCGAGAAGCTGGAGGTTCTCCTCCTGCTTCGAAACCGGGCGGAGCGGGAATGGACGGCATCGGCGGTGGCGCTGGAACTCCGCATCACAGAAGCCTCCGCGGCTGCTCGCCTGGAGGACCTCACCTCGAGCCGACTGCTCGTCCACGACGGCGGGACGCCCCCTGTGTACCGCTACAGTCCCGCCAGCTCCGAGGACGTGCGGTCCATCTCGGAGCTGGCGATGACGTATTCCGAGCGACGAGTGAGTGTCATCACGTTCATCTTCTCGAAGCCGCAGGAGCGGGTGCGCGGCTTCGCGGACGCCTTCTTCCTCAAACAGAGACGGGACGACGACCATGGCTGAGACGGTCTATCTCCTGTGCGCGCTGATGAGCGCGGCGTGTGCAGTCCTCTTGATGCGCGCGTGGAGCCGCAACCGCATGCGCCTGCTGCTCTACAGCGGGCTGTGCTTCATGTGGCTGGCCCTCAACAACTCGGTCCTCTTCATTGACCTGGTGCTGGTGCCTGGGATGGACCTGTCCCTGGTGCGCACCCTCTCCTCGCTGGCGGGGGCCGCCACCCTGCTCTTTGGCCTCATCTGGGATGCCTCCTGATCGGTTCCCCCATGCTCATGCCCTTACTGAATGGCGCGATCGTGATGGCGTACCTGGCCAGCGCCCTCTTCTTCCTGCGCTTCTGGACCCAGTCGCGAGACCGGCTCTTTGGCTTCTTTGCCCTGGCCTTCACGCTGCTGGGCATCAACAGCGGGGGGTTGACGCTGGTGGCGGCGGATGACGAGCGCCGCTACTACCTCTACCTCTTGCGGCTGTTCTCCTTCCTCCTCATCCTCTACGCCATCTGGGACAAGAACCGCACGAGCCCCCGCTCTGGCTGAGCTAGCGCGGGTTCACTCCTTGGGCGTGGAGACCAGGACGTTGCCACCCGGCCGGCCGCCCAGGGTGGCGGGCACCCCGAGCAGCAGCGTGGGCTCTCCCACCAGCTGGTGGCTCGCCTCTGCGCGCATCAGCGGCAGCCCCTGAGGCTGGCGCTGCAGCCAGACCATGAGCTTCTCACGCACCAGGCATCGCAAGTCCCACGCCTTGCCCGCATCCGTGGCGCTCACCAGCGCCCTCAGCAGCATGGTGCGCTCGGAACACCCCGTCACCTGAAGCCCCTGAACCTTGCCGTCCCAGAGCCCCTCGGACTCCTGCTCCAGGATGCGCTTGAGCTCGGCTCGCACCGCGGCCACGTCCGTCCGGAAGTCCGCGTACACCTCCACCGTGCCCAGGATCTCCGGCGACACCTTGCTCCAGTTCTGGAAGGGCTTGTCCAGGAAGTGGCTCATCGGCACCACCAGCCGCCGCAGGTCCCACACCTTCACCACCACGTAGGTCAGGGTGATCTCCTCGATCCACCCCCACTCGTTCTCCACGATGACGGTGTCGCCGATGCGCACCGGCTGGGTGATGGAGAGCTGGATGCCCGCCAGCAGCGTGGAGATGGACTTCTGCGCCGCCAGACCGATGACCAGGCCTGCCAGGCCCGCCGAGGCCAGCAGCGACACGCCGACGCTGCGCACGGCCTCGAACTGGAGCAGCAGCAGCGAGGCCGCCACCAGCACCACGGCGACGTCGATGACGCGCCGGAGCACCGCGAGCTGCGTGCGGATCCCTCGGGCCCGGCCCACATCCTCGCCGCTCGTCTCATGGGCCACCTTCTGCTCTACGAAGAGCGCGGCCAGCCTGACGAAGCGCAGGAGGAACCACGCCACGGTCACGATCACCACCGAGCGAGCGCCCACGTCCACCAGGCGCTGTGCGGGAGGAGGCAGCAGCAGCAGCCGTCCGGCCGCGGCCACCAGCAGCACGAACCCCAGGTAGCGCAGCGGCCCACGCCCCGCCGCCATCACCTGGTCGTCCCACCCCAGCTTCGTCAGCCCCGTGGCGCGAGCCCCCATGCGCAACGCAAGCCCCTCCACGGAGCGGGCCGCCAGCGCACAGACGACCACCACCAGCGCCAGCCCCAGCCACTGCCACAGCTCCAGCACCCAGATCGGCCGGGTGAAGAGGAACGGAGGCAAGGACTCCAGCAGCGGCGAGCCGTGCTCGCTGAAGAGCAGCTCCACGGCGCGCACCGTGTCCTCGCTGAAGACCCACACGGCGCCCTCGGGTGTCTCCACGCGCTGGAGCCGGATGGACCTGCTCCCCTTCTTCAGCGTCACCTGCCCCAGCGTGTCGTAGTGCGGGTCCGCCGGATCTCCCTCGGGCTGATGGCTGATGCGCGAGAAGTCCAACCACAGCTCACGGTCCAGCACGAACATCAGCCTGCGCGCCAGTTGCGGCCCTTCGGAGACCTGTTGCCCGGCAGGCAGGTGCGAGAGAAAGAGGTAGTGAGGCGCACGGCTGTCATCGCGCGCGTGTGCAGCCGCGATGAAGCCCTCGACCGTGGAGGCGGGCGTCCGGCGGTCCACCTCCAGGGGCACGGCCCCCAACCCCTCGTTGAGTGCGAGCGCCGGCAGGGAGGACAGCAATAAAGCAAGCGTGACGGATCGGCGCATTCTCTCGGGTTCCAGCACCGGGCCGCGCGGCGACCCGGCGGCTCCCGAGGCTCATCCCCGAAGCTCCCACCCGACGGCCACACGGTCCTTTTAGTTTGAGTTCAAACTATACAAGTAAGCGCTCCATGTCCAGCCCCCTGTCCCATGGACGACGCGCGCGAACTCGCTCGCCATCCGGGTGGGTGCTGGCAGAGAGCCGGTGAGGGCCACCAGGGAGGAGGCCCTCACCGCGTGACCCCAGGCTACGCCTTCCGCCTTGAAGACGTAGGCGTCCTTCGTCTCCCAGACCTCGAAGCTGGGGACATACGCCCCCAGCCGCTCCGGGAGAAGCTGGGGCATCGGCTCCAAGGACCGGGTGCGCAGCGAGTCCTCGATGAAGGACGGGCGCCGCTGCTCATCGCGGAAGTTGCCCTCGATGATTCCGCGCGCCGCCGTCCCCTACTCCACGGAGCAGGAGGATGGTGCACGTGCTGCGCGCAGCAGGTGGTGACCTGGATTGGAGTTACCCCGATCTCATTAGGGACTCCCGCAGATTGCGTGAACAAGCGCCACGCGGCCACCGTTACTCAGCAGCGCCCCGCAGGGATCCGCCGCACATTCGATCTGCGAGCTTGCCACAGGTATCCTCCCACTGGCCGGCACGACGCACTGAAAGGCTCACCTCGAATGAGAAACAAAGCGCTTCGTGTGCCTCCCCTACGTTGGAACCCAAGCAGAGGCGCGATCCTCACCAGCGCATTCGCCGGTCTGGCCACTGTCCTCTTCGCGTCCTCGGCGCGCGCGGACTTCTGCTCGGCGAGGCCGCCGGACTCATGGCCAGCGCCCGCAAAACCCTACTTCATGATCATCGCCGACAGCTCCGGAGCGATGTCGACTGCCATCGCTTCAAATAATTCCTGCGATTACCCCAACGATCGCCTCGGCCACATGCGCTGCGCCCTCACGAAAACGCTCCCTCCTTATGACGGGCGGGTGAGCATGGGGCTCGCCAGCTTCGCGCGGCGCATGACGAATTGCCCCGCTGGAGCTTGCAACCCCGGGATGAGCGGCTGCACCTTCCAGAGCCTCACCGGCGACGCAGCCGGCCTCACGTGCTCCTCCGGCTGCGGCCCCGAGCCGGCTCCCGCGGCCCCGAGCTCGTCGAGCCGCGCCGGCGCCAACATCCTCGTGCCGATGCTCCGAGACACGACGCCAACGCCGCCGAGCAACATGAGCGAGCTCCTCAGCTGGCTCGACAACCAGTGTACAGGCGCCAAGGAGCTCTTCGCCGACGGCTGCTCACCGCTGAACGGAGCCCTGCGGGACATGTACCGCTCCCTATCGAACCAGTGGACGTATCCCGGGCCTGGAGCCACGGTGACGTTCGTGTCGCCGCTCACCAGCGTCGCGAACGGCGAACGCCCCTGCCGCTCGGTGAACGTGATCCTGATCGCCAATGGGACGGACAACTGCGACATGTCGGCTGACGCGCCTAACGCCGCCGCCGCGCTGCTCACCGGCTTCACGAAGGACGGCATCTCCTGGAGCATTCGGACGTTCGTTATCGAGATCGGCAACCTCGACGCGATGGCCGATCAAATCGCCGCCGCGGGTGGGACGGGCTCGGCATACCACGCGAACAACGAAGCGGAGATCAGCGCCGCGCTCAAGAGCATTATCGACAGCTCGATCAAGACAGAGTCGTGCAACGGCGCTGATGACGACTGCAACAGCTGCGTCGATGAGGGCTTCAACATAGGGCAGGTGTGCACGGTCGGCGTGGGCCCGTGCGAGTCGAGCGGCACGGTGCAATGCGCTGGATTGACCAGCTCAGCGTGCAGCGCGGTGGCCGGGATGCCGTCGGCGGAGACGTGCGACGGCGTTGATAACAACTGTGACGACGCCGTCGACGAGGGCTTCAACGTCGGCCAGGCGTGCACGGTTGGCGTCGGCGCCTGCCAGGCGAGCGGCACGATTGGGTGCACCGCCATGGGCGGAGCTTCGTGCAACGGGGCGCCTGGCTCGCCTGAGCAGGAGACGTGCGACGGCGTGGATAACGACTGCGACGGTGTCGTTGATAATGGCTTCGCTCTTGGCGGGGCGTGCACGGCCGGCGTGGGCGCGTGCAAGGTGAGCGGCACGCTGCAATGCGACGGCATGGGCAGCACGGCCTGCAGCGCCGTAGCGGGCGCGCCGGGGCCGGAGGTCTGCGGCGACGAAGCTGACAATGATTGCGACGGAGAGACCGATGAGGGCTGCCAGGGCGATCCCAACGACGACGACGATCAAGACGGAAACAATCCGCCTGAGAGCGGCTCGTGCGGCTGCACGCTGCCGTCCCCGATGGAGCCGGAGGGCATGATCGCCTGCTTGCTCGGCCTTGCGGCTGCGCTCGTCGCACGCCGAAGGCGCCGCCCGCGTTAGGCCCACGTCCGGCGCGACACGTCCGACGCGCAAGGACTTGCCCTTCTGGGAGGTCAGCCGGGCAGGTCCGCCTCAATGGCATACAGCTTCGTCGCGCTGGGGTCAGGGTGTGAGCTCACCCTGACCCATGAGGGCGTGCTCCCCGACGATGCGCCCCGCACCGAGTCCGGCTGGGCCGGGCTCCTCGACGGGCTCGCGGCGACGGCCTTCCGGTGACGCGGAGGGGTGATGGTCGCCTGATCTTGACTGTGGAGGCGCGGCCGGGCGAAGAAGCAGGCGCCCGGCGTCCGCCTGGGTCATTCCCCGCGCCTTCGGCGCTGCCCCAAGGGAGATCTCCAGATGAAGGTCTATTTCGCCCCCGAGACCCGCTCGCTCCGCCCGCGATGGATCCTCGAGGAGCTCGGTGTGCCCTACGAGCTCTCGAAGCTGGATCTGATGAAGGGTGAGCACAAGCAGCCCGAGTACATGAAGGTGCACCCGCTGGGCGTGGTGCCGGCTCTCGATACCGGTGAGTTCACGATGTTCGAGTCCGCGGCCATTGTGATGCACCTGGCGGACAAGTACCCGGAGAAGGGGCTCACCCCGGCGGTGGGGACACAAGAGCGCGCGGAGTACTACCAGTGGATCCTCCTGGCCATGACCGAGGCGGAGCCGCCGCTCATCACCATCCTCCTGAACACCGTGATCTTCCCCGAGGCCGAGCGTCAGCCCGCCGCCATCGGGCCGGCCAGCCAGCGCTTCAAGGTCGTGGCCTCCGTCATCGACAAGCGCATGCAGGGCCGTGACTACATTGTCGGCAACACGTTTACCGCGGCCGACGTGGTGATGACCGGTGTGCTCCGCCTGGGGGATCGGCTCGGACAGCTCGGCGACTTCCCGGGGCTGCAGGCGTATGTGAAGCGGCAGCTCGAGCGCCCGGCGGCTGTGAGGACCTTCAGCCAGCAATAGCGGAGCATTCCTTCCGCCAGCGTCGCTCGGGTCATCTGTCGTAGGCTGGCATCGACCCGGCGCGCGGGTGGGCAGAGGCCGATCGCTCTGCGGGCCTGAGAGCGGAGGTGGAACGTGAGTCACGTGACTCGAAGAGATGCTCTGAAGGCGATCGCCGCGGCGGGCGCGTCCGCGAGCTGCTCGCGAGGTTCTGGAAGCCGTGAGGAGAAGGACATGAGCCAGAAGGGGAACCAGACGCCAGAAGTCGTCATCAGCACCAAGCCGCTCGGGTACGCCTGGCCCACGCCGGACCCGTTCATCTTCTGCGTTCACCACGATGACCGGTACCCGGCGGGCAACGAGCAGATGGGGCCGGCCGCCTCCCTGAGCGGCCGCGAGCTCGGCCAGGACTTCGGGGGGAAGGACGGCTGGAACATGTACCATGGCCGGGTCGTCCCGGGCTTCCCGCAGCACCCACATCGCGGCTTCGAGACAATAACGGTCGTGCGCAGCGGCTTGCTCGACCACGCCGACTCGGTCGGGGCCGCGGCCCGCTACGGCGGGGGCGACGTCCAGTGGCTCACCGCGGGCAAGGGCATCCAACACTCGGAGATGTTCCCTCTGCTCAATCGAGACAGCGTCAACCCGCTGGAGTTCTTCCAGATCTGGCTCAACCTGCCGCGCGAGGACAAGTTCGCGCAGCCTCACTTCTCCATGCTGTGGCGGGACACCCTCCCCAGGCACGTCGTGCGTGATGAGGCCGGACGGACGATCGAGGTGACGATCGTCGCCGGTCGACTCGGCGAGCGGAGTCCGCCGCCGCCTCCGCCCAAGTCCTGGGCGGCGCGCTCTGACACGCAGGTCGCCATCTGGACGATCAAGCTGAGCCCCAACGCTCGGTGGACGCTGCCGGCGGCTCCGCTCGGCGTGAACCGTTCGTTGTACTTCTTCCGTGGGACAGGGCTGCGTGTGGGCGGCCGCGCCATAGCCCCCTCTCACGCGATCGAGCTTCGCGCCGAGGCGGATGTGCTGCTGGAGGGCGGACCGGACGAGGTCGATCTGCTGCTCCTGCAGGGACGACCGATCCGTGAGCCGGTCGCGCAGCAAGGTCCGTTCGTGATGAACTCGCGCGAGGAGATCTACCAGGCGTACGCCGAGTACCAGCAGACCCAGTTCGGCGGCTGGCCATGGCCGCGCCATGATCCGGTCCACTCGCGCGAAGAGGGACGGTTCGCGCGTCGCCCCGACGGCAGCATCGAACGGCCGGCCTGAGTGGCAAGGGGGGCAGGGGCTTCGCTCCAAGGCGTGAGCCCCCGTCCACCATGACACCCCCGCGCGGCTACGCGCTCTTGGCCTTGGGAGCCTCGGCCTGCTCCTTGGCCGCCAGCGCCTTCCTCAGCACCTCGAGCTTCGTGCGCTCTTCGGCCGTCATCTCGGGAGAGGTGAAGGCGCCAAACGCCGCGGCATCGGCCCCATACTGTTCCGCCGCGCCAGGGAAGGCATCCGGCCCGTTGAGCCGGAACCCAGAAGGCGAGAGCGGGCCGAACATCAACGGCCGCTGGAGCTGCGGGTATTGATCGAGGTTCGGCTCCGTGCCCAGCAGGCGCGAGAAGCTGAGCACCATCGACTGGAAGTCCTGATCCTGCGGCTTGCCACGAGTGGCCTGGTAGCTCGCGACGCCCTTCCTCATCTCCTCCACCGAGGGCTTGTGAACCACGTTGGCCCACGCGTAGGTCACCCAGCGCGCCTGCAGCTCCAGCAGCGTCCAGAAGGGGCCCTCCACCATGAACTGCCCCACGAACGCGAGCCCTTCCAGCTCGGGATGGAAGGTGAAGTGGTGCAGATCCATATGGCGCTCGTCCACGCCCATGATCTGGCGGAGCTCTTCTGACAGGAACGGCAGGTTCACGTCGTAACCGGTGCTCAGGATGATGGCGTCGATCTCTTCACGGGTGCCATCCTCGAACGTCACTTGTTGCCCGCGGACTTCCTTGATCCACTGCTTCTGCGTGATCTTTCCTTCCGCGATGAGCGGCAGGTAGTACTGGCTCAGCGTGGCGCCGGCCTCGAGGAAGTTCTCGGACGGCTTGAAGGCGCCGTACTGCTCGGGGTTTCCGCTCGTGCGGATGATGTACTCCTTGGCCCACTCGGCCATCTGCTCGAGGGGGTAGACGTCCGAGGCGAGCGCGCCCCAGCGTGTGAAGGAGAGATGCTCGTTGGGCACGCCCCCGGAGACCTTCTGCATGATGTAGCGCTGGCGCCGCAGCGTCGAGAACACCCGCTGAGTGCCGAGCGTGGCGAGATCGCTGGTGATCTCCAGCCCGCTGATGCTGCTGCCGCCCACCACCACGCGCAGGCCGCGATACTTCTCCGGGTTCTTGTAGTGGAAGGAGTGCGTCACGCCCCCGGAGCCGGTGAAGGTCTCCAGCCCTGGGATGGGCGGGATGTAGGGCTTGTTGAAGCGGCCGGAGGCGACGATCACGTAGTCGAACGACTCCTGGCGCGAGGCGCCCCCCTCCGGCTTGAAGGACACCTGGTAGCGCCCGTTGCCCTTGCCGCGCTCGATCTGCTCGACGGGCGTGCGCAGCCGGACGTGCCGCATGAGGCCGAACTTCTCGGCGTAGCGATGCAGGTACGCGAGCATCTGCTGGTTGTGCGCGTACATCAACGTACCGGGCTCATGGGGCAGGTCGCTGAGGTAGGTCATCACGCGCGTGCTGTTGGCGCGCATGTTGGGCCAGACCCCGCTGTGGGCTCCCCGGGCGTTCCACTGGCCGCCAATGTCGTCACTCTGCTCGAAGAGGACGGGCTCGAAGCCGTGGGCCTTGAGGTACCTGGCGGCTGCCAGCCCTCCCGGCCCTGCTCCCACGATGGCGACTCGCTTGCTCACCGCTGGCTGTCCGCTCACTGCGACTCCTGAGGAATGGCGCTGGATTGCACCTGCTCGACCATTAGAGGGAATCGCCGAACCTGCCGCAAGTCAGGTGTGGAGCTGGGGCAGAACGCTTCCTCGGCACTCTTGCGGCCAGCCAGGCCGCATTCTCAGGCGGTGGCCCGGAGGCCTCGGGCCTGCTCCCGCTCCTTCGCCTCGAACAGCGCGCGGATGTTGCCGCCGCCGAAGCCACGCGAGTTCAGCCGCTGGATGACCTCGAAGAACAGGGTCCGCCGCGGGTGCATGGAGCGGGTGAAGGCCTGCAACAGGATGCCGTTCGTGTCGCGGTCGGCGAGGATGCCGTGCTCACGCAGCTTGCGAAGATCCAGCTCCGTCTCGCCCAGCCGCTCCGGCAGCGCCTCGTAGTAGGCGGCTGGGATGTTGAGGAACTCGAGCTGGCGGCCGCTCAGCGCCCGGATGGTCTCCGCGATGTCCTGGCTGAGCAGCGCCATGTGCTGAACCCCGGGCCCTCCATGCAGCTCGAGGAACTCCTCGATCTGCCCGCGGCGACGGCTGCCAGGCGCCGGCTCCATCATGGGGAAGGTGATGCGGCTGTGGGCGTTCGCCACCACCTTCGAGTTCATCCCGCTGTACTCGGCCCTCACGTTCTCTGAATGGAGCAGGTGGAAGTTAAAGACCTCCTCGTAGAACCGCACCATGCTGTCCAGCGTGCCCGGCGCCACGCAGATCGCGACGTGGTCCAGGGAGTCAATGGCCGAGACGGGCGGGGGCGCGAACAGGAACGTCTCCTGGAAGAGCCCCGGCATGAACACGCTCTCCCGCCCCTCACGCTGGACGAACGTGTGGACGAGGTCCCCCATCGGCGCCGCCACCGTCGCGGAGATGACCCGGGCCCCGCCTCCTTCATGCACCACGGGCTCACGAACGGGCCGTGCGCCGCGGCGTACGGCCTCCTCGAACGCCTTCACCGCGTCGGGAGTCTGGAACGCGATGTCCTTCACGCCGTCGCCGTGGCGGCTGACGTACTCGGCCGCCTCATCCGTCGGCGTCAGCGCCATCGCGAGCACCACCTTCATCGAGCCCTGCTGCAGCAGGTAGGCCCGCTGGGAGCTCATCCCTGTCTCCGGGCCCGCCTCCGCGACCACGCGGAATCCCAGGGCCGAGCAGTAGAGACGGGCTGCCTCGCGCGCATCCTTCACATAAAACCGGAGATGATCGATTGAACGGGTGATCATATAGGGTCCAGTTTGGCTTGTTTTGCGTGTTTAACGAGATTTGGCGCTTACTCTGCATAAAGTGCTTTGGGTATGCAACAGTTTTTGGCTTGGAGATCTCGATTTGCGGGGAATAGGGCCCGGGTGAAGGCGCCGCGGCCAGGGGCTTGGGGACACTTCAGCGCAGTTCGGGATCAGGGGGGCGGCGCTTGACGCCCTCTCCGCTCGTGGTGCACCGTGCGCCCTCGTTTTCCTGGTTTTCACGCGCACCGGTACTGCTCGATGAGCTCAGAGACGCACCCCCAGCATCCGTACCTCCCGGCCGAGGAACAGCGCACCCGGAACAGGCCGCGGCGCCCCGTGGTGATCTGCGGAGCGGGCCCGGTGGGGCTCACCACCGCCGTGGGACTGGCCCGCCAGGGACACCCGATCGTCGTCCTCGAGAAGGACTCCACGTACAGCATCGGCAGCCGCGCCATCTGCTGGGCCGAGCGGACGCTCGACATCTGGAGCCGGCTGGGCTGCGTTGAGCCCATCCTGGAGCGGAGCGTCACCTGGAGCATCGGCCGGGTCTTCCGCCGCGGCGAGGAGGTCTATCACTTCAACCTCAAGCCCGCGGCCAACCACAAGCACCCGCCCTTCCGCAACCTCCAGCAGTACGAGGTGGAGGCGTTCCTCTTCCAGGCCAGCCAGCACTTGGGCAACGTCGACGTCCGCTGGACGCACCAGGTCACCCAGGTCCGGCAGGGGCCCGAGAGCGTCATCCTGGAGGTCCAGACGCCCGAGGGCTCGTACGAGCTGGAGGCCGCGTACGTCGTCGCCGCGGATGGCGCCCAGAGCGCGGTCCGGCAGAGCCTGGGGCTGGACTTCGAGGGGGCCGTCTTCGAGTCTCCCTTCCTGATTGCCGACATCCGGATGAAGGCGGCCTTCCCCCCCGAGCGGCTGTTCTGGTTCGACCCGAGCTTCCACCCAGGCCGCTCGGCCCTGCTGCACAAGCAGGCCAACAACCTCTGGCGCATTGATCTTCAGTTGGAGCCGGGGGCGGATCCGGAGCTGGAGCGCAGCCCGGAGCGCGTGGCGCCGCGCATCCGCGCGATGGTGGGGGAGGGCATCCCCTTCGACGTGGTGTGGAGCAGCGTGTACACCTTCAAGTGCCGCCGCCTCGCCAGCTTCCGCCACGGGCGCGTGATCTTCGCCGGGGACGCCGCGCACCAGCTCTCGCCGTTCGGGGCCCGCGGCGGCAACTGCGGGACGCAGGACGCGGACAACCTGGTGTGGAAGCTCGACCTGCTCTTGAAGGGGCTGGCCCCCGAGGGGATCATCGACAGCTACAGCGAGGAGCGCATCTTCGGGGCGGACTTCGACATCATGACCGCGATGCGCAGCAACCACTTCATCGCCCCGCAGACCCGCACCCGGCAGCTCTTCCGAGACGCGGTCCTCTCCCTCTCCCAGAAGTGGCCGTTCGCGCGCCCGCTCGTCAACAGCGGCCGCATGTCCAACCCTGTCCCGCTGCGCTCCTCCTCCCTCAATACCCCGGACACCGACGAGTTCTCGGCGACGATGGGTCCTGGCAGCCCGTGCCCCAACATCGGGGTGGATGTGCTCGAGGGCGAGCCCTCGCGTTGGCTGCTCGACGAGCTCGGGAAGGGGTTCTGTGGGCTCTACTTTGCCCAGGATGGGGAGCAGCTCCCGGCCATGCAGGCCCTGGGCGAGCTGGCGGCGGCGCACATCCCCATCGCGATGCGCGTGGTGACGCCCGCTGCCATCGCCCGCGGGCCGGAGCTCTCACCGGGGGTGTCCCTCCTGGTGGATCCCCATGGCCTCGTGGCGCGGCAGTTCGACGCTCGGCCGGGGACCTTCTATCTCCTTCGCCCGGATGGCTATGTGGCGGCGCGCTGGCGCGAGTTCTCCCTCCAGCGCGTCCGGCAAGCGCTGGAGCGCGCCACCGCCAGGCACCCGAGGACCGAGAGAGCGTCAGCGGAGGCAGGCCATGGGAATGCTGCGAGTTGAGCTGGGGCTCGAACGCCCCGATGACGTGTATGACGCGCTGATGCGGACCTTCGATGGTCTGACGGAGGAGCAGACCCAGTTGGTGATGGCGAAGCTGATCCTCCTGCTCGCCAACCACATCGGGGATGCTCAGGTCCTGTCGGAGGCCATGGCCATCGCCAAGGATGACATCAACCAGGGTGGCTTGGCTCAGCGCGACCCCAAGATCCCCCCTCGTCAGGAGAATGCGTCATGACCGCTACCGCGAAGCCCCAGGTGGGCACCACGACCCCCTCCGCTCCCGCAGCGGACGCCTTCCAGCTCGCCGGGTGGCTCCAGGAGGCCCGGCCGGAGACCCTCCAGGGGCTGCTGGCCGAGGCGGCCGGCTCGAAGGTGCTCACCTTTGCCCTGGGGCTGCCTCCCACGGAGCTCTTCCCGCAGGAGGCCTTCTCCCGCGCCACCGCCGAGCTGTTCCAGCGCGATCAGGAGGCGCTGCAGCTCGGCGCTCCCTTCCACCCGCTCAAGCCCCACATCGCCGCGCTGATGAGGCAGCGGGGCGTCGAATGCACGGAGGAGGAGGTCTTCCTGACCTCGGGCGCCCAGCAGGCGCTCTCCCTGGCGGCGAGGCTCTTCCTGGAGCCTGGCGGGCGGGTGCTGCTGGAGGAGACGAGCTACCTGGGCTTCCATCACGTCATCAAGCCGCAGATCCCCGAGCTGGTGACGGTGCCCACCAGCTTCGATGAGGGCATCGACCTGGACGCCGTCGAGGCCGTGCTGTCCCGGGGAGTGCGGCCGGCGGTGATGTACGCCATGTCCGAGGGGCACAACCCGCTGGGCATGAGCCTCTCTCTCGCCAAGCGCGCCCGGCTCGCCGAGCTGGCGCGGCACTACCGCGTGCCGTTGATCGAGGATGACCCGTACGGCTTCCTGCTGTTCAACGAGAGCGCGCCCCCGCCCATCCGGGCGCTGGAGAAGCGCTGGGTCTTCTACGCCGGCTCCTTGTCGAAGGTGCTCAGCCCTAGCCTGCGCATCGGCTGGCTGCTCGCTCCTCCGGAGCTGCACTCCCGGCTGTCCATTCTCCGGCAGTCCATGGACATCGACTCGAGCAACCTCGCCCAGAAGGCGGCGACGCGCTACCTCGAGTCAGGCCACCTGTCGACGCATCTGCCCGTCCTGCGCCGCGAGCTCAAGGCCCGGCGTGATGCCATGCTTGCCGCCTTGGAGCGCGAGTTCCCGGCGGGGTGCCGCTGGAGCCGGCCCGACAGCGGCGTGTTCGTCTGGGTGGAGCTGCCGAAGGAGATGGACGCCACCGAGCTGCTGCGCGCGGCGCTCCGGGAGGAGAAGGTCATCTTCGTGCCCGGCTCCGAGTTCCGGTGCGGTGGCGACCCCTCCCTGGGCCGCAACTGCATGCGCCTGAGCTTCTCGAACCTCAACCCCGAGCAGATCGAAGAGGGCATCACCCGGCTGGCCCGTGCCGTCAAGCGGCTGCGCTGAGTCCCCTCCCCAGCCCGAGCGCCCGGCGGAGCCGCGGTGGCGCTCGGGCCTGATGGCGCCCCTTCAGCCTCGCAGGCTCAGGCGGCCCGTCTCGCGCCGCCGGGCGTCGAGGCTCTGCGCGTGCTTGCGCACCAGCTCCCAGGCCTCCTGGGCGTAGGCCTCCGTGGTGCGCATGTTGCCGATGGAGATCCGGAGGGTGAAGCGGCCGTTCAGCTTCGTCTGCGACAGCAGGACGCGGCCGGTGGCGTTGACGGCCTCCAGGGTCGCCTCGTTGAGCTCGTTCAGGTAGGCCTCGACCTTCCCCTTCTCCTCGGGGGGGCCCTGCCGTAGCAGGGGCTCCAGATCGCGCGGGCGCGCGCGGAGGCAGAGGGTGCTGAAGGAGCGGGGGGCCAGGAGCTCGAAGTCGGGCTCGGCCTGGATCCGCGCCGCGAGCTCCCCGGCCATGGCGATATGGTTCCGGATATGGGCGGCCAGCGTCTCCTGGCCGAAGGAGCGCAGCACCATCCACAGCTTGAGGGCGCGGAAGCGGCGGCCGAGCTGCAGGCTCCAGTCCATGTAGTTGGTGATCTCGTCCGAGCGCGTCGTGGCGCTCTCGAGGTAGGCGGGGACGAGGCTGAAGGCCTGTTTGAGGACGCGCGGCTCGCGCACGAACAGCACCGTGCAGTCCATGGGCACGAACATCCACTTGTGGAGGTTCACCACGATGGAGTCGCCGTGCTCCCAGCCCGCCAGCAGGGGGCGCAGCTCGGGGGCGATGGCCGCGGCGCCTCCCTGGGCGGCATCCACATGCATCCAGATGCCGTGCCGCCGGCAGATCTCCGCCACCTCGGGGACCGGATCAATGCTGGCGCTCGACGTCGTCCCGATGGTGGGCACGACACAGAGGGGACGCCAGCCCGCGGCGAGATCCTCCTGGATGGCGCGCTCGAGCTCCCCGGCGCGCATGCTGAAGCGCTCGTCCACCGGGATCTTGCGGATCCCCTCCTGCCCGATGCCCACGGTGAGCGCGGCCTTGTCCAGCGAGGAGTGGGCCTGCTCCGAGATGTAGACGCGCAGCCGTGGCAGCTCGGCGCGCCCGGCCATGCCCTTCTCGCGGATGCTCAGCCCCGCCCGCTCGCGCGCGCCGGCAAAGGCCGTCATGCTGGCGATGGAGGCGGTGTCCACGAGCATCCCCCGGAACTCAGCCGGCAGCCCCATCATCTGTCGGACCCAGTCAACGACCACCTCCTCCAGTTCGGTCGCCGCCGGCGAGGTGCGCCAGACCATGGCCGTCACGTTGAGCGCCGACATCAGCAGCTCGCCCAGGATGCCGGGGCTGGAGCCTGTCAGGCTGAAGTAACCGAAGAAGCCCGGGTGGTTCCAGTGCGTCACCCCCGGGAGGATGTGCTGCTCGAAGTCCTTGAAGATGGCCTCGAACGGCTCCGGCGCGGTGGGGGGAGCGCTCGGGAGCTGCTGCTTGATGTCCCCGGGCTTGCTGCGCGACATGATCGGGTAGCGCTCCGGGTGCTCGAAGTAGTCGGCGATCCAGTCAATGAGGTGATGCCCATGGCGGCGGAACTCGGCGGGGCTCATGTCACCGAGGCGCGGTGGAGGGGTTTCGTCGTGCATGGCGGTTCCTCATATCACTGGCACGGGTGCGCTCGGCGCCCGAATGAAGACGGGCGCGGACATGCAGAGGTCCGCGCCCGTCTCGCACTGTCTGATGCTGGAGCGGGGATCCGCCGAGAGAGGCACGGCCCCCGTGCTGCGTGCTGGATCAGGCGGCCTGCACCTGGGCAGACGGATTGAAGCCCGTCACCTCCAGGTGGATGTCGATGCGATCGCTCACCAGCACGCCTCCCGTCTCGGTGATCTTGTTCCAGACGAGCCCGAAGTCCTTGCGGTCGATGCTCGTGCTCGCGCTGAAGGCGACTCGCTCCGTACCGAACGGATCCTTCGTGTGGCCGAGGTACTCGGTATCGAGCGTCACCTCGCGGGTCGTCCCGCGGATGGTGAGGTCCCCTACCACCTTGTAGCGATTCTTGCCCGCGCTCTCGACCTTCTTGCTGCGGAAGGTGATGGCCGGGTGATTGTCCGCATCAAAGAAGTCCGGGCTGCGCAGGTGGTTGTCGCGGTCCTTCATGTTGGTGTCGATGCTGGCCGTCTCGATCTTCACCTCCGCGGACACGGGGGTGTCATCCGTCTTGTTCAGCGACACCCGGCCTGAGAAGCGTGAGAACTGGCCACGCACCTTGGCGACAACCATGTGCCGCGCGGTGAAGCCAACCTCCGTGTGGGCCGGATCGATCTCCCAACTCTCGACAGTCATTCCTTGAACTCCTGGCTAGGGGGTTAATGGTGGGGGCGCAAGGTATGGCTTTTCCCGTGAGCACTTCAAGTCCGTCTCGCCTGTATGATGGTGCGGGCTATTCCCTGAGAGGCCATCGCCGTGATCGTCAACCTTGAGGACTTGCGCGACCACGCGCGCCGACGGCTCCCTCGAGCCATCTTCGACTTCGTGGATGGAGGGGCCGAAGACGAGCACACGCTGCGGGCCAACCGGCTGGCCTTCGAGAAGTACACCTTCCGCGCGCGGGCGCTTGTCGACGTGAGTGCGTGCGACCAGTCGACCACGCTCCTGGGCAAGCCGCTCTCCACGCCCGTGATCCTCGGGCCCGCTGGGCTGGCAGGGCTGCTGGCGCCCCGAGGCGAAGTCCTGGCCGCGCGGGCGGCGGAGAAGAAGGGCACCCTCTTCACGTTGAGCACCATGTCGGTGTGCCCGATCGAAGAGGTGGCCGCGGCGGTGCCCGGCTCCTCGCTCTGGTTCCAGCTCTACGTCTGGAAGGACCGGGGTATTACCCGCTCCCTGATCGAGCGGGCCAAGGCGGCCGGCTACCACGCGCTCTGCCTGACGGTGGACGTGCCAGCCATGGGGCGTCGTGAGCGCGATCTCCGCAACGGCTTCACCGTTCCTCCCCGCGTGACGATCTCCAACCTGCTGGACACGCTGCTCCACCTTGGCTGGGTGTTCCGGATGCTGACGGTGCCACGCCCGACGTTCGGCAACTTCGTGGGCACCGGGAAGGTGGAGAAGGAGGACGCCATCTCCGTGGCGACCTTCACCAACAAGCAGTTCGATCCCAGCGTGACCTGGGCCGACCTGGAGTGGGTCCGCTCGCTCTGGCCAGGGCCGCTGCTGCTCAAGGGGATCTCCTGCGCCGAGGATGCGCGGCTGGCCCTCCAGCACGGCGTGCAGGGCCTTATCGTCTCGAACCATGGCGGCCGGCAGCTCGACCACCTCCCGGCGGCGATCGATCTGCTGCCGGAGATCGCCGAGGCGGTGGAGGGGCGCGCGGAGCTCATCCTGGATGGCGGCATCCGGCGCGGCTCTGATGTGGTCAAGGCCATTGCCCTCGGGGCACGCGCCTGCATGATCGGGCGGCCCTTCCTGTACGGGCTGGCCGCCAGGGAGCAGGCCGGGGTGGAGCTGATGCTGGATCTGCTCCGGGCGGAGATCGACCGGACCCTGGCCCTGATCGGCTGCCCCCGGCTGACCGATCTTGGCCCCGGCTCCCTCCGGAGCGAGGCGCGACCGCAAGCGCCCGAGAAGAGCATGCGGCTCATGTCCGCCAACAACGCGGCCTGAGTGGCCGGCTCATTCGACGAAGGGGCCACTGAACCGGGGCAATCTCTTTCGCCATGCTCCAAGGGCGTGTTCGGGTCGCTACCCCGCTCGGGCCAGGTCTCCCGTGTTGCGCACCTCTCCGTGTGCTCACATGCCGCGCCCCACTACCCCGGTGGTCCGCTCGCCCAGTTCCGGCTTCACTCACGTTGCGGCCTGCAAGCTTGCTCGACCTCCTTTCGAGGCCTTCTGTCTCTGGGCTTCGAGTCCGCCGGTCGCCCGACGGCCCCGCCAGATAGCTACCAGGAGGTCGACTTCCTCCTCGCGCGGGACTTCCACCCGCTGGTCAGGTGCACCTTCACGGCGC
>Ga0190275_10000298_pt1 | contig 48202 bp, 61 predicted proteins | sample Popmic550T_FD_133745 | JGI IMG/M metagenome (GOLD analysis project Ga0190275, IMG submission 133745) | Populus adjacent soil microbial communities from riparian zone of Yellowstone River, Montana, USA - 550 T | ecosystem: Environmental > Terrestrial > Soil > Riparian zone > Trees stand | place... | reverse complement strand
CCGGTCGAGCAAGTGATCGGCGAGAAGGGCAGAGCGGCCGGGATCGTCGCGGGCGGCAAGGCCTATCGCGCCAAAGCGGTCGTCGCCGGCGTCCACCCCAGGACCCTGTTCACCAAATTGCTGCCCGAAGGCGCGGTCGCGCCCGATCCCGCCCGCCGGATGGCGCATTGGGCGAGCGAATCGGCGACCTTCCGGATGAACGTCGCGCTCTCGCAGCTGCCGCGCTTCGCCTCGCTGCCCGAGCCGGGCGACCATCTCACCGCGGGCATCATCGTCGCGCCCTCGCTTTCCTATATGGACCGCGCTTATCTCAGCGCGCGGACCGATGGCTATTCGAAGGAGCCGATCGTCGAGATGCTGATTCCCTCGACCCTGGACGACAGCCTCGCGCCCGCCGGCGCCCATGTCGCCAGCCTGTTCTGCCAGCACTTCCCCTATGACATCGCCCGCGGCTGGGACGCGCGCCGGGACGAGGCCGCGGATGCGATCATCGCCCATGTCGACCGCTACGCGCCGGGCTTCAAGGCGTCGGTGATCGGCCGCCTGGCGCTCAGCCCGCTCGATCTGGAGCGCCGCTTCGGCCTGGTCGGCGGCGATATCTTCCACGGCAAGATGGGCCTCGACCAGCTCTTCTCGAACCGGCCGATGCTGGGGCACGCCGATTATCGCATGCCGTTGAAGGGCCTCTATCTGTGCGGCGCCGGCGCCCATCCCGGCGGCGGCGTCACCGGCGCGCCGGGGCACAATGCCGCCCACGCCGTGCTCGCGGATCGAAGGAAGCTCGGGCTTTAGTCAGCCCGCCGATAGGTGTCGTGACAGGCGGAGCAGGTCGCGCGCACGTCGGCCCAGCGGGCGAGGAAGGCGGCGCGGTCGCCCGATTGGGCCGCCTCCGCCATCAGCCGCGCCGCTTCGGCATAAGCGGCGGCGCGCGCCTCGAAGCCGGCGCGGTCGCTCCAGATCGCCGGCAGCGCCTTGCTGGAGGCGAGGTCGGTGCCGGCCGGGAACAGGCTGGGAAGCGTCCGCGCCCAGCGCGCCAACGTCCGCGAAGGAAAAACGAGGGTGCGCACGTCGGCGCCGGCATCCGCCGCGCCCTTCATCGCGGCGAAGCTCCCGCCCGACAGCATATAGGCCGATTGCCGCGCGGCGACGATCTGCTCCGGAGTGAGGCCGGCGGATGGCGCCTGGGCCAAGGCCGCGGTGAGCGGGATGGCGGCAAAGGCCGCGATCAGCAACAGGGTCCGTTTCATGAATCCTCCTGGGCCATTGCGCCAGCCTAGGCGCGTTTGAGGCGCGCAACAATCCGGGAACCCGACCGACCCGCCAAGCGCTTACTCAGGGAGGAGGGGGACGACAGGATTTTCGGATATGTCGAATATGAATCGCCTGTGCGGTGCGCTGGCGTTTCCGTTCGTCCTGCCGGCCGCCGCCGCCGAGGCGCAGGTCGGCAATTCGGCCCTGGTCGCGCCGGTCGAGGCGAGCTTCGAAATCGTGCCTGCCCGATCCGCCCGGCCGGATTTCCGGATGCCGCGCGGCGCGCTGCGCGAAGTCGGGCCGCCGCCGCCCAGCCGCGTCGCCGCCACGCTGCCGGTCGCCGACAATCTCCACATCGGCGTCGGCCGTTTCGTCGTCCCGGAGCTCGCCGGTCGGCGCACCAATATCGAGCCCGTGCGGCGCCCGACCGACATGCGGCGGCGGGACCGGGCGATCGCCGCGGTCGGCTTCAACTTCAGCTTCTAGGGCTGCTTTCGACCCTCGGCTCCGACTCGAATCAGATGATCGGATGCCGCTCCCAATCGCCCTTTTCGGTGCGGCCGGTCATTCGGCGGTGGAGCTTGTCCATCGTGCGGCTGCCGGTCTTGACGAACAGAAACGGGAAGACCGCGTGGACGAGGGCGGCGAGCCCGCCGGCGAGCATCCTGAGGCCGAAGGCCGAGGCGTTGACGAAATGCGCGCCATAGCTCTCGCCGACCTCGCGCGGATGGTGGGTGAAGGGATTGCCGGCCATAAGCTGTTCCTGCTTCTTGTCGCGGCGGCCTTAGCCTGTCCAGGGAACGAAAAAAACCCGCGCCGCCGATGAGGGCGGCGCGGGCTTGTTTCGAGCCGTGCGGGTCAGCGGCGGCGGCCGCGTCCGCAATTGGCCGGATCGGAATTCGGCCCCGAATCGGCGTCGCTGGTGCGGTTGCCGCGGCCGTTGCCGGCCTGGTCGGCATTGTTGCCGCGATCATTGTCGGTGCAGCCGCGAATGCGGTTGCTGCCGCGGCCGCGGCCGGCGCCGTCGGCATTCGGGCCCGAATCGGCATCGGTGACCTGCGCCTGCGCGGTCCCGGCAAGGACGACGAGCGCCCCGCCGCCGACCACCGCTCCCCCCGCCACGCGCGTCAGGAACGAACGACGGCTCAATTTTCTGCTACTCTTCATACAAATCCCCCTTCCCAAGGTGGCCCCCGCCTAGCTCAGTTCGGAGAGGGTAACAATAGAGGTCCGGGCGAAGCGGCGATCTTGCCGTGCGGCCCGCTCTCCCTCTAGGAGCGGGGCACAGGACAAGGGAGCGATCGATGAAACTCGACACCAATATCGCCGCGGTGGTCACCGGCGGCGCTTCGGGCCTCGGCGAGGCGACGGCGCGGGCGCTCGCCGCCAGGGGGGTCAAGGTCGCCGTCTTCGACCGCGACGCCGAGCGCGGCGAGAAGGTCGCGGGTGAGATCGGCGGTATCTTCTGTCAGGTCGACGTGACCTCGGACGAAGCGGTGGACGCGGGCTTCGCCAAGGCGCGCGAGGCGCACGGCCAGGAGCGGATCTGCGTCAATTGCGCGGGCGTCGCCAATGCGATGAAGACGGTCGGCCGCGACAAGACCACAGGCGAGGTCAGGCGCTATCCGGTCCACCAGTTCGAGCTGGTCATCCAGATCAATCTGATCGGCAGCTTCCGCGTTCTCGCCGCTTCGGCCGCGGGCATGGCGACGCTCGACCCGCTCGAGGACGGCGAAAAGGGGGTGATCGTCAACACCGCCTCGGTCGCCGCGCAGGACGGCCAGATCGGCCAGGCCGCCTACACCGCCTCCAAGGCCGGCGTGCTCGGCATGGCGCTTCCGATCGCGCGCGACCTGATGGGGGAGGGGATCCGGGTCAACACGATCCTGCCGGGCGTGTTCGAAACGCCGATGGTGGCGATGATGCCGCAGCAGGTGAAGGACGCGCTGGCGGCGCAGGTCCCGTTCCCCAAGCGGCTCGGCCAGGCGGAAGAATATGCGCGGCTGGCGGTGTTCATGGCCGAGAACGTCTATCTGAACGGCGAATATGTCCGCCTCGATGGCGCGATCAGGATGGCGCCGCGTTAGAGGCCGCCTTCGAAGACGACGATGTCGATGCCGTTCGGATCGGTAAGATAGAGGTAGCGGCTGCCCCACGGCCGCTCGACCGGCCCCCGCCGCGCCAGCTCCGGCGGCAGCCCCGCCGCGAAGCCGTCGAGGTCGGCGGTGCGCAATTGGAGGCTGAGCCCGCCATATTCGCTCCGCGCCTCGCCGTGGAGGATTTCGATGAAGGCCTCGTCCTTGCCGTCCGGAAAGGCGAGGATGCAGCCGCGATCGCCCGGCTCGTCCCACTCCTCGGCCACGACCAGGCCGAAAAGGCCGGTGTAGAAATCGCGCGTTTCCTCGATGCCCGGCGTAATGATCTTGGTCTTGAGGCTGTGCGGGTTCACTCGGCGCCCCATTCCCGCTCGAACGCGATGGCGGCGCCCAGCAGCCCCGGCTCGGCATAGGTCAGCAGCCGGACCGGGGTGCGCAGCATTCGGGCGCGATAGCGCCCCTTGGCGGTGAAACGCGCCTCGAACACCGGCGCGGCGAGTAAATGGGCGATGCGGTTGGCCAGGCCGCCGGTAATGGCGACGCCCATCGCGCCGTGGGCCAGCGCGATGTCGCCGGCCGCGGCGCCGAAGCAGCGGATCAGGATGGCGAGCGCGCGTCCGGCGAGCGGGTCGCCGCCGCCGATCGCCGCGTCCCACAGCGCGCCGGCCTTGTCCGGGTCCCACGCCTCGCCCCCCAGGAAGCGGTAGATGTCGGCGAGGCCCGGCCCCGATACCACCCGTTCGACCGAAGCGCGGCCGTAACGGGCGACGAGTGCGTCCGACAATTCCTCCTCTTCGGGATCGAGCGGGGAGAAGCCGATATGGGCGGCCTCGGTCTCGATCACCGACACCTGTCCGCCGCGCCGGTCGAGGATGGCGACGCCGAGCCCGGTGCCGGGCCCGATCACGGTGGTAACGCCGTCCGCCGGCAGGTTCCCGGGGCCTGCCAAATCCGTGAAGTCCGCCGGGTCCATCATCGAAACTGTGTGAGCGACCGCTCCGAAGTCATTGAGAAGCGTAAGCTTGTCAAGGGCGAGGTCGCGGGCAAGATGATCCCGCTCGATCCGCCAGTCATTGTTCATGAAGGTCAGGACGTCGCCCTCGATCGGCGCCGCGATCGCGAGCGCGGCGGCGCGCGGCAAAGCGCCGCCGCTGTCGCGCTCGAACCGCTCCCATGTTGAAGCGAGCCCGTCATGCTCGCGCGTCCGGTACTTGCGCATCTCGCCGATCCGCGGCCGCTCGCCGGGCCGCAATTCGGCGAGGGCGAAGCGGGCGTGGGTGCCCCCGATATCGGCCGCGACGATCTTCATGTTCGGTTGCGGCGCCCCCCGATTAGATCGTTGACCAACGAGGGGTCGGCCAGGGTCGAGGTATCGCCGAGCGCGCCATAATCGTTCTCCGCGATCTTCCTCAGGATGCGGCGCATGATCTTGCCGCTCCGGGTCTTGGGCAGAGCCGGCGTGAAATGAATGAGGTCGGGGGTGGCGATCGCGCTGATCTCGGTGCGGACATGCGCTCGCAGCTCGGCCTCGAGCGCCGCCGATCCCTCCTCGCCGGCGTTGAGCGTGACGTAGCAATAAATGCCCTGGCCCTTGAGGTCGTGCGGATAGCCGACCACCGCGGCTTCGGCGACGAGGGCGTGGCTGACCAGGGCGCTTTCGATCTCCGCCGTCCCCAGCCGGTGGCCCGAGACGTTGAGCACGTCGTCGACCCGCCCCGTGATCCAATAATAGCCGTCCTGGTCGCGGCGGCAGCCGTCGCCGGTGAAATATTTGCCGCGGTAGGCGGAGAAATAGGTCTGCGCGAAGCGGTCGTGGTCGCCGTAGAGCGTGCGGGCCTGGCCGGGCCAGGAGCCGGCGATGCACAGATTGCCCGAGGCCGGCCCCTCCATCGGCGCGCCTTCGTTGTCGACCAGCTCGGGAACGATGCCGAAGAAGGGCCGCCCCGCCGAGCCCGGCTTCATGTCGTGGGCGGCGGGGAGGGTTGTGATCATGATCCCGCCCGTCTCGGTCTGCCACCAGGTGTCGACGATCGGGCAGCTTCCGTCGCCGACGACGCGCCAATACCAGAGCCACGCCTCCGGATTGATCGGCTCGCCGACCGTGCCGAGCAGGCGTATCGAGGAGCGGTCGTGCTTCTTCACCGGCGCCTCGCCCTCGCGCATCAGCGCGCGGATCGCGGTCGGCGCGGTGTAGAAGATGTTCACCTTGTGGCGCTCGACCACGTCCCAGAAGCGCGAGAAATCGGGGTGGTTCGGAACGCCCTCGAACATGAAGGTCGTCGCGCCGTTGGCGAGCGGCCCGTAGACGACATAGCTGTGCCCCGTCACCCAGCCGACGTCGGCCGTGCACCAGAAGAGCTCGCCGGGCCGATAGTCGAACACATAATGGAAGGTGGCGGCGGTCCAGACCGCATAGCCGCCGGTCGTGTGCAGCACCCCCTTGGGCTTGCCGGTCGATCCCGACGTGTAGAGGATGAAGAGCGGGTCCTCCGCGCCCATCGGCTCGCACGGGCACGAATCGGGGACTGTCCCCGCCAGTTCGTCATAATAATGGTCGCGGCCCTCCTGCATGGCGATCTCGTTGCCGAGATGGCGGACGACGATCACGCCGGCGATGTCGCCGCCCCGCGCCAGCGCCGCATCGACATTGGCCTTGAGCGGCACCAGCTTGCCGCCGCGCGCGCCGCCGTCCGCGGTGATCACGAAGCGGCTCGCGCAATCCTCGATCCGGCCGTGCAGCGCCTCGGGCGAGAAGCCGCCGAAGACGACGCTGTGGACGGCGCCGATCCGGGCGCAGGCGAGCATCGCCACGGCGGCTTCGGGGATCATCGGCAGATAGAGGGTGACCCGGTCGCCCTTGCCGGCGCCCAGGGCTTTGAGGCTGTTCGCCATCCGCACCACCTCGGCGTGGAGCGCGTCGTAAGTGAGGGAGCGGACCGCGCCCGGCTCGTCGCCTTCCCAGACGATCGCGGTCTCGGCCGATCGCGCCGGCAGATGGCGGTCGACGCAATTATGACACAAGTTGAGAACGCCGTCCTCGAACCATTTGATATCGACCGGATCATAGGACCAATTGGCGATCCGTTCCGGCGCCTTCACCCAATCGATCCGCCGCGCCTGCTCCGCCCAGAAACCGTCCGGATCATCGAGCGATCGGGCGTAGAGCGCCTCATATTGTTCGGGCGTGCAATGGGTGCCCTGGAGGGCGGAGGCGGGGGGCTGGACATGTTCGGCCATCGACCGGCTCTAGCGAGTCCCGTGCCGGGCCTCAATTGCCGAGCGCGCGCATGGCCGCCGGCAGGCGCGCCCGGACTTGACTTGGCCTTGTCAGCTCCCATCTGAACTAAGCGGTAAATCAGCCTGTCCAGGCGTTAAGGCCAGGGTTATCCTGCCTCGTGACGGACCCGTTCCGTCGCCGCCGCGTTGACGGTGCTTCCCCCGGGGAGCATGTCCCCGTTTGCGAAGCAGGTGTATTATATGTATAACGCACCTAGGTTGACGATGGAGATTCGATGACGGCCCTGGCCTTGAGGCTCAATGCATTCGGCATGCCGGACGCCTTCAGGCGGCACTGGCGGGCCTTTGCCGTGCTCGCCGCGATGGCCGCCTTGTGGGCTGCCGCCGCGTTCAGCGTCGCCCTGCAGAGCCTGGCCCCCGCGCCCGAGCTGGAGGGCGTCGCCGCGCCCGAGCTCGCCCGGCTGCGGGCCGCGGTGCCGCAGACCTCGGCGACTGCCTTGCGCCAGGTCAATCCGCTGACCGCGCTGGCGCTCAACGCCGCGATCCCAATTTCCGAGCAGGTCAATCCCGCGGCCCGGCCGTTCACCCTGCTCGGCGGCGCCGCCGATCGCGCCCGCTCGCTCGATTGCCTCACCGCCGCGATCTATTACGAGGCGGCGCGCGAGCCCACCGACGGCCAGCGCGCGGTCGCCCAAGTCATCCTCAACCGGGTCCGGCACCCGGCCTATCCGGCGACGGTCTGCGGCGTCGTCTTCGAAGGCTCGCGTCGCTCGACCGGCTGCCAGTTCAGCTTCACCTGCGACGGCTCGCTGCGCAACGGCCCGATGGCCGGATATTGGGAGCGTTCGCGCGCGGTCGCGCAGGCCGCATTGAGCGGCTATGTCTATGCGCCGGTCGGCTGGGCGACCCATTACCACGCCAATTACGTGATGCCCTATTGGGCGCCGACCCTGGTCAAATCGGCCAATGTCGGACTGCACATCTTTTACCGCTGGCGCGGCGGCTGGGGCCGGCCGAACGCCTTCGCCAACCGCTATTCGGGCGTCGAGCCCGCCATCGCCTGGCGCGGCGGCTTCGGCCAGCCGATCGCTTCCCAGGTCCAGGTGGCGGCGAGCGCCCGCGATGCGGCCGCGGCTCAGGCGGCGGCGAACGCCGCTTTGGGCACGGGCAGCGTCGACAGCTTCCAGCGCGCGGTGCTGCGCCGTTACGAGCCGCTGCAGCGCGATACCGCCAATGCGATGATCACGGACCGCGCCCGCGCCAATCCGGCGCTCAGCAACAGCCAGCGCTGGTCGCTGACCGGGACCGACAACAGCGGCGCGGCCGCCCAGGCCCCGCTCGGCCGGCGAACGGAAGGCGCCGAGCCGCCGCGCGAGCTCCAGGGGGTGCGCTATCGCTGGGATCCGGCGCCTCCGGCCCAGACCAGCGGCGCCCCCAGCGGCGACCAGCCGCCGTCCCAGGCGACCGAAACCGTCGCCCGCTGAGACACCCGTCATTCCAGCGAAAGCTGGAATCTCTTTTCCTTTGAGGCTGCCAATGCGGAAAGAAGCGGGATTCCAGCTTGCGCTGCAATGACGAACTCCCTCAAGCTGCGGTCAGCAGCCTGCGCTCGCCGGCGAGGTTCATCAGCGCCTTTTGCAATTTCTCGAACGCGCGGACCTCGATCTGGCGGATCCGCTCGCGGCTGACCTCGTAGACCTGGGAGAGCTCCTCGAGCGTCTTGGGCTCGTCGGTCAGCCGCCGCTCGGTCAATATGTGGCGCTCGCGCTCGTTCAGCGAGCCCATCGCCTCGACCAGCAGATCGTGCCTGATCTGCGTCTCCTGCGCATCGGCGACGCGCTCGTCCTGCAACGGCTCGGAATCGACCAGGAAATCCTGCCACGAACCTTCTGAATCGTCGCGCAGCGGCACGTTCAGGCTGGTGTCGCCGCCGAGCGCCATGCGGCGGTTCATCGAGATCACGTCTTCCTCGCTGACGCCGAGATCGGTGGCGATCTTGGTGACGTCCTCGGGCTTCATGTCGCCGTCCTCGAACGCCTCGATCCGGTTTTTCATCCGGCGCAGGTTGAAGAACAATTTCTTCTGCGCCGCCGTGGTGCCCATCTTGACGAGGCTCCAGCTGCGCAGGATGAATTCCTGGATCGAGGCGCGGATCCACCACATCGCGTAGGTCGCGAGGCGAAAGCCGCGATCGGGCTCGAACTTCTTCACGCCCTGCATCAGGCCGATATTGCCCTCCGAGATCAGCTCGGAAACCGGCAGGCCGTAGCCGCGATAGCCCATGGCGATCTTGGCGACGAGGCGCAGATGCGAGTTGACCAAACGAGCCGCCGCATCGGTATCCTGATGCTCGGTCCAGCGCTTGGCCAGCATGAATTCCTCTTCCGGGGTGAGAATCGGAAATTTCTTGATCTCGGCCAGATAGCGGTTGAGGCCGGCCTCGCCGCCGCTTGCCGGGATCGTCGCCGGGACATTCCTGCCTGCCATGATTCTCGCTTACTCCTCGGGTGCCGTGCCTTTATAATACACCGTCGCGGCATACAAACATTATACGGTGAGCGCTTCGAACAGTTCCTGAATATCAGATGGAAGCGCGCTTTCAAAGCTTAGGTTTTGTTTCGAAACTGGATGGACGAAGCCGAGCGCGGCGGCGTGCAGCGCCTGGCGGTGAAAGTTCAGCCTTTTCAATATCTCGCGGTGGGCCGGGCGGGTCCGGCCGTAGACCGGGTCGCCGAGCAGGGGGTGGCCGATCGAGGCCATGTGGACTCGGACCTGGTGGGTGCGTCCCGTTTCGAGCCGGCATTCGGTCAGCGCCGCCTCCCGGAGTGCGGTGACGATTCGGTAGCGGGTCACCGCCCTCTTGCCACGCTTCCCCTCGACGATCGCGATCTTCTTGCGGTTCTGGGCGGAGCGGGCGAGCGGCGCGTCGACAATGCCTTTGGGCGGGATCGGGATGCCCGAAATGATCGCGAGATAGCGCCGGTCGATGCTGTGGCTGGCGAATTGCGCCGCCAGGCCCTCATGCGCGACGTCGGTCTTGGCGACGACCAGCAGCCCCGACGTATCCTTGTCGATCCGGTGGACGATCCCCGGCCGCGCCACCCCGCCGATCCCCGAGAGGCGCCCGGCGCAATGGTGGAGCAAGGCGTTGACCAAGGTGCCGTCGAAATTTCCCGCCGCCGGATGGACGACCATCCCCGCAGGCTTGTCGACGATCAGCAGATGCTCGTCCTCGAAGACGATCTCCAGCGCGATGTCCTGCGCTTCGTTATGCGCCGGGCGGGGCTCGGGGACGGTCACTCGATAATCGCCGGCCAGCGCTTTCGCCGCCGGATCGCGCACGAGCCCGGCCGGCCCGGTGACGCTTCCTGCCGAGATCAAGGCCTTCAGCCGCTCACGCGACAGGGTCGGCACGGCGGCGGCGAGCGCGCGATCGAGCCGCCAGCCAATGGCATCCCCGGCGATCGTGGCGGTGATGATGGAATGTCCCCCTGACACTCAAGGGGAGATGGAGATATTGCGCGGATTTTCAAGGGCGGGAGAGGCGGTGAAAACCGCGACCGTTCTTGCCAGGGCTCGGCCGATCCTATTTACTGGCCGTGCCGATTGGGGGCGTGATGTTCCTAACGACCTTGCTTGCCGTCGCGATCGCTCAGCCGGGCGCGGCGCCGCTGCGGACGGTGTCGCCGAACCGCTGGACCGTCGACTATGGGCGTGTGTCCTGCACGCTTGCGCGCCGCGTCGGTGGGGACGGATCGCCGATTCTAGCCCTCAACGCGCCGCTCGGCCTCGAACCTGGCGAGCTGGTCGTTATGGAAACGGATGGACGGTTGGACCAACAACTGAGGGGCGCGCTCGAGGTGCGCCTGGACGGCGGCGCGCCGCTCGCCGTGCGCGCGAGGCGCGAGCAGCGCAACGGTCGTCCCGTCGTGAAACTGGCGCCCATGCCCGAGGACTTCCTAAACCGCCTTGCCGCCGCGGGGGAGTTGCGCGTGCGCAGGGGCGAGGAAGAGGTGCTTGCGCTCGCTCTGCCGGGCGCCCGTGCGGCGATCGACGAGCTGACTCGCTGTAATGACGATCTGATGCAATCCTGGGGGATTGACGTCGCGGCCCGGCGCGCGCTCCGCCGTCGGCCGCGTCTCAGGAACAGCGGCTGGGCTCTGGAGATCTCGCCGTCCGCCGACACTTATCTGGTGTTCATCGCGCAGGTTTCCGAGCAAGGCCGCCCGCTCGGCTGCCGGATCGCGGTGTCAAGCGGCAACGAGCGCATGGACCGCGCGGTCTGCAATGCGATGCAGAGCAACGCACGCTTCGAACCGGCGCTGGATGCGCAGGATCATCAGGTGCCGGCCCAATATGTCACGCGCGTGCGATGGCTGGTGGGTAGCCGCGCCGACTGACCTCGGTTTCGGCAGGCATCGCCTCCCGGGGAAGCCTTGCATCCCCGACTCGCAAGCGCCAATAGGGGCCACGACCGAGAAGGGCTCAGACGCATGAAATCCCACGAATTCGCCAGCCTCTTATGCTCGCGCCTGTGCCACGATCTGCTCTCGCCGGTCGGCGCGCTCAACAACGGCATCGAATTGCTCGCCGACGAGCACGATCCGGAGATGCGCGCCCGCTGCCTGGAGTTGCTCGCCGACAGCGCGCGGGCGAGCGCCAACAAGCTCAAATTCTTCCGCCTCGCCTTCGGCGCCGCCGGCGGCTTCGCCGACGTTGTCGACACGCGCGAGGCGCGGGCCGCGATCGAGGGGCTGTTTGGCGGCGACGGCCGGATCCAGCTCGGCTGGATGGTCGACGAGCCGACCATGAGCAAGGCGGCGCTCAAGGTGCTGTTGAACCTCGTCCTGATCGCCGGCGACGCTTTGGTCCGCGGCGGCAGCCTCGATGTCGGCGCCGAAAGGCACGGCGACGGGCTCGACATCGTCGTCCGCGCGGAGGGCAATCGGATCGTGCTCGACCCCGAATTGCGCCGCGTTCTGGTCGGCGACATGTCCGAGGACGAGGTCGCGCCGCGCGCCGCCGCGGCCTGGCTCGCCCATGCCCTGGTCGAGGAGGGCGGCGGCACCATCCAGGTCGCCGATGGCGAAGAAGGCATATTGATCATCGGCACCAGCCTGCCGGCCTGAGCGCGCCCGCCTGGGGGCGGTAAACGCCTTATTTACTATCGCCTCCCATAAGCTCTCCCGACATGGACGAGCTGCTCAACGATTTCATCGCCGAGACCCGCGACATGGCGCAGGCTTTGTCCGGCGCGATCGTGGCGTGGGAGGCGGCGCCCGGCGACCGCGAGCGGCTCGACGAGATTTTTCGCTTCGTCCACACCGTAAAGGGCAATTGCGGCTTCTTCGACCTGCCGCGGCTCGAGCAGCTGAGCCACGCGGCCGAGGGCGCGCTGGCGCAGGTCCGCGCCGGCGGCCGCGTTCCCGACACCGCCCTGGTCAACGCGGTGCTCGCGGTGATCGACCGGATCGGCGAGATTGTCGAGGCGCTCGAGACCGGGGAATCGCCGGCGAGCGCGGACGATTCGCCGCTGATCGCCGCGCTGTCGAGCGGGCCGGCCGCCCAGCCGACAGCCGAAGCGGCCGACGCGCCCGAGCCCGAAACGAAGAGGACGATCCGCTCGATCCGCCTTTCGGTCGACCTGCTCGACCGGATGATGAGCGGCGTCTCCGACGCGGTGCTGGCGCGCAACGAGCTCGCCCGGCGCCTGCGCGACGCGCCGCGCGACGTCGCGATCGAGGCCGCGTTCGAGCGCGTCTCGGCCTGCATCGCCGAAATCCGCGAAGGCATCACCCGCACCCGCATGCAGCGGATCGACAGCCTGTTCTCCGGCCTGCCGCGCATGGTCCGCGATCTTTCCGCCGAGCTCGGCAAGCAGGTCCGGCTCGATGTCGACGGCGGCGACGTCGAGCTCGACCGCGAGATGATCGAGATGATCCGCGATCCGCTGACCCATATCGTCCGCAACGCGATCGACCACGGCATCGAAAGCCCCGACGAGCGCGTGGCGGCCGGCAAGAAGGCGGCGGGGACGCTCAGGGTCGCCGCGCGCCAGGCCGGCAACCAGATATTGATCGAGGTCGCCGACGACGGCCGCGGCATCGACGGCGACGCTCTGGTCCGCACCGCCAAGGCCGCGGGCCTCATTTCCGTCGAGCAAAGCGAGCGGCTGACGCCGGCGCAGAAGATCGCCCTGGTCTTCACCCCGAGCCTTTCGACCGCCGCCGAGGTCACCGCCATTTCCGGGCGCGGCGTCGGCATGGACGTCGTCCGCGCCAATATCGAGCGGATCGGCGGCGTGGTCGACATCGACAGCAAGCCGAACCAGGGCGTGCGGCTGTGCATCCGAGTGCCGCTGACCCTCACCATCATCCCCGCGCTCACGCTCAGCGCCGGCGGCCAGGTCTTCGCCGTGCCGCGCTCGGCGATCGACGAGATATTGCGCTTCGCATCGGTCAGGATCGACCGCGTCGGCGAGGCCGAGATCGCGACCGTCCGCGATCGGCGGCTGCCGCTGATCGGCCTCGCCGCCTTGCTCGGCGTGGAGAGCGCCATCCCGCGCGAGGAGCAGAAGATCGTATTGCTCAAGCCGGCCGGCGGCGAGGTCTATGCGCTCGCGGTCGAAGCGGTCCACGACCATGAGGAATTGGTGGTCAAGCCCGCCGCGCCGGCGGTCATGGCCGCCGGGCTCTACGCCGGCACGACGCTCGCCGACGACGGCAGCCCGATCCTGCTGCTCGATCCGTCGGGAATCGCCAAGCGCGCCGGGATCGTCTTCAGCGAAAGCGACATCGACCGCGCCCTGCACGACGATACGATCGCGGCGGAGGCGGCGCGCGAGACCAGCCTGCTCCTGTTCCGCGGCCTCGACGGTGGCCGCCGCGCCGTGCCGGTCGCCTTGGTCGAGCGGATCGAGGACGTGCCGGTCGAAGCGATTGGCTTCAGCGCCGGCAAGCTGCGGGTCGCGGTCGGCGCGCGGATCCTGCCGCTGGTCGGCTGCGACGCCGCGCCCGCGCAAGGCAAGCTGCGCATATTGAGGCTCACCGACGGCGCATCCGAAATCGCCTACGGCTTCGCCGAGGTGATCGACATCCGCGCGCTCGTCCTCGATCTCCAAAGCGCGTCCGCACCCGGCGAAATTGCCGGCGTCGCGCTGATCGACGGCGCGCAGGTCGAGATGCTCGATCCGCACTGGCTGTTCGCCGCTTATGGCGATGAACCCGCCGCCGGAAGCGATTCGTCGGTCTGCGCGCTGCCCGCGGGCGATCCCTGGATAGACAATATGCTGCGTCCGCTGATCGAGAGCCTCGGCTACCGCATCGCCCGCGCCGGCGATGCGGCCGACATCGTCATCGCGCTCGAGGACGACGATGTCCCGGCCCACCCCAAAATCGTGCGCATCCGCGCTTCGGCCGAAGGGGAGGGCGGCATTTACCGCTACGACCGCGCCGCCCTGATCGGCGCGCTCAGCGCGGCGAAAGGCACCGCGCATGGCTGAGCTTCTCCTCATCGCCCGGCTCGCCGGCCGCCGCGTCGCCTTTCCCGCCGCCAGGGTCGAGGCCGTGGTCGAGCTCGAATCGATCACTCCGGCGCCCTGCGCGGCGCCCCACGTCGCCGGCCTCGCCGCCCTGCGAAGCCGGGTCCTCACCGTGATCGACGGCCTCGCCGCGCTCGAGCTCAGCCGCGAGACGGCGGCCGCCGCGCGCGACGCGATCGTCGTCCCGTGCGACGGCCACACTTATGCGCTGATCGTCGAGGAGGTCGAGGACGTGGTCGAGGCCGATGGCCCGCTCGCCCCGCTCGCCGCGCCGGTCGGCGCGGGCTGGGAGCGAGTCGCGATCGGAACGGTCGCGGTGGACGGAGAGCTTTTCCTGCTGGTCGACCCGCATCTGCTGATCGCGGGCCCGGCCGTGCAGGCCGCATGAAATCTGAGGGCAATGATTAACACTCGCCCGCTAGATGGACCGGATGCGTGATAGGGGAATGAACATGAGAAGCTGTCTTGTCGTCGACGATAGCAAGGTAATCCGCAAGGTCGCCCGGCATATCCTCGAGACTCTCGACTTCGCGGTGGACGAGGCGGAGGACGGCCGCGAGGCGCTGACCCGCTGCGAGGCGGCGATGCCCGATGTCATCCTGCTCGACTGGAACATGCCGGTGATGAGCGGGATGGAGTTCCTGCGCGCGCTGCGCCAGGCCGATCTCCCGGTCCAGCCCAAGGTCGTCTTCTGCACCACCGAGAACGATATCGCCCATATCCGCGCCGCGATCGATGCGGGCGCCGACGAATATGTGATGAAGCCGTTCGACCGCGACACGCTCCAATCCAAGCTGCAGATCGTCGGAGTCGCGTGACCGGGCAGAATGCCCTTGCGCGACGGCGGCCCCATCAGCCTGCCGAGCCGCCCCTTCGCGTCATGATCGTCGATGATTCGGCGGTGGCGCGGGCGGTCTTGTCGCGGATGATCTCCGCCCACGCCGATTTCGAGATCGTCGCGACCGCGGGCAATGCGCGCGAAGCGCTCGACGCGCTCAAGGCGGTGCAGGCCGACGCGATCCTGCTCGATGTCGAGATGCCCGGCGCAAGCGGCCTTCAGGCGCTTCCCGAGATCGTCCGCACGGGTAAGGGCGCGCGGGTGCTGATCGTCTCGTCGATGGCCGAAAATGGCGCCGAGACGACCCTCAAGGCGCTCGCTCTGGGCGCGGCCGATACGCTGCCAAAGCCCGGGATCGGCAATTTCGCCGGCCGCTTCAGCCAGGTCCTGGCCGACAAATTGCGCCGCATCGGGCGCGCCGAGCGCGAGCCGGCGATGGCCGCGCCCGCCGCCGCGCACCCGCCGATCCGCCTGCGCGCGATGGTCGATGGCCCCCTGGGCTGCGTCGCGCTCGCCGCCTCGACGGGCGGGCTCCCGGCCTTGTTCGAGTTTCTCCGCCCGCTGCCCCGGAAGATCGGCGCGCCGATCCTCGTCACCCAGCATTTGCCGGCGATCTTCATGCCCTATTTCGCGCGCCAGCTGGCCGGCGCCTCGGGCCGCAAGACCCGCGTGGTCGAGAATGGCGAATTGGTCTGCGACGATCTCATCCACGTCGCCCCGGGCGATGCGCATTTGTGCGTCGAGCGCTCCAGGGACGGCGTTCGAATCCGCCTCGAGAGCAAGCGCGCCGCCGGCGGCTGCCTGCCTTCGGCCGATCCGATGCTGGCTTCGGTCGGCGAGACTTACGGCCCGGAGGGCGTCGGCGTGATCCTGAGCGGCATGGGCCGCGACGGCCTCGCCGGCAGCCGCCGCCTGGTCGAGAGAGGCGGGGCGATGTTCGCGCAGGATCGGCACAGCGCTGCGATCTGGGGCATGCCCCGGGTGGTCGCCGAAGCGGGCCTCGCCTGCGCGGTGCTGCCGCCGGCCGAGCTGGCCCAGCGAGTCGCTGAGCGCGCCGCATGGAGATAAGCGACTCCTCCCGCCGCATCCTGGCGAGCCTCCTCGAGGCGCGCACGGGACAGCAGCTCGCGATGAACCGGCGCTGGCGGATCGACACCGCTCTGGCTTCGATCGTGCGCGCGCGCGGCTTCGCCTCGGTCGACCAGCTCGTCGCCCGCCTGGTCTCGGGCCGCGACGCCGACCTTTCCGAGCAGGTCATCGAGGCCTTGCTCAACAACGAAACCTATTTCTTCCGCGACAGGCTCCCGTTCGATCTGCTGCTCGGCGGCCCGGTCCATCGGCTCGCCGAGGCGCGCACGCGCGAGAAAAAGCTCTCGATCTGGTGCGCCGGCTGCTCGACCGGCCAGGAGGTCTATTCGCTGGCGATGAGCTTCGCCGACGATGCCGCGCGCTGGCAGGGCTGGACGATCGACATCGTCGGCACCGATCTGTCGCGCTCGGCGGTCGAGCGGGCGCGAACCGGTATCTACTCGCAGTTCGAGGTCCAGCGCGGCCTTCCCGTCGTTCAGATGATCCGCTGGTTCGAGGAATTGGGCGGCGGCGACTGGCGGATCTCGTCCAAGCTTCGCCGGAACGTCCGCTTCGACATCCGCAATCTGACCGAGCCGCCGCCCCATCCGGGCAGGTTCGACATCATCCTGTGCCGCAACGTGCTGCTTTATTTCGCGCCCGACATGCGGCGCCTCGCCTTCGGCCGGCTCGCCGAGGCGATGGCGAGCGACGGCACTTTGATGCTCGGCGCCGGCGAGACGGTGATCGGCCAGACCGAGCGCTTCGTCTCCGATCCCGAATATCGCGGCCTCTACCGCTCCTCGGCGACTCAGGCCGACATCGGCTTCGCCCGCGCCCGGAGCGCCTGAACGGGGCTTGACGCGCGCCCCCATTTGGCGCGCAAAGGGGCATGGACGACATCATCGACAGCCTCTCGCCGAATTTCGATGCGCGCGATCAGGCGATCTCGATGGTCGTGCTCCATTATACCGGCATGCGGGACGCCGAATCGGCGATCGCCTGGCTGCGCAACCCCGAATCGCGGGTCTCGTGCCACTATCTGATCGCCGAGGACGGCCAGATATTGCGGATGGTCGCCGAGGAGAACCGGGCCTGGCATGCGGGCCTTTCCTACTGGCGCGGAATCAGCGCCGTGAACGGCTGCAGCGTCGGCATCGAGATCGTCAATCCGGGCCACGAATTCGGCTACCGCCCCTTCACCGAGGAGCAGATGGACGCGCTGATTCCGCTGCTCGCGGGCATCGTCGATCGCCATCAGGTGCCGCGCGCCAACGTCGTCGGCCATTCGGACGTCGCGCCGGCCCGCAAGCAGGATCCGGGAGAGCTGTTCGATTGGCCCCGGCTCGCGCGCCACGGCCTGGCCGTCGCCCGGCCGAGCCGCGACCTGGTCGATCCGCACTGGACGGATGGCGGCTTCCTGCTCGCGCTCGAACGCTATGGCTACGACGTGCGCTCGGCGCGCGACGCGATCATTGCCTTCCAGCGCCGCTTCCGCCCCGAAACGCTCGACGGAATCATCGACGGCGAATGTCGGGCGATCCTCCTCCAGCTCCTCTTGGACCGAGAGCGCGGACACGTTATATAGGCCGGGCCAGAGGGTTGGGCGGCCGCGGCTCGCGCGAGCGAGGCGAGGAAAGTCCGGGCTCCATGGAACGACGGTGCCGGTTAATGGCCGGCGGGGGCGACCCCAGGGAAAGTGCCACAGAAAGCAATCCACCGGATTTCGGTCCGGCAAGGTCGAAAGGGTGCGGTAAGAGCGCACCGCGCCGCCGGCAACGGCGGCGGCACGGCAAACCCCACCGGGAGCAAGACCGAATAGGGGCGGCATATGGGCGTGTTCCCGCTCGTCGCCCGGGTTGGTTGCTTGAGGGACGGAGCGATCCGTCTCCTAGAGGAATGGCCGCACATCCGCCGTCGCCCCCGGGCTATGGCGGAGGACAGAACCCGGCTTACAGACCCTCTGGCATTTTTCTCTCAGCGTCCGGTCGCCGACGCGCGCAGCTCGACTCCGAACCACAAGCCAAGGACGAGGATCGCCGCCGCCGCGGGCCCGACCGGAAGCTGGTCGAGCGGCAGGTTCGCGGGCCCGAGCCGCCACAGCAGATAGAAGGCGGTCACGACCGCGCCGCTCGCCGCGCACTCGACCGCGAAGCGCCGCCAGGCCCAGGCCCACGCCGCCTTCATCCTCTGCTCGGCCAGCACTGCCCGTTCGATCCGGGCGACGAAGGCCTCGTCGGGCGCGCGTTCCGGCGCGGCGAACAAGGCGGCGATCCTTTCGTCATCGTTCATCTCAGGCCTCCAGTCGTTGGACGAGCGCGGTGCGGGCCCGCGCCAGGATGGATTTCAACGTGCCGAGCGGGATCGCCATGATCGCTGCCGCTTCGCCGTGCGAGCAGCCCTCGCCGAAGCAGAGCAGGGCCGCGGCGCGCTCGCGTTCGCCGAGGCCGGCCAGGGCGCGCTGAAGATCGATCGCCGCGTCGCGGTCGTGGGCGCTCTCCGGCACTGGCGCCGCCTGTTCGCGCGCGTCGCGCCGGCCTCTCGCCCGGTGCGCGGAGAGGAACAAGGTCCAGGCGATCCGCATCAGCCAGGCCCGATAGCTCCCGTCGCCGCGAAAGGCGTCCGCGCTCCGCCACGCCTTGAGGAATACCTCCTGCGCCAGATCGTCGGCGCCGTCGCCGCGGGTGAGCCGGGCGAGGAAGCGCCGCACCGCCGCCTCATGGGCGCGGACGAGCGCGGCAAAGGCGGCGGCATCGCCTGCCGCCGCCCGCCGGGCCAGATCGAGCTCCTGGTCCATCGCTCCTGTCCCGCGCGCCCGGGATCAGCCCTGCCGCTCGCGCTTCCTCACCAGATGCTGGCGCAGCAGCAGCGCGAGCCCGACGAAGATCGGGAAGAGCGACGCGCCGCCCATATTTCTCATATCGTCCATGTTGCCTTGGATGAGCGCGAAGGCGAACAAGGCGAGACCGAGCGCGATCAGCACCATCGCGGTGCGATCGTCATTGGCGCCCGCCGGGCGCTGCTCCGGCTCCACCACGGCGAGGAGCTCGGGCACCGCCGCGCTGTCCCGGCTGATCGCCTCGCGGATCGTCTTGTGCCGCATGCCGGCCTGCCACAGCCGAACGAGCTGGGTCACGATCAGGACGGCGCCGACGGTGAGCGCGGCGATCACGAGTACGACATCGATATCATTTGGCATTGCAATCATCCTTTTCTGTGCTGAATTCGATGACTGGACGCCGCCGGTTTCGCCATTGGATGAGGCGCGGGAAAATATATTCTTGCGAGTCGGGGGCGTGCGCTCGGGCTCCAACCCGTCTAGAGGGGCCGTATCTATGGCCAAAACGAAAAGATCGAACGATTGGGGCTTCCCGCGCTGGCGCGCCTACGGCACCGCCCGCGAGGCGCAGCCGGTGCGCCAGTGCGACCGGCACGGCTGCGAGGAGCCGGGCGACCGGCCCGCGCCCAAATCGCCTAACAGCCCCGAGCGCTGGTATTTCTGCGAGCGCCACGCGGCCGAATATAATCGCGGCTGGAATTATTTCGAGGGGCTGAGCGCGGAGGACGCCGCCGCCCGCGAGAGCGACGAGCAGCGCGAGGCGAGCGCCTTCCGCCAGGCGAACCACTATGGCTGGGGCGGCCCCGGCGACGGCAGCCGCAGCCGCGACGAGATGCGCGCGCTGGACGTGCTCGAGCTCGAAACCGACGCCGGCTTCGACGAGATCAAGGCCGCCTATCGCCGCCTCGCCAAGGCCAACCACCCCGATCTGAAGCCCGGCGACAAGGAAGCCGCCACCCGCTTCCAGATGATCCAGGCGAGCTACGACGTGCTGAGAAGGGCGGAGGAGCGGCGGGCGAGCCTTTCGCCCTAATCCGTCACCCCGGCGAAGGCCCGGGTCTCGTGGGGAAAGGCCGTGACCTCTTGTCTTGAGATCCCGGCCTTCGCCGGGATGACGATATCGCTAGTCCGTGAACATGAATGTGCCCGTCACGCTCGCCACCGGGTCCTCCGCATCTCCGTCATGCGCCATGCCGCGTACGAAGCCGACGCTCCTGGTCACGCCGTAGCAGATGCCGCGGCCGATGATCGTGTTGCCGGGCGTGGCCGGGCGCAGATAGTCGACGCGCAAATCGAGCGTCGCCTGGTGGCGGAATTTGCCCAGGCGGATCCAGATGGCGAGGCTGGTCGCCATGTCCATCAGGCTGATGATCGGGCCCGAGGCGATGATCCCGCTTTCGGGCATGCCGATCAGGCGCGCGTCGTAGGGCAGGCTCAATTCCGCCCAATCCTCGCCATGGCCGACATAGGATATGCCGATCGCCCCGCCATGGCCGACCTTGCGGACGTAGGACATGAAGCGCTCGGGATCGAACCGCTCGGCCGGCTTGTCCTGCCCGCTCATGCGGCCAGCCGCTCCGCGGTCTCGCGGATCAAAGCGATCATGTTGGGGATGCCCTGGGTCCGGTTGGAGCTGAGCTGGCGGCGAAGGTCGAAGCGGGCGAGCGCGGCGTCGATGTCGAGCGCCAGGATTTCCGCCGGCGCGCGATCCTGGACGGCGAGCAGGATCAGGGCGACGATCCCCTTGGTGATCGCGGCGTTGGAATCGGCGAGGAAATGGAGCCGGCCGTCGCCCTGCGCCACCGGATAGACCCAGACCGCGGCCGAGCAGCCGCGCACCAAAGTCGCCTCGGTCTTGAGCGCGTCGGGCATCGGCTCGAGCGCCCGGCCGAGATCGATCAGCAGCCGGTAGCGGTCGTCCGCTTCGAGCAATTCATAATCGGCATAGGCGTCGTCGAGGGAGTGGAAGGACATGGCCATGCCCATAGTCCGTTCGCCCTGAGCTTGTCGAAGGGCTTTCCTACTTTCCTATTCCTCCGCCCCGTTGGCGATCGCTTCGAGCCGCTTCACCCGCTCGCGCAAATCGGCGAGCTCCAGCCGGGCGGCGGCGGGGGAGGGCGGGGCGCCGCCTCCCCTCTGGCCGAGCTCGATCCGGCGCAGCTCGAGCCAGCCGTCCCAGCCCTTCAAGGCGGCCAGGCTGAGCATCGCCAGCCCCACGACCGCCGCCGCCAGGATCGCCACCAATGTGCCCGGATCGCCCATCGCTTCAGCGGTCCCTCAGGCTCTCGATCTCGCGCTCGAGGCTGTTTTCCTTCTCGACCGTGATCCGCTCTAGGACCTGGAGGCGCTCGCGCAGAATCTTCATCTCCTCGCGCAGCCGTTGCGTCTCGGCATCGTCCCGCCCGACAGGCCCTTGCCGCTTGCTGCTCCGTTCCGCGCCGTAGCGGGCGCGGAACACGCTCGCGATCATCACGATCAGGACGATCATGATCACCATCATGTGGCTGCTTTGCATTGCGCTTCCTTCTCTCGCCCTGGGCGCTCAGTTCCTGGTGACGCGCAGGGATTCGATCTCCTGCGTCAGGCGGTGGCCGTCGTCGGTGACGATCCGCTCGACATTGGCGAGCCGGTCCTTGACCGCGCCCAGTTCGGCGCGGAGCTTGGCATTTTCCTGGGAGAGCAATTTCACCCGCTCGATCGTCTCGTCGCTGGTCTTGGGATAGATTGCCTGGCCCCAGGTGCTTTCGAGGGGATAGCCGTGCTTGATCCGAAGCCAGGTGGTGAACACCCAGCCCAGAGTGACGATCACGCCGATCCCCATTGCCATGACCGCGATCATCGGGCCGTAATTCGCCAACAAATTGTCCATTATGTCCGTCTTTCCCTGGTTCGGTTATCTCAGTCGGTCGATCTCGCGGGCGGTGCGTTCCGCGGGGTCGGTGGCGATCCGCTCGAGCACCGCGAGCCGCTCCTCGAGCCGGCCGATCTGGCCGGTCAGCCGCTCATTCTCGTTGGTCAAAAGCTCGATCTTGCGCGTCGCGTCGGGCTGTTCGCCCTTGTGCGCCATTCCCGCCCATTCATTTTCGAGCGGGTAGCCGTGGCGGGCGCGAATCCAGCTGGTCATCACCCAGCCGAAGGTCGAGATGGCGATGATCGCGATGACGAATTCAGGTCCGCCCCAGTCCATTGTCTTTCCCCTTTTCCGATTCGGATCAGCGAAGCTGCTCGATCTCGCGGGCGGTCCGCTCGGCGGGATCGGTGGCGATCCGCTCGAGCACCGCGAGCCGCTCCTCCAATCGGCTGACCTGGCCCTTGAGCCGGTCGTTCTCGCCGGCCAGCGTCGCGGCATGGCGCGCGGATTGCTCCTGGTCCGGCGCCGGCATCGGGCGCGAGCGATAGTGCAATATGCTGATGATGACCCAGGCCGTGGCGATGATCGCCACGATCGGAATGAGGACGGCGATATTGTGCATAAATCCCCCTTGGCGGTCAGCGCAGCTGCTCGATCTCGCGGGCGAGCCGGTTGTCCGAGCTGGTCACATAGGTTTCGACGTCGGCGAGCCGGCGGTCGATGTCGCGGAAGCGCGAGCGAACGTCCCGAGCGGTGCGCTGCGGATTGGCGCGCACGCCCTGCCAGAATTTCTTCTCGTCCGGATTCTCGTCGTAAAGATCGCGCGGCTTCTTCGGCGCCATCCAGGCGATGACGATATAGGCCAGCAGCGGCCCCCCCTGGAGCACGAAGGTGGAGATCACGAAGCCGATCCGGATCACGGTGACGTCGACGCCGGTATAATCGGCGATCCCGGCGCACACCCCCGACCATTTGCGGTTCTTCTTGTCGAGGTAGAATTTGGTGCGCATGCTGGTCATTGCTTTGTCCTCGTGGGGCGATTGGTGCGCCCGGCGGATTCGAACAACCGCCCGGAGCGGTCCTCGAGCGCGGTCTCGACCGGATCGCAGCCGACCGCGCGCCAATTGGGGTTCTCGGCCTGGACGATGCGCTCGATCGTGCACATCCGGTCGTCGAGCCGGCGGGCGAGCTCGTGCAGCTCGTCGAGCAAGTTCTCGTCCTCGCTGGTCAGCGACTTCGCCATCTTCCACTTGGTGATGTAGTGGAACAGCACCCACGGGAAGCCGATGAACAGGATCGCCAGAATGGGAAGGGCGATGATTGGGCCGTCGAGTTCCATTTATTCCCCCTTCTTCGCGGCTTCGCCGCCGTTGGTGCGTTTGGCCAGCGAGGCCTTCAAGGCTTCCAGCTCCGCGTCGACCTTATCGGCGTTGCGCAGCTCCGAAATCTCTTCCTCGAGCGTCTTGGGCGCGGCGCCGAGCGCGAGCGCGTCGGCATGGCCCTCGGCGAGGTCGGCCTGGCGGTCGAGCACGTCGAAGCGCGAGAAGGCGTCCTCGACCTTGGGCCCCGAATAAAGCTCGCGCAGCCGCGACTGGTTGTGGGCGCTTTCCATCCGCGTCATCACCGCATTCTGGCGGGCGCGGGCCTCGCGCAATTTGTTCTGCAGCTTGGATATGTCGCCCTCGGCGGCGCGCAGCGCGTCGTTGAGGATTTCGATCTCGGCTTTCAGCTGGCCGGCCATGTCGGCCGCCTTCTGCTTCTCGTAGAGCGCCGCCTTGGCGAGGTCGTCGCGGCCCTTGGAGAGCGCCAGCTCGGCTTTCTCGACCCAATTGTCCTGGAGCCGCTCCAATTTGCCGATCTGGCGCCCCATCTCCTTCTGGTCGGCGATGGTGCGCGCGGCCGAGGCGCGGACCTCGACGAGCGTCTCCTCCATCTCCATGATGATCATCCGGATCATCTTGGCGGGGTCCTCGGCCTTATCCAAAAGGTCGGTGACGTTGGCGGCAATGATATCGCGCGTCCGCGAAAAGATGCCCATGGGAAAGAACTCCTTGCTTGAAACATAGGGGCGCGCCGGACCGGATTGCGGTATAGCGTGGGAAGCGGTGATGCGCATCAGCTCGCCCTCGCTTACCTTGATCCTGACCGGCCGCCGATCAGGCATGCGCCCCGTCCGAATGGGTCGCGACGTGCGTCACAATGCCGGCCGCGTGGACCGGGCCGACGGCCGCGGTGATCGAAAGCGTCGAAAGGACGATCGCGCCGACGGCGGCGATGGCGACGCGGGCGAAGCTTTCGGCGTTGAACATCTGTCGTCTCCCTGAACCTTGGTCTTTGCGTGTCGTCCCGCCGACCATCGGCGTAACACACTCTGTTAAGCACGGGCCGTGCCAGATGCGCGAAGCGGCGGAAATCCGCCAAAAATCGCCGGTCGAGCCCCCGCTCTCGCTTAAAATCCTTGCCAACAGGTGGCAAAATGCGCCAATTATTCGCGCATGGAGCGCAACACCCATCTCGTCGGCCAATCCTCTTCCTTCCTCGACGCGGTCGAGCGCGCGAGCCGCGCGGCGCCGCTCGACCGGCCGGTCCTGGTGATCGGCGAGCGCGGCACCGGCAAGGAATTGATCGCCGAGCGCCTCCACCATTTGTCGGCGCGCTGGGATGGGCCGCTGATCATCATGAACTGCGCCGCTTTGCCCGAGACCTTGATCGAGGCGGAATTGTTCGGCCACGAGGCCGGCGCCTTCACCGGCGCGACCAAGGCGCGGCCCGGCCGGTTCGAGGAGGCCAATGGCGGCACGCTCTTCCTCGACGAGCTCGCCACGCTCTCCAGCCCGGCCCAGGACCGGCTCTTGCGCGCGATCGAATATGGCGAGGTCACCCGGATCGGATCGAGCCGCCCGGTGATCGTCGACGTCCGGATCGTCGCGGCGACCAACGAGCATCTCCCAAGGCTGGTCGACGAGGGCCGGTTTCGCGCCGATCTGCTCGATCGGCTGAGCTACGAGGTCGTCACCCTCCCGCCGCTCCGCAACCGCGAAAGCGACATCCCCGTCCTCACCGACCATTTCGGCCGCCGCATGGCCCTGATCATCGAATGGGACACCTGGCCCGGCTTTAGCCAGGAGGCGATGGAGAAACTGCTCGCTTATCCCTGGCCCGGCAACGTCCGCGAATTGCGCAACGTTGTCGAGCGCGCGGTCTACCGCTGGTCCGGCCAGGAAGGCCCGATCCAGGACATCCAGTTCGATCCGTTCGAAAGCCCCTGGCGGCCCTTGCCGACATCAGCCTCTTCGCCGGGGACTGTCCCCCCGGGGGGGACAGTCCCCCCCGGTCCGTCAGACGAGGGGAGCATCGCCGTCCAGTCCCACACCGCCTTCGACCCCACCGACTGCGCCGACTTCCGCCAAGCCGCCGCCGAATACGAAAAAGCCATCCTCGCCGCCGCCCTCGAGAAATGCCGTTGGAACCAAAGGGCGGCGGCGACGGCGCTATCGCTGACTTATGACCAGCTAAGGCATGCGATGCGGAGGCATGAGCTTCAAGGCTAATCCTCCCCTGCATTTGCAGGGGAGGGGGACCTCCCGAAGGGTGGTGGAGGGGCTTCTATCCGCTCATCCTGAGCCTGTCGAAGGACCCGCTCAGGCATGCGATGCGGCGGCATGAGCTGCAGGGGTGATTTCGAGCACAAGGAATCCGCTTAGACACCTAATTCTGGTTTCCCGGGCGGACGCGGTGGACGCTTGGCCACGCCACCCAACGGACGTTGGATAGACGCTCCTTGAACCGAGGAAGCCGAGGCACTAGCGTATGCTGCGCTTAGGGAAGAAAACTAATGCGTCTGAAAACTGCTCATGTGACGAACTACCGCTCAGTCGAAGATTCCGGTGAGTTTAGGGTGGATGAGATCACATGCCTCGTTGGAAAGAATGAGGCAGGTAAGACCGCCCTCCTAACGGCTTTGACGGCTCTCAATCCGCACCCCTCGACCCCCATCCGCTTGGATCGCGAGCGCGATTACCCCCGTCGATTCTTGACCCAGTACGCCAGCAGGCACGATGGCAAGGAGGCCGAGGTGATCAGGACCATGTGGTCCTTGGAGCCTGCTGAGATTTCGCAGGTGGAGGCGCAGTTGGGCGCGGGGGCATTGGGCTCGCCAAATGTCCTTGTTACCAGGCACTATGGCGATAATTCTCCTAGGCTCGGCCACACCATTAAGATGGCAGTGGTACTGGAACATCTCTTTGCCAGTTATAAGTTAGACGCTGCCGAACGCGCTCAATTGAAGGCCGCCTCTGTTCCGGGTGACCTTAAGGCAGCACTTGAGGCGCTGCCAGATCGAACACCCAAGCAGGCCGCCCTTTTGGCCAAAATAACCGAGATTGGGTCTGCGACCGCATGGCTAAACGCATATCTTCTAAAACGATTGCCAAAGTTCATGTACTTCTCAAACTACGATAGAATGGATGGCGCCGTTCAGGTCGAGCGTGTAAAGAAGCTTGTTGAGAATGGCGAAATAGAAGAGGACGAGCACCGAGGAGAGAAGCTATTTAGCGAATTTTTTGAATATGCTGGCGTTTCTCTTGAAGAATTGGTCGAGATTGACACATATGAGGCCTTTAATGCTCAACTGCAGGCGGCATCCAATAATATTACCGAGCAAATTTTAGAGTATTGGAGTCAAAATCCCTATCTTGACGTGCAGGTCAGAGTAGAAACAGCAAAAAGCGGCGATCCTGCGCCTCTCAACTCAGGAACGATTGCTCGAGCGAGAGTATATAACCAGCTTCATAAGGTCGATACGCCCTTTTCTGAGCGCAGCGCGGGCTTTGTCTGGTTCTTCTCATTCTTAGTAAAATTTGCACAGGTTAAGGATGAAGGGGTTGCGGTTATCCTCGCCTTGGACGAACCCGGACTAACTCTTCATGGGACGGCGCAAGGAGACCTTCTCCGGTTCTTCGCGGAGAAGCTGGAACCGTATCATCAGATTATCTATTCAACGCACTCGCCCTTCATGGTCCCCGCTGACAACCTCCTCTCTGCCCGAGTCGTCGAGGATCAAGTTCGAATGCAGGGCCAGCGGCCGATGCCATTGGGAACCAAGGTCAGCGAGGATGTACTGTCGCGCGATCCGGACACCTTGTTTCCACTCCAAGGCGCTCTCGGCTACGAGATCACGCAGACGCTCTTTGTAGGTAAAAACACGCTTCTCGTCGAGGGGCCGAGCGACGTGCTGTATCTGACAGTCCTGTCCCAGGCGCTTGCCAAAAGTGGGCGTTCTCCCTTGAGTTCCCAGTGGACCATTTGCCCTGTTGGCGGAATTGGAAACGTGAGGCCCTTCGTGGGGCTCTTTGGTGGATCAAAGCTCAACATCGCCGTTTTGGCGGATTATGCTGCGGGGGGAAAGAAGGAGATAGAGCGAGTACGCGCGCTGGAAGTTTTGAAGCAGGGGCGGGTGCTGACCGTGGACCAGTTCACAGGCAAGGTAGAATCGGACATTGAAGATCTCTTTCAAGACGACCTATTTCTTGAAATTGTTAATGGTGCCTACGCCTTGAAAGGAAAGGCAGCCATCACCGCCAAAAAGATTGGTGTTGATAAGCTTAATAGTGAGCGTGTGTTACCCAATGTAGAAGCATTTTTTCGCGTGAATGCGCCTCAGAGTGCCGGGGAATTTGACCACTATCGCCCCGCTGAGTTTCTGATGCTCAACCCAACGTTGCTGAGCCCAAATGACCAACGTGTTACTGCGACGTTTGATCGTGCTGAAGCACTGTTCTTGGAGCTAAATAAGTTCCTGACAGCCTGAAGCTGGCCTCGTCCGGCACGTCCCCAATCGTCGTTCACGACCCCTCGGATTTTGTTGGATAAAAATAGGATATCCCCTGTCACCTCGATTCCGTAACGCGCGCATGCGCACCCGCCCGCCCTATCCCGCCCCACCCAATCCTGCCAAACCCCACCCCATGACCTACGCAATCGCCCTCCTCCTCTGCGTCGTCGCCGCTGCGTTCGAAGGCCTCTGCGCCGGCCGCGATCCTCTGGGGCAGCTGAGGGCGACTCGCCAGCCGCCTTGGTCTCCGCCCAATTGGGTCTGGGTGCTGATCGGGATCGCCTGGTACGGCATCTGCTTCGCCGGCCTGGCGCGCCTGCTCCCCTTGTGGCCGGAGCACAGGCTGGCGGTGATCCTGCTCTGTGCGCTGATGCTCGCCAACGGCGCGGCCAACATATTGGGCTTCCGGATGAAGCGGCTCGATCTCGCTTTCTTCTTCCTCTTTCCCTACTGGCTGCTGCTCGGCGCCTTCCTGTGGAGCGTGCGGCCGCTCGACGGGCTCACCTTCGCCCTGTTCGCTTTCTATTGCGTCTATCAGCTCTACGCCGCCTGGTGGGGCTACCGGCTCTGGCGGATGAACCCGCCCTCCGGCCCGCCGCCGGTTGTTCCCTGAACGTTCTTGAAAAATAGGATTTCGTCTGTCAGGCTCGCCGCGACTCGGGCTCGGTACGGCCTGCCCCGGACTTGATCCGGGGGTCGCGGCTCTTTCGATCGTAAGTCCCCCAGCCTGTCCTGAACTCGATTCAGGATCGATCCCCCATATTCTGGGCCGTTCGCGGTTCCGGGCCTCCCCGCGTACATCCGGTCGGCGCTTCGGGGCCGAAATGCTCACATTGTATATCGTCAACTTTATCCACTTCACGATGTGTGGGCGGGGTCCTTTGGCCTTCGCGGGCCCGGCGCGTCCCGATTAGGATATTGAAAACAAAGGATTCTCTCGGCCAAACCAAGTGGCCTTCCTATCCTTTCGCCGTGGCTCATATCCGTGCAGGGCTTGCGCCGCGCGCGGGCCGCAGCCACAGGCTCGCCGCATGAACAGCGACGATTTCTACCGCATCCGCCGCCTGCCGCCCTACGTCTTCGCCGAGGTCAACGCGATGAAGGCCGCCGCCCGCGCGCGCGGCGAGGACATTATCGATCTCGGCATGGGCAATCCCGACGGCGCGCCGCCGGCCCATGTGATCGAGAAATTGTGCGAGGTGGCGCGCAACCCGCGCGCGCATCGTTATTCGGCCTCCAAGGGCATTGCCGGGCTCCGCAAGGCGCAGGCCGCTTATTACGCCCGCCGCTTCGGCGTCGCGCTCGATCCCGACAGCGAAGTGATCGTCACGCTCGGCTCGAAGGAGGGCCTCGCCAACCTCGCCCAGGCGATCACCGCGCCGGGCGACGTCGTGCTCGCGCCCAATCCAAGCTATCCGATCCACACCTTCGGCTTCATCATCGCCGGCGCCGCGATCCGCTCGATCCCCGCCGCCCCCGGACCAGACTTCTTCGAGATATTGGAGCGGGCGGTCCGCTACACCGTGCCGCGGCCCAAGGTGCTGGTGATCGGCTATCCGTCCAATCCGACCGCTTATGTCGCCGATCTCGCTTTTTACGAGCAGGTCGTCGCCTTCGCCCGGGAGCACGGTCTTTGGGTGATCAGCGACCTCGCTTATGCGGAAATCTATTTCGGCGAGACGCCGACGCCCTCGATCCTTCAGGTGGCGGGCGCGAGCGAGGTCGCGGTCGAATTCACCTCGATGTCCAAGACCTATTCGATGGCCGGCTGGCGGATCGGCTTCGCGGTCGGCAATTCCACGCTGATCGGGGCGCTGGCGCGGGTCAAATCCTATCTCGATTACGGGGCCTTCACGCCGATACAGGCGGCCGCGGTGGCGGCGCTGAACGGTCCGCAGGACATCGTCGCGGCCAACCGCGCGCTCTACAAGGGCCGCCGCGATGTCTTGATCGAATGTTTCGGCCGCGCCGGCTGGGAGATCGCGAAGCCGGAGGCGAGCATGTTCGCCTGGACCCCGATCCCGGAGCCGTTCCGCCAGCTCGGCTCGATGGAATTCGCCAAGCGCCTACTGAGCGAAGCGGGCGTCGCGGTCAGCCCCGGCGTCGGCTTCGGTGAGGAGGGCGAGGGCTATGTCCGCATCGCCCTGGTCGAGAACGAACAGCGCCTGCGCCAGGCGGCCCGTGGCGTGAAGGCCTTCTTGGCGAAGGGGCCTAATCCCCTGCCCCTCGATGGGGGAGAATAGGGCGGGACAGGCTGACGGGGACAGTCCCCTCGGCCGGTCGGGGACTGTCCCCTTGGGGACTGTCCCCCTAGGAGCGGGGCAGCTTCGCCTTCGCAAACCCGTCCCAGGCCGCGTCATAATCGCACTGCGCATGATCCAGCGCGAATCGGGTGGGGCGGTAGGGCCAGCAGCTTTCGACCATGAAGGCGAGCGTGCCCTCGAGCTTCACCGGCTTCAATTCCGCCTCGCTCGCCGCTTTCCAGCTCGCCGCGTCGGGGCCGTGGCCGGACATGAGGTTGTGCAGGCTCATGCCGCCGGGCGCGAAGCCTTCGGCCTTGGCGTCATAGGCGCCGGCGATCAGCCCCATGCATTCGCTCATCACGTTGCGGTGGAACCAGGGCGGCCGGAACGTGTCCTCCGCGACCATCCAGCGCGGGGGGAAGATGACGAAATCGGCATTGGCGCAGCCGGGCACGTCGCTGGGCGAGGTGAGGATTGTGAAAATCGAGGGATCGGGATGGTCGAAGCTCACCGTCCCGAGCGCGTTGAACCGCCTCAGATCGTATTTGCAGGGCGCGAGATTGCCGTGCCAGGCGACGACGTCGAGCGGGCTGTGATCGATCTCGGTGACCCAGAGCGACCCAAGATATTTCTGGACCAGCTCGAACCGCCCCTCGCGGTCCTCATAAGCGGCGGCGGGCGTCAGGAAGTCGCGCGGATTGGCGAGGCCGTTGGCGCCGATCGGTCCCAGCTCCGGCAGGCGGAACAGGGCGCCGTGATTCTCCGCGACATAGCCTCGCGCGGCGCCGTCCGGCAGCAGCACCCGGAAGCGGATTCCGCGCGGGATCAGCGCGACCTCGCCGGGTTCGATCCCGATCGCGCCCATCTCGGTGCGCAGATCGAGCCGGCCCTGCTCGGGGATGATCAGGAGCTCGCCGTCGGCGTCGAAGAAATAGCGCTCCTCCATGTCGGCATTGGCGCGATAGACGTGGATGGCGACGCCCTCGAGCTCGGCGGGGTCGCGATTGGCCATCATCGTGACCAGCCCGTCGAGGAAGTCGGTGGCCGTATCGGGCATGGCGAGCGGGTCCCAGCGCAGCCGGTTGGGCGGCAGCGGATCGTCGGACGTGCCGGGGGCGAACAGCGCCGCGCCCTGGTGGCGCGCGTAGGGCGGGTGGGCCGCGCTCGGCCGCATCCGGTAGAGCCACGAGCGGCGGTTCTCGGCCCGGGGCGCGGTGAAGGCGGTGCCGGAGAGCTGTTCGGCATAGAGGCCGAAAGCCGGGCGCTGCGGCGAATTGCGGCCCTGGGGCAGGGCGCCGGGCACGGCCTCGCTGGCGAAATGATTGCCGAAGCCGGACATGGTGCGATCGGTCATCTCTGCTGCCCCGCCTGTGCGTGGAGGCCCGAGCCGGAATCGAACCGGCGTGCAAGGATTTGCAGTCCTCTGCGTAACCACTCCGCCATCGGGCCGCCGGGCGCGAAATGGGCGGCTTTGGCTTGGCTGTCAACCGGCGCGGGTCTAGGCTTCGGCGATGCATGCCGCGGCAGCACTGGCGCAACAGGCGCTGAGGCCGATCCTCGATTTCGCGCTGCCGCCGCGCTGCCCGGGCTGCGGCGCGGTGACGCGCGAGCCGCACAGCTTCTGCCTCGATTGCTGGTCGGCGCTCACTTTCCTTGGCGAGCCCTGCTGCGCGCGCTGCGCCCTGCCATTCGCTTATGGCGAGGGCGAAAACATCATGTGCGGGGGCTGCATGGCCGAGCCGCCGGCTTATGATCGCCTCCGCGCCGCCGTCGCTTATGGCGAGACTTCGCGCGCCGTCGCCCTCAAGCTCAAATATGGCGGCCGGCCCGGCGTCGCCGAGACGATGGCGCGTTTCATGCAGCGCCATCTCGACGCGGCGAGCGACCCGATGCTCGCGCCGGTGCCGCTGCATCGCTGGCGGATATGGTGGCGCGGCTACAACCAGGCGGCCCTGATCGCCGCCGCGCTGGCGCGGCGGGCGGGGCTCGATGCGCGGCTCGACCTCATCGAGCGGGTGAAGGCGACGCCGGTGCTGCGCGGCATGAGCCCGCGCGAGCGCAGGCAGGCGGTGCGCGGCGCCTTCCGGGTAAATCCAAAGCGCAAGGCTGATGTGAAAGGCCGGGCGATCCTCCTCATCGACGACGTCTATACGAGCGGCGCCACCGCCAATGCCTGCGCCCGCATCCTCAAGCGCGCCGGGGCGGGTGAAGTGAACATCCTGTGCTGGGCACGCGTTGTCCGGGGCGGCGATCATTGACATGAGGGCGGCGGGTCCGCACCTCGCAACGCGGGAGACAGGGATGGCGCGCGTCGAGATCTATACCAAGGCCTTTTGCACTTATTGCTCGCGGGCCAAGCGGCTGCTCGACGAAAAGGGCGCGACCTACGAAGAGTTCGACATCACCTTCGGCGGATCCAGGCGCGCCGAGATGCTGGCCCGCGCCAACGGCCGCACGACCGTGCCGCAAATCTTCATCGGCGGCCGCCATGTCGGCGGTTCGGACGATCTCGATGCGCTCGAGCGCAGCAGCCGGCTCGATCCGATGCTCTCGGCATGAAGATAGCGCTCTTCCAGGCGCAGACCGGGATCGATCCGGCCGCCAATGCCGCCGAGCTGGCAGCACGCGTGGAGGAAGCGTCGGCGGCGGGCGCGGCAATGCTGTTCACGCCCGAGATGAGCGGCCTCCTCGACCGCGACCGGGAGCGCGCCGCGCCACATCTCCATGCCGAGGCGGACGATCCGGTGCTGGCGGCGGTGCGCGCTGCCGCGGCCAGGACCGGCATCTGGGTACATCTCGGCTCGCTGGCCCTGCGCGCGGAAAGCGGCGGCAAGCTGGTCAATCGCGGTTTCGTGATCGACGGCGAGGGCGCCATCCGCGCGACCTACGACAAGATCCACCTGTTCGACGTCGATCTGCCGACCGGCGAGAGCTGGCGGGAATCGGCGGCTTATCGCGGGGGCGATCATGCGACCCTCGTCGATACGCCGATCGGGCCGCTCGGCCTTTCGATCTGCTACGATCTGCGCTTCGCCGATCTCTACACCGCCCTCAGCAATGGAGGCGCGACCGCGTTCAGCATCCCCGCCGCCTTCACCCTGCCGACCGGAGAGGCGCATTGGCATGTGCTGATGCGCGCCCGCGCGATCGAAGCAGGCGCATTCGTCATCGCAGCGGCGCAGGTCGGGCACCACCAGGATGGGCGGACGACCTACGGCCATTCGCTGGTGGTCGATCCCTGGGGGAAGTTGCTGCTCGATATGGGCGGCGCCGAGCCGGGGCTGGGCCTTTCCGAGATCGATCCGGGCGCGGTCGAGGAGGTGCGCCGGCGGCTCCCTGCGATCTGGCACCGCCGGCCGATCCCGCCGCCCGAACATGTCCGGGCATGATTATCTTCGATCTTAGGTGTGGTGCGCAAGGCCATGTTTTCGAAGCCTGGTTCGGCTCCACCGAAGATTTCGAGGCGCAGCGCGAACGCGGCCTGGTCGCCTGCCCGATCTGCGGCGCCGCGGACGTCGACAAGGCGCCCATGGCGCCGCGCGTAGGCGTAAAGGGGAACATGTCCGCCGACCCGCCGCCCGAAGCCGTCAAGGCGGCGCTGGCCGGCATGGCCGAGGCGCAAAAGAAGATGCTCGAGACAAGCGAGCATGTCGGCGACCGCTTTCCCGACGAGGCGCGCGCCATCCATCTCGGCGAGGCCGAGGCGCGCTCGATCCACGGCCGCGCCAGCCCCGCCGACGCCGAGAGCCTGCGCGACGAAGGCGTTTCGGTCGCGCCGCTGCCTTTCCCGGTACCCGACCCGGGCACCGAGAATTGACCGCGCGCGGCGCTTGCGCCAAACGGCCGGGACGCCAGGGGCCCCGTAGCTCAGCAGGATAGAGCGAGTGATTCCTAATCACTAGGCCACAGGTTCGAATCCTGTCGGGGTCACCAGCCGTTCATTTAGGCGCCGTCACGATAGGCCTTCGCGACTCGGATCGAGGGGGGGAGATGAAGCCGACACGCTCGATCAGCCGGCGCTCGTTCCTGGGCCGGGTCGGCGGCGCTTCCATGCTCGCGCTGGGCGGCTGTACCGTCGCCGGCGGTCGGATCGAAGAGCGCCCGCCAGGCCCGCCGCGCGCGCCGCGGCGCGAACCGCTCGGCGGCAATGAGGGAAGAGGCTGCACCGACGGCGATAGCGGCCGCCATGTCGATCCGCCAGGTCGGGGCCGCAGCTGCCGCACCTCGACCGAAGAGCGCCGCCGGCGCCGCCGCGACTAAAAGGAAGGGACAAAGCCATGAAGCCGAACCGCAAGATCAGCAGGCGCTCGTTCCTCGGCCGGGTCGGCGCCGGCGTCGCCGGCGCGGGCTCGTTCCTCGCCCTCACCGGCTGCGTCGGCTACCCCTATCCCTATGGCTACGGCCAGAGCGATGCAGATCCTTACGATCCGGTCGGCCGCGGCGGCGGACGCTGGCGCCGGCCGCCGGGATGCACGGACAGCGACACGGGCTATGGCGCCGACCCCGCCGGCCAAGGCCGCAATTGCGAAGGCGGCGGCTACACCGACAGCGATTCCGGGCCGAATGCCGATCCCGCCGGCCAAGGCAGGAACGGCGGCGGCGGTGGCGGCTATAGCGACAGCGATTCAGGCCCCAATGCCGACCCGGCCGGGCGCGGGCGGCGCGGCGGCGGCAGCGGCGGTTACAGCGACAGCGACACCGGGCCCAATGCCGACCCGGCCGGGAGCGGCCGGCGCGGCGGCGGCGGCGGTTACAGCGACAGCGACAGCGGTCCGAACGCCGATCCGGCTGGGCGCGGGCGGCGCGGCGGCGGCTGCACCGACAGCGACCGCGGCCCGAATGCCGATCCGGCCCAGCGCGGCAGGCGCTGCGGCGGCGGCGGGATCGGCAGCGGCATCACCGACCGCGACCGGGGCCAATATGCCGACCCGTCCGGCCGGGGTCGCGGGCCGCGAACCTGAACCAGGGCCGCGGCGACAGCGGCGCTGGCCGATAAGCCGGCCGCCGTGTATTCGCGTCGCTTGAAGGAGGATACATGCACCGCAGCCACGGCGACCCCGAAGACGGCGATCTGGTCCGCGAGCCGCGAAAGGTCGCGGTCCCGGATGACGTCCAGCAGGCGGTTCGGACCCTGATCCGCTGGGCCGGCGACGATCCCGACCGCGAGGGCCTGCTCGACACGCCGGCCCGAGTCGCGCGGGCGTGGCGCGAATATGCGATGGGCTATGCCGAGGATCCCGCCCACCACCTCAGCCGCACCTTCGACGAGGTAGGCGGCTATGACGAGATCGTCCTTCTCAAGGACATCCCATTTCAGTCGCATTGCGAGCATCACCTCGCGCCGATCATCGGCAAGGCGGCGATCGCCTATCTGCCGAACGACCGCGTCGTCGGCATCTCCAAGCTCGCCCGCGTGCTGCACGGCTTCGCCCGGCGGCTTCAGGTGCAGGAGCGGCTGACCGCCCAGGTCGCCGACTGCATCTGGGACAATCTCCAGCCCCAGGGCGTCGCCGTCGTCATCGAGGCGAGCCATGCCTGCATGACCGCGCGCGGCGTCGGCACGCCCGGCGTGATGATGACCACCAGCCGGATGATGGGGGTGTTCCGCGAGGATGAGCGCAGCCGCCGCGAAGTGCTGGCGCTGATGGGCTATTGATGCGGGCGGCTCTTGCACTGGCCATGTTGCTGAGCGGATGCGGGGACGGCGTCGCCGTCACCGACCGGGGCGCCAGCGAGAATCAGATGGAGCGGCTGTCGACCCCCAGGAAGGAGGTCGTCGACCCGCAGGCGCCGGCGCGCCTCCAGCCGCTCGATCGCGCCGACCTCGTCCAGGCGGGCCTCGCCGATCCGCTGTGCGACTTCAGCCGCGATGGCAGGATGCTGTTCGCGGTGAGCGCGGCCGATGCGATCGCCAGGGTCGGGGGCACGGTCCGCCACTTCGCCCATTCGACCCCGGCCGAGCCGACCGGGGGTTTCTTCGAGGATCGCCAGGTGAGCGTCAGCGTCGGCCGCGTCGGCGAAGTGCGGCCGGGCGAAGGCGCGGTCGGCAGCTGGCCGGCGCGGATCACCGTGACCAACCGCCGGGCCGAGGCACAGACCGAGCTGAACGGCGTCTGGCGCTGCGGTAGCTGAAGACGGCAAAAGGAAAAAGGCCGCCGGCTCGGGGGAGCGGGCGGCCTTTTGATCGGCTTGCGCTCGGCTCAGGCCTCGTCGGACTTATCGCCTTGCTCGCCGGGCTCGGCCTCGGCGGGTTCGGGAGCTTCCTCGGCGGCGGGAGCCTCATCCAAAGCCTCGGCGGGGGCCGCTTCCTCGGCCGGAGCCGCTTCCTCCTCGGGGAGCGCCGCTTCCCCGGCCCGTGCCTCGGGAGCTATCTCGCCCGGCTCCAGCGTCTCGTCGCGCTCCTCGATGAAGCCCGAAACGTCCTTTTCAAACATTTCGGCCATCACGTCCTTGCCGGCCGCCTGGAGCTCAGCCTCTTCGGGCGAACGGGCGACGTTGATCGTGATCGTGACCGAAACCTCGGGGTGAAGCGCGATCTTCACTTGTTGGACGCCGAGCGCTTTGATCGGCCGGTCGAGCACGATCTGGTGCTTGGCGATCTTGTGGCCCTGCGCCTCCAGCGCCTCGGAAAGGTCGCGGGCGGAGACCGAGCCGTAGAGCTGGCCGGCGTTCGAGGCCTGGCGGATCAGCTGGATGCTGGCGCCGTCGACCTTGGTCGCGTCCAGTTCGGCCGCGCCGCGGCGCTCGGCGTTCTGCGCCTCGATCGTCTCGCGGTTGGCCTCGAAGACCTTGCGGTTCGATTCGTTGGCGCGCAGCGCCTTGCCGCGGGGAAGGAGGAAGTTGCGGGCATAGCCGTTCTTCACCTTCACCACGTCGCCGATCGAACCAAGCTTCTCGATGCGCTCGAGCAGAATGACGTCCATCGCTCTCGCTCCTTATTTCACGACATAGGGAAGCAGGCCGAGATGGCGGGCGCGCTTGATCGCCTTGGCCAGCTCGCGCTGCTTCTTGGTGCTGACCGCGGTGATGCGGCTGGGAACGATCTTGCCCCGCTCGGAGACGAAGCCCTGGAGCAGGCGGACGTCCTTGTAATCGATCTTGGGCGCGTCCTTGCCGGAGAAGGGGCAGGACTTGCGGCGGCGGAAGAATGGGCGTGCCATCGTCTTTATCCCTTCGCTCTAGAGGTCGTAATCGTCGCGGCTGCGGCTGCGGCCGTTGCGGTCGCCGCGGTCGCCGCGCTCGTCGTCGCGGCGCTTGTCGCGGTCGCCGCGCCGCATCATCGCGGACGGGCCCTGCTCGTGCTCGTCGACCCTGATCGTCATGTAGCGGATCACGTCTTCGTTGATCTGCGTCTGGCGCTCGAGCTCGGCCACGGCCGGCGCCGGCGCCTCGAAATCGAGCGCGACATAATGCGCCTTGCGATTTTTGGCGATGCGATAGGCTATGTTGCGCAGGCCCCAGGTCTCGGTCTTCACGACCTTGCCGCCATGGTCCTCGATGATCTTCGTGGCGGTCTCCGCCAGCGTGTCCACCTGGGCCTGGGCCAGGTCCTGACGCGCGAGAAAGACATGCTCGTAGAGCGGCATGTTGCGCTATTCCTTCTTTTGGCCGATTGCTGACGCCGCCCATTGCGGACGCCCCTCCGGCTGTCGTCTCAAAGCTAAAGCCGAGGCTGGAAGCTGAATTCCGCCCTGGACTGCGGCCCACTTGGCTGAGAAGCGGGGAAAAATCAACCCCGCCTTGCGTTTCCGGTCCGCGCTGGCCTACCAGCCCCGCCAACAGGAGGACAGGGATGCGCGCGTTCATCTTTCCGGGGCAGGGGAGCCAGGCGGTCGGCATGGGCGCGGCGCTCGCTGGAGCTAGCCGGGCCGCCCGCGCGGTGTTCGAGGAAGTCGATGAGGCGCTGCAGCAAAATCTGTCGCGGCTGATGGCTGAGGGGCCGGCGGACGCGCTGATGCTGACCGAGAACGCCCAGCCCGCGATCATGGCCAATGCGCTGGCGACGTTGCGCGCCTCGGGCATCGACCTTGCCGACAAGGCCGATTTCGTCGCGGGCCATTCGCTGGGCGAATATTCGGCCCTGTGCGCCGCCGGCACGTTCGATCTCGCCACCACCGCGCGGCTGCTCAAGCTGCGCGGGAAAGCGATGCAGGCGGCGGTGCCGGTCGGGGAGGGGGCGATGGCCGCCTTGCTCGGCACCGATCTCGCAACCGCGCAGGCGATCGCCGACGAAGCGGCCGAGGGCGAAATCTGCACCATCGCCAACGACAACGATCCCTCGCAGATCGTCATTTCGGGCAGCCGCGCGGCGGTCGAGCGGGCCTTGGTCATCGCCAAGGAGAAGGGCGCCAAACGGGCCATATTGCTGCCGGTGTCGGCGCCTTTCCATTGCCCGCTGATGCAGCCGGCGGCCGAGGCAATGGCCGAGGCGCTGGAAGGCGTCGAGATGAGGCCCCCTTCGCTTTCCCTTTACGCGAATGTCACCGCCGGGCCCGTCGACAGCCCCGACACCATCCGGCAATTGCTGGTCGAGCAGGTCACCGGCCGGGTGCGCTGGCGCGAGAGCGTCGCCGCGATGGCCGACGCCGGAGTCACCCATTTCGTCGAGTTCGGCGGAAAGGTGCTCGGGCCGATGGTCAAGCGGACCGCGCCCGACGTCACCGTGACCAGCGTCGTTTCGATGGACGATCTCGACGCGCTGGTAAAGGAGATCTGACCATGTTCGATCTGAGCGGAATGACCGCCCTCGTCACCGGTGCCTCGGGCGGGATAGGTTCGGCGATAGCCAAGGGTCTTGCCGCCCAGGGGGCCCGGCTCGCCGTTTCAGGATCGAATGCCGATAAGCTCGACGCTTTCCGGGGCGAATTGGGCGGCGATCATGTCGCGCTGGCCTGCGACCTTTCCGACGGGGCCGCGGTCGATGCGCTGGTGCCGCGGGCGGTCGAGGCGCTCCGGCAGCTCGACATCCTCGTCAACAATGCCGGCGTCACCCGCGACAATCTGGCGATGCGGATGAAGGACGACGAATGGTCGGACGTGATCCGGGTCAATCTCGAAGCCGCCTTCCGCCTCGCCCGCGCGAGCCTGAGGCCGATGATGCGGGCGCGGTTCGGGCGGATCGTCTCGATCACCTCGGTGGTCGGCGCGACCGGCAATGCCGGCCAGGCCAATTACGCCGCGTCCAAGGCCGGACTGGTAGGCATGTCCAAGGCGCTGGCGCAGGAGGTCGCTTCGCGCGGCATCACGGTCAATTGCGTCGCCCCCGGCTTCATCCGCTCGGCGATGACCGATGGGCTGCCCGAAGCGCAGAAGCAGGCCCTGCTCGGACGCATCCCGATCGGCGATCTGGGCAGCGGCGAAGACATCGCGGCGGCGTGCGTCTATCTCGCCAGCCGGGAAGCCGGCTATGTGACCGGCCAGACGCTCCATGTGAACGGCGGCATGGCGATGCTTTGATCTTGCCGTCGCACTTGCCATTTGCGGTTGCGAGCGGCTAGGGCGTTGGCCAACGAGAAGCACCGCTAGGGAAAGGTGAACTATGAGCGAAACTTCCGACCGCGTTAAGAAGATCGTCGTCGAGCATCTGGGCGTCGAAGCCGACAAGGTCACCGAGGAAGCGAGCTTCATCGACGATCTCGGCGCCGACAGCCTCGACATCGTCGAGCTGGTCATGGCGTTCGAGGAGGAATTCGGGGTCGAAATCCCGGACGACGCCGCCGAAAAGATCACGACCGTCAAGGATGCGATCGACTATATCGACCAGAACAAGGCCTGACCTCTTGGAGCCGCGTCCGCCGGACCGGCGGTGAGCGAGGCGCTTTGCTTCAAAAACGGCTCCCCGTCTCCGATCGGGGGGCCGTTTTTGTCTTGAAGGAGTAACGTCGAATGCGCCGTGTAGTCGTCACTGGTCTGGGCCTCGTCACGCCGCTCGGCGGCGACGTCGAGACGAGCTGGAAGAACATCCTCGCCTCGAAGAGCGGCGCCGGCCGGATCACGAGGTTCGATGCCGAGGATTATGCCTGCAAGATCGCCTGCGAGGTCAAGCCGCCAGAGCACGAATATGGCTTCGATCCCAACAAGCGCGTCGATCACAAGGTCCAGCGCCAGGTCGATCCGTTCATCATCTTGGGCATCGATGCGGCCGGGCAGGCGATCGAGGATGCCGGCCTGACCGAGATGAGCGAAGAGGAGCGCTTGCGCGCCGGCGTCTCGATCGGCTCGGGCATCGGCGGGCTGCCGGGCATCGAGAAGGAATCGCTCGTCCTGGCCGAAAAGGGGCCGCGCCGGGTCAGCCCGCATTTCGTGCACGGCCGGCTGATCAACCTCATCTCCGGCCAGGTTTCGATCAAATACGGCCTGATGGGACCCAATCACGCGGTCGTCACCGCTTGCTCGACCGGCGCCCATTCGATCGGCGACGCGGCGCGGATGATCGCGATGGACGATGCCGACGTGATGCTGGCCGGCGGCTCCGAATCGGCGATCTGCCCGATCGGCATCGCCGGCTTCGCCCAGGCGCGCGCGCTTTCGACCAACTTCAACGACGAGCCGGAGCGGGCCAGCCGCCCCTATGACGTCGACCGCGACGGCTTCGTCATGGGGGAGGGCGCCGGCGTGGTCGTGCTCGAGGAATATGAGCACGCCAAGGCGCGCGGCGCGCGGATTTACGCCGAGCTCGTCGGCTACGGCCTGTCGGGCGATGCCTATCACGTGACCGCCCCGCATCCCGAAGGATCGGGCGCCTATCGCTCGATGCAGATGGCGATGCGCAAGTCCGGCCTCAACCTCTCCGACATCGACTATGTCAACGCCCACGGCACCTCGACTCCGCTCGGCGACGAGCTCGAGCTGGGCGCGGTCCGCAAGCTGTTCGGCAATGCGATCGGCGACATGTCGATGAGTTCGACCAAGTCGGCGATCGGCCATTTGCTGGGCGGCGCGGGCGCGGTCGAATCGATCTTCTGCATCCTGGCGATTCGCGACCAGATCGTGCCGCCGACGCTCAACCTCGACAATCCGAGCGAGGGCTGCGCGGGCGTCGATTTGGTGCCGTACGTCGCCAAGCAGCGTGAGGTGAAGGCCGTGCTCAACAACAGCTTCGGCTTCGGCGGCACCAACGCCAGCCTGGTCATGAAGGCGGTGTGAGCCTGTCCCATATGCCCATGAAGCGGCTGCTGCTGATCCTGGTCCCCGGCCTTCTCATCCTCGCGGCCGGGAGCGCATTCTGGGTGCTGTGGGCGGGGCCGGGGCCGACCACCGAGCCAAAGACGATCATCGTCGCGCACGGATCGAGCCTGGCCCGGGTCGCCGGACAGCTCGAGGAGGCGGGCGCGATCCGGGGCGGCGCGGGCTCGTTCCGGGCGTTCGCGCGGGTGTTCGGCTCGTCCGACCCGGTCCAGGCGGGCGAGTTCCTGATTCCTGCCGGGCTCAGCGCCGACGGCATCCTCAACCTGCTCCAGCACGGCCGGCCGGTGCTGCGGCTCGTGACGATCCCGGAAGGCATGCCCTCGGTTCTCGTCCGCGATCGGCTGATTGCAATTCCCTTCCTCACCGGCGACGCCCCCGTGCCGCAAGAGGGGAGCGTGCTTCCCAACACCTATTCCTACCGGCGCGGCGAAGCGCGTGCCGCGGTGCTGGCGCGGATGCAGGCGGCGATGCGCGTCGAGCTGGCGCGGCTCTGGGCGCAAAGGCGGCCGGGCAGCGCGGTGGCGACGCCCGAAGAGGCGATCATCCTCGCCTCGATCGTCGAGAAGGAGACAGGCAAGCCCTCCGAGCGCCGGATGGTGGCCGGGGTCTACACCAATCGCCTCAGGCGCGGCATGCCGCTCCAGGCCGATCCGACGGTGATCTATCCGGTGACGCAGGGGCGGCCGCTCGGGCGGCGCATCCTGCGGTCCGAGCTCAATGCGAATAACGGCTACAACACCTATGCCCGGGTCGGGCTGCCGGTGGGGCCGATCGCCAATCCGGGCCGGGCGTCGATCGCCGCCGTGCTCGACCCGGCACCGACCGGCGCTCTCTACTTCGTCGCCGCCGCCGACGGCAGCCGCGGCCACGTCTTCGCCGACACGCTGCAAGAGCACCAGGCCAATGTGCAGCGCTGGTTCGCCCTGCGCCGCGCCCGGGGCGAGATGTAGAGGTTTCGGCTTACTAGGTCAGCCAGCCGCGCTTGACGCCCTTGTCGGCGAGCCAGACCAGCAGCAGGGCGATGACGATGACGATCGCGGGCATGACGAACACCTCGTTGCCGTGGATCGCCCGCGCCTCGCTGACCAACAGGACCCACCCCATCTGGACCAGCACGGCGATCACCGCGAGGATCAGCAACGGCCGGGCCCAGGCCTTGGAAAGGACGAGGCCGATGCTGCCGAGCAGGCCCGACAAGATTGCGAGCGCGAACGCGCCCGTCACCCAGGCCGGGACGGTCGCGGCGAGGGCCGCTTCCTCCGCCGTCATCGCCTTCATCGGCGGGACCATTCCGACATGCTCCAAATAGATATAGGCGCCGACCAGATTCCACAGAACGGCAAGCACCGCGACGATGCGGAACCAGCCCGGCGCGCGCGCGCCAAACATGTTGTTCATTCGTCCCTCCCCTCTGAAGGCGAGCAGGAGACTGCTCGTTTCGCGCCGCGAATGCAACCGTCAGGGGGAGAGGCGTCGCCGCGTCATTGCGTAGAGAGACGCAGGTTCGACGGCGACCTTCCCGCGGGCGCGGCCGGCGTGGATCATCATCAGATCGTCGATCATCAGGCCGGCGCCGCCTTCGAACAGCACGAGGTCGCCGCGACGGGAGGGGGCGTCGTCCGGAACCGGCGCGCCGAGCGCCGCGAGCTGGTCAAGCAGGCGGGGAGCGGGGAGGCCGCTCAAGCCGAAAGCCAGCTGGACCAGAGCGGCGGCGTCGACGCCGTTCGCGGTGCGCCCGCCGGGCGAATAAGGCGCGCCGATCAGGCGCTCGGCGACAATTACGGGGTCCGGCTCGAAATCGCCGATGCGGCGCAGATGCGCGAGCGAGACGCAGCCATATTCCGTGGCGAGGCAGGCGCCGCCTTCCGCGCCCTGGAGCCGGGCGCCCATTGGCAGATTGGCGATGACCGGAGAGGTGACCGTGTCGTCGGGGGTGACGGGCGCGCTCCTTTCGCAGACGATATGGCTGGCCTGGACCGGATCGGCCAGCGCGATCGCCTCGACATAGCCGACGAGATGGTCGCCGCCGCAAAAGCCCCAGGCCCAGCCGTCGGCATATTCGAGCACCGCGAAATCCTCGCCGGGGAGCAGTTCCGAGACCGGGTTTCCTTCGGCGAGCGGGCCGGGCCAGACGAAGGCTGTGTGGGACGCGCAGGCGCGCGGAAGGGGCCGGGCGTAATGCGGCGCGAATATTCGGTCGGCAATGCCGATATCGGCCAGATCGCTGCGCCAGGCGTGTATCCGCCCGTCGACCGGCCGCGACGGGCCGTCGAGCCGGAAATACTCATCCGTGCTGGAGGATGAGTCCGTTCTCGCTGGGGCTTCTGCGCTCCGTGCCCGATTGTTCGAGGTTGCGGTTGAAGCCTTCAAGGAATTCGTGCCCCGTGCTGGTCTTCGCGACGAAGACGTTGCGCCTGTCGTTCTCGTCGCGAACCCGGCGCAGATAGCCGAGCGTGCCGAGCGTGTTCAAGGCGCGCGTGATGACGGGCTTCGAGACGCCGAGCAGATGGGCGAGGCCGCGCACCGTGTGCGGGCCCGGGGTGAGATAGACCAGCAGCATGAGCGCCATCTGCCGGTTGGTAAGGTCTGGCTGGCCCGACCGCACATAGCTGATCAGGGTATGCATCCAGCGCCTGAGGGACTGGTCGGCCACGGGTGGGGCTCCAAATGGAAAACGGGACTGTTGCGCGGGTACAACCAGTCAGCGGCCGTTTCGTTGCTCCGATTGGCGCGGAGCCGCCCGGAATCGGCGGCGAAACGATCTTGGCGGCGTCATTCGCCATAGCGCTTCCGAAGCATTTCCCAGGCGGCGCGCAGGCCGAGCGCGTCGCCGCCCTTGGGGCGTCCGGGCTTGGCCGCGGGGCGCCAGGCGAACGTATCGAGATGGGCCCAAGGCGTGCCTTCGGGCACGAACCTCTGCAGAAAAAGCGCCGCGGTAACCGCCCCCGCAACCGGCGCGTCGGCCATGTTGCCGATGTCGGCGACGTCGGACGCCAGCATTTCGTCATAGTGCTTCCACAGCGGCATCCGCCAGAGCGGGTCGGAGACGCCGGTGCCGCCGTCCAGCAGCGCGGCGGCAAGCGCGTCGTCATTAGCGAAGAGGGCCGGCAGGTCCGGGCCGAGCGCGACCCGGGCGGCGCCCGTCAATGTGGCGAAATCGAGGATGAGCTCCGGCTCGTTCTCGGCCGCCCGGGAAAGCGCGTCGGCGAGGATCAACCGGCCTTCGGCGTCGGTATTGCCGATCTCGACGCTGAGGCCCTTGCGGCTCCGCAATATGTCGCCGGGCCGGAATGCGGCGCCGGAGATCGCGTTCTCGACCGCGGGGATCAGCAGATGGAGGCGGACCGGAAGGCGGCTTTTGACGATCAGGCGGGCGAGCGCCAAAGCGTGAGCGGCGCCGCCCATGTCCTTCTTCATCAGCCGCATGCCGCTGGATGGTTTGATGTCGAGCCCGCCCGAATCGAAGCAGACGCCCTTGCCGACGATCGCGATCCGGGGATGGCGCTGGTCGCCATGTTCGAGCTCGATCATACGCGGCTCACGGCCCGGCGCGGCGGCGGCGCCAACCGCGGCGACCATCGGGTAGCCCTCGCTGAGCGCGTGATCGCGGGTGACGGTGACCTTCGCGCCACATTGGTCGGCCAAAGCCAGCGCAGCCGTTTCGAGCTCGGCCGGGCCGAGATCGCCGGCGGGCGTGTTGACCAGATCGCGGACCAGAAAGGTCGATTCGGCAATCAGCAACGTCTCTCCGATCCGCGCCGGCTCGTCGGTCAGGAGGATGCGCGGGCCCTTGGCCGCTCCATTCTTCTTGTAGCGGTCGAACCGATACTGGCCGAGCAGCCAGCCGAGCACGGCCGGACCGGGCCCGCGGTTGTCGACTCGGTACGTCCCCTCGGGGAGGTTCTCGGCCGCTTTCGCGAGGCACCAAGGGCTCAATTCCTCGACATTGGCGACGCCGAGCGCGGCCGACCATGTGTCGCGCTCGCCGGGCAGGATGGCGAACTGGTAGCCCTCGGCCTTAAAACCCTGCGCCTCGGCGGCCTGGCGAACCCGCGCCGGCTGCGCCTTGAGCCACGCCTCGAAACCCTTCTTGTCGACAAGCTGAAGGAGAATCGCGGGCTGGCCCCGGTCGGGCTTCAGGAGAGCGGCGAGATCGGTCATCGCCGCGCCTTAGCGGCGGGCACGCCGTAGAGGTCGTGTTCGTCGGCATCTTCCACGAGAACGGGAACGATGTCGCCCGGGCTCAGGTCGCCGGCGTCGCGCAGGTGGACCTCGCCGTCGATTTCGGGCGCGTCGGCCTTGCTCCGCCCGGTTGCGCCGCCTTCCGGGTCGACGGCATCAATGATCACGTCGATCGTACGTCCGACCTTGGCGGCGAGCTTGGCGGCGGAGATGGTGGCGCTCTTCGCCATGAAGCGGGCGTAGCGCTCTTCCTTGACCTCCTCCGGGACGATGCCGGGCAGGGCGTTAGCGGCGGCGCCGCTGACCGGCTCGAACCTGAAGGCGCCGACGCGATCGAGCTGGGCCTCGTCGAGCCAATCGAGCAGGTACTGAAAGTCCTCTTCGGTTTCGCCGGGAAATCCGACGATGAAGGTCGAGCGGATCGCGATGTCCGGGCAGATTTCGCGCCACGAGCGGATCCGCTCGAGCACCCTGGCCTCGTTGGCCGGCCGCTTCATCGCCTTGAGCACCTTGGGTGAGGCGTGCTGGAACGGAATGTCGAGATAGGGAAGGATCAGCCCGTCGGCCATCAGCGGGATGACCTTGTCGACGTGCGGATAGGGATAGACGTAATGGAGGCGGACCCAGGCGCCGAGCTTGCCCAACTCGCGGACGAGATCGGTCATGTGGGCGCGGACCTCACCGCCTTTCCAGGGCCAGGAGGCGTGCCTCAGGTCCACGCCGTAAGCGGAGGTGTCTTGGCTGATGATCAGCAATTCCTTCGTGCCCGCCGCGACCAATTTCTCGGCTTCGCGCAGGATCGCGTCGGGGCGGCGGCTGACGAGGTCGCCGCGTAAGGACGGGATGATGCAGAAGGAGCAGCGATGGTTGCAGCCCTCGGAGATTTTCAAATAGCTGTAGTGGCGCGGCGTAAGCTTGAGCCCGGCGTCGGGGACCAGGTTGAGATAGGCCGAAGGCGGAATCGGGGCGGCGACGTGGACCGCGCCGACGACATCCTCATATTGGGCGGCGCCGGTGATCGCGAGCACCTCAGGGAAGCGCGCCCGGATCAGCTCGGCTTCCTTGCCCATGCAGCCGGTGACGATCACCCGCCCGTTCTCGGCGATCGCCTCGCCGATCGCGTTGAGGCTCTCCTCCTTGGCCGAATCGAGAAAGCCGCAGGTGTTGACCAATACGACGTCCGCGCCGGCATAATCGGGCGACATCTGGTAGCCGTCGGCGCGCAGCCTGGTCAGAATCCGCTCGGAATCGACCAGCGCCTTTGGGCAGCCGAGCGAAACCATGCCGACCTTGGGCGGGGAGGGGAGTTCGAGTTCCATGGGAGCGCGCTCACATAGGCGCAAAGCGACGCTTTTTCCAGTGCGTGCTCCTTTGGCTCAGGTCGGCCCGAGCTCCGCCTCGGTCGCCGAGGTCGGCAGAATCTCGACGATGCAGTCGCCCCGCACCAGCGAACGCGCCTCCGTCTCCCAGAAGCCGTAGGGTCTGCCGTCGCGATAGACGCGCACACCAAGGCCCCTGGCGATGGCGGAGAGCGGCTTGCCGCATTCCTCCGACGTGACCTCGCGCTCGGAGAGCTGCACGCGGCCGCTCGAGGAGGCGAGATCGGCAATGTAGTCCGCGATATGGGCGCCGTGGGTCGAACCGGCGAGGAGGAGCCCGGCGAAGCTGACCGGATTGATGACGGTGGTGGCGCCGGCCTGGCGGGCCGGGAGCTCGTTATCTTCGTTGCGGACCGCGATGCTGATCTTGAGGTCGGGCGCGAGGTGGCGCGCCGTCAGCGTGATCAGGATCGAGGTGTCGTCGCGGCCGGCGGAGATGATCATCGCCCTGGCGCGATCGATGTGCACCGCCTGGAGCGTCTTGTCGCGGGTAGCGTCGGCATTGAGGATCGCGCAGCCGAGCGATTCGGCGCGTTCGAGCGCTTCCTCCTCGCAGTCGATGACGACGATGTCCTGGGCCCGCGCCCCGCGCGAGATCAGCTCGTCGACCGCTTCGGAGCCGCTCGTCCCGAAGCCGGCGACGACGATGTGGTTGCCGAGGGTTTTCTGAAGTTTTGCCATGCGCCATTTGTCCCATGTCCGGCGGAAGATGAAGGTGTAGGCGGTGCCGATGAAGATCAGCACGAAGAAGACGCGGATCGGCGTCACCACCAGCGCGTCGAACATGCGCGTCGTGTCGGTGACCGGCACGACGTCGCCATAGCCCGTCGTGGTGATGCTGATCATCGTGAAGTAGATCACGTCGAGGAAGCTGACATGGCCGTCGAGATTGTCGCGCAGGCCGTCGCGCTCGAGCCAGTGGACCGCGATGGCGAAGGCGAGGAGGCCCAGGACCAGTGCCACGCGCCAGCCGATCTGCACCCAGACGGGAAGCGGGCTCTTGCGCCGCAGCGTGACATGATCGGGTCCGCGCGGCATCGGGCGCATCAGACGTAGAGCTCCGCCAGCCGCTCCAGCGACTCTTCGTGCGTCAAATCGAGGTGGAGCGGCGTCACGGTGACATAACCGTCGGCGATCGCCTCCAGATCCGTGACGTGGCCCGGCGTCGCGAGGACGGGGCGCATGCCGAACCAGTAATAATCGAAGCCGCGCGTGTCGGTCCTTTTCTCGATCCTGAGCCGGCCGTAATCGCGTATGCCCTGGCGCACGACGCGGACGCCCTTGACCAAATCGGGCGGCAGAGCGGGGAAGTTGATATTGACCAGCGTGCGCTCCGCGAACGGGGCGGCGAGCAGCGGCCGAAGCACCCGGTCGGCCCAGGCTTCGGCCGCGGCGAACGGAACGGTGTCGCCCATGCCTTCCTTGGCGTAGCTCTGGCTGAGCGAGACCGAGGGGATGCCCGCGAGCGCGCCTTCCATCGCCGCCGAGACCGTGCCCGAATAAGTCACGTCCTCGCCCAGATTGGCGCCGCGGTTGACGCCGGAGAGGATAAGGTCGGGGCGGGCGTCCTTCATGACATGGGCAAGGCCCATCATCACCGCGTCGGTCGGCGTGCCGGTGACGCAGAAGCGGCGCTCGCCCAATTCGCGCAAGCGGAT
>Ga0190275_10000297_pt1 | contig 48457 bp, 48 predicted proteins | sample Popmic550T_FD_133745 | JGI IMG/M metagenome (GOLD analysis project Ga0190275, IMG submission 133745) | Populus adjacent soil microbial communities from riparian zone of Yellowstone River, Montana, USA - 550 T | ecosystem: Environmental > Terrestrial > Soil > Riparian zone > Trees stand | place... | reverse complement strand
CGAGGAGGGCCAGACGTTCGGCATGGACCTCGAGTTCACCGAGGGCATGCAGTTCGACAAGGGCTACATCTCGCCCTACATGGTCACCGACCAGGAGCGCATGGAGGCGGTGCTCGAGGATCCGTACATCCTCATCGCCAACTCGAAGATCGGCTCCGTCCGCGACGTGCTGCCGGTGCTGGAGCAGGTCATCCAGTCGGGCAAGGCGATCCTGATCATCGCCGAGGATCTCGAGGGCGAGGCTCTCGCGACGCTCGTCGTGAACAAGCTGCGCGGCACCTTCACCGGCGTCGCGGTCAAGGCCCCCGGCTTCGGCGACCGCCGCAAGCGGATGCTCGAGGACATCGCGATCCTCACCGGTGGCGAGGTCATCACCGAGGAGATGGGTCTCAAGCTCGAGAACACCCAGCTCTCGCAGCTCGGTCGCGCCCGTCGCGTCGTGGTCACCAAGGACACGACCACGGTCGTCGACGGCGGTGGCGACACCGAGGCCATCAAGGGCCGCATCAACCAGATCAAGTCGGAGATCGAGAACACCGATTCCGACTTCGATCGCGAGAAGCTGCAGGAGCGGCTGGCGAAGCTCGCCGGCGGCGTTGCGGTGGTCAAGGTCGGCGCTGCCACCGAGACCGAGCTCAAAGAGAAGAAGCATCGCGTCGAGGACGCGCTGCAGGCCACCCGGGCCGCCCTCGAGGAGGGCATCGTCCCGGGCGGTGGCGTCGCGCTGCTGACCGCGGCGAAGGCGATCGAGGTCGACGGCCTCGAGGGCGACGAGAAGACCGGCGCGCAGATCATCCTGCGTGCGCTCGAGGAGCCTGTCCGCCAGCTGGCGCACAACGCCGGCCTCGAGGGCTCGGTCGTCGTCAACGACGTCCGCAAGGCCAAGAAGAACCATGGCCTCAATGCCGACACCGGCGAGATCGTGGACCTCGTCGCCGCTGGCGTGATCGACCCCGCGATGGTGACCCGCTCGGCGCTGCAGAACGCGGCCTCCATCGGCAAGAACATCCTCACCACCGAGGCGATCATCGCCGAGATGCCCGAGGAGGGCGGCGGTGGCGGAATGCCGGGTGGCATGCCCGACATGGGCGGCATGATGTAACCAGCGCTTCCGCGCTGTCTCGAGGTTCCCGAGGGCCCGGCGTAATTCGCCGGGCCCTCGGTCGTTCTAAGAGCATGAAAACGATGCCCGAACGTCTCCTGATCCTTGTCGTCGCCGTCTGCCTGGCCCTACTCGCGAGCGGTAACGCACACGCGGCGCCGGTCGTCGACGGCACGTTCGACCTCAGCGGCGACGCGCAGCGGATCGCCCAGGGGCCGGACGGGAACATGTGGGTCACGCTGGGGGGCGGCAACGAGGTCGCGCGCATCACCCCCGCGGGAAACGTGACCGAGTTCAACGTCGACGACATCGCCGGAGCCGTCGGCATCGGCGCCGGGCCCGACGGCAACATCTGGGTGACGCTGTCGACCAAGGTCGGCCGCTTCGACCCCGCCGATCCGGCGGGCACCGTCGAGACCTTCCCGGCCGACATCGCGGGCGGCCAGCAGATCGTCACCGGCCCCGACAGCAACCTCTGGACCGTCGCCGCGGACAAGCTGATCAAGGTCACACCGGCTGGAGTCGCCCAGGCGTTCCCGATCCTCACCGCTGGCGTCGACATCGCGGCGAGCGCCGACGCTCTCTGGATCGCCGACGCCAACGGCGGCGAGATCGTCAGCGCGACGACCGGCGGCGTGCCGACTCGCTATCCGACAGGCGGCAATCCGCGCGGCATCGGCGTCGGTCCGGGCGGCCAGATCGGCTACACCAACCCGGCGGGCGCGACCGCCGGGCGAATCGTTCCCGGCGGCTCACCGCTGCCGACGCCCGCGAAGCCGGGCACCGATCCGTACGGACTGGCCGTCGGAGCCGACGGCGCCTACTGGTTCGCCCAGGCGTTCGGCGACAACCTCGGCCGCCTGACGACGGATGGCGTCTACAGCGAGTTCGGCAACTTCGGGGCCGATTCGAATCCCCGCTACGTCGCCGCCGGCCCCGGCAACACCCTCTGGGTAGCCCTCCACGAGCTGGGCGGCGTCGGAGGCAAGAAGGTCGTGCGGATCAGTGGGGTCGAGCCGCCGGTCGCGGCGCAACCGGTCTCGGCAGAGCGGATCGCGATCAGCCAGCTGAGGCTGTCGCCGAAGCGGTTCCGGGTCGCGAAGGGACGGACGGCGATCGGCGCCCGCAAGCGCGGCAAGGCGAAGCGGGTCCCGGCTGGCAGCTCGATCCGCTTCACGCTGAGCCGCGCCGGCGACGTGCGGATCGCGGTCGAGCGGAAAGCCAACGGCCGCCGCGCCGGCGGGCGCTGCGTCAAGCCGACGCGAGCGCTGCGCGGGCGCAAGAGCTGCACCCGCTGGGTCAAGGCCGGGCGCGCGCTCGAGCACACGGGACTCGTGGCCGGTGGCCAGCGGATCCCCTTCAGCGGCCGGATCGGCCGCAAGGCACTCGCCCCGGGCCGCTACCGGATGACGGTGTCGGCCTCCGTGGTTGCCGGCCCGCGCCCAGACGCCGCCGAGACGACACGCTTCACGATCGTCGCGCGCCGCCGCTGAGTCGCGAGCGAAGGATCGTTATGGCTATGGGCATAACGATCCTTCGCTCGGCTCGGGACTAGGCCTAGGCGGGGGCGGCGCCGAGGACGGCGCTCATGCGGAGCGGGTTGACGCCGAGCGACTCGGCGTCGGCGGTTCCGCGCGAGGAGGTCATCGGCTCCTCCATCAGCTCGGCCTCCTCGGGGGTCGCGAAGACGGCGGGGCCGGCGATCCGCTCGAGGCCGCGCAGGCCGGCGCGGACGGCGGGCATCGGGACATGGAGCAGCGGGCGTCGGCGTCCGGTCGGGCGGAGCGCTAGCTCGGCGATCTCGTCGTAGGAGAGCGTCTCCGGGCCGGCGAGGTCGAAGGCGCGGTGGCCGTTCTCGGACGGGCCGGGGGCGCGGTCGAGCGCGGCCATGACGCAGTCGGCGACGTCCTCGGCCCAGATCGGCTGGAAGCGGGTCTCGCCGTCGCCGGCGATCGGCATCACCGGGAGATGGGAGAAGCGCTCGAGGATCGTCAGCCACGGGTCGCCGGGCGTGTAGACGATCGACGGCGAGAAGACCGTCGTCTCCAGATCGGCTCCCTCGACGGCGCGGCGGGCGAGCGCCTTGGCGCGGAAGAAGCGGGTCGGCGACTGGAGGCTCGCGTTCAGCGCCGAGGCGAAGACGAACCGCTTGGCGCCCGCCTTCTCGGCGCCGCGCACCAGCCGCAGCGTCGCCATCGCGTTCAGCTCCTCGATCGACCCGCGCGGCTGATCGCGAATCGACGCCGCGAGGTGGATCACCGCGTCGACCCCGCGCAGGGCGTTGCGAAACGAAGCCGGGTTCGCCAGATCGCCGAGCGCGATCTGCACCCGCACCCGCTCCGGCCCCAGCCGCTTCGGATCGCGCACCAGGCAGCGAACCGGAACCCCGGCGGCCGTCAGCCGCCGCAGCACCGCCGACCCGACCGTCCCCGTCGCTCCCGTGAGAAGGATCACGCCTAGAACCTAGACGCGAGGAACGACTAGCTACGCGGCCTTGAAGTAGTTGGCGTTGATCTCGGTGAACTTCGCCCACTCCGTGGGGAGCTGGTCCTCGGCGAAGCAGGCGTCGACCGGGCACGCCTCGACGCAGGCATCGCAGTCGATGCACTCGTCGGGATCGATGTAGAGCATCTCGGCGGCGTCGTAGCCGGGCTCGTCGGGCGTCGGGTGGATGCAGTCCACCGGACAGACCTCGACGCACGAGTTGTCCTTGGTGCCGATGCAGGGCTCTGCGATTACGTAAGCCATTGTGCTCCTGATACTACATAGGGTTTCGGGGGTTTTGCCGCGATGGGCCTAGGGCGCCATCGGCAGCGCCGTGCCGGTGACCTCGGGGACGCCCTCGAGCGCCGGGCCCGACGCGTCCTGGAAGACCGGATCGACCTGGGGAGTGGCGGCGACCAGCCCGCGCGCCGTGTGGCGGATCGCTTGAGCGGCCGGGCTGTCGGGGTCCTCGATGACCAGCGGTCGCCCCTCGTCGGCGCCGAGCCGCAGCTCCTCCTGGAGCGGGATCTGCCCAAGCAGCGGGACCTCGAGCTCGTCGGCGAGCTCACGGCCGCCGCCCTCGCCGAAGATCGTGAAGCGCTCGCCGTTGGGCGCCGTGAAGCCGGACATGTTCTCGACGATTCCGACGACCTCGAGGTCGTAGTTCGCGGCGGCCTCGGCGGCCCGCTTGGCGACCTTCTGAGCGGCCGGCTGCGGGGTCGTCACGATCAGGAAGCGCGCCTGTGGCAGCAGCGAGGAGAGCGTCATGGTGACGTCGCCGGTGCCCGGCGGCAGGTCGATCAGCAGGTAGTCCAGCTCGCCCCAGGCGACGTCCTCGAGGAACTGGCGGATCGCCTTGTGGAGCATCGGCCCGCGCCAGACGATCGCCTGGTCGGCGCGGTCGAGGAAGTACTCGATCGAGATGACCTTGACCCCGTCCGGCGACTCCAGCGGCAGGATCTTGCGCTGGCCGTCGATGTCGGGCCGGCCGTGGACGCCGAGCATGCGCGGGATCGAGTAGCCCCAGACGTCGGCGTCGAGCGCGGCGGCGGTCTTGCCCTCGGCCTGCAGGGCCGCGGCGAGATTGGCGGTCAGGGTCGACTTGCCGACGCCGCCCTTGCCGGAGCCGACGCAGATCACGTTCTTGACCTGGGCGAGCGCGCCCTGCGGCAGCGCTCCGCGTCCGAGGCGCGTCTGAAGGGTCTGCTTCTCGTCGGGAGTCAGCACGTCGAAGCCGACGCTCACGCGCGTGACGCCCGCCAGCGCGCCGACGTGCTCGGCGACCGCGTCCTCGAAGTGCGAGCGGATCGGACAGCCGGCGGTCGTCAGCGAGACGACGACCTCGACGTGACCGTCGTCGTGCTGGGCGATCGAGCGGACCATTCCCAACTCCACGATGTTCTTGCGCAGCTCAGGGTCGATGACCTTGCTCAGCGCCTCGTTGATCTGCTCCTCGGTCGGCATCGCTGCCATTGTCGCAGAGTTTTCTCGGAGCCTGGACGCCCTGGCCGGCGTCATCGGACCCTCGACTTGGCAGAGCCAAGCTGTCGGGTCCTCTTCCTTGGCCAGGACGCCCAGTCCCTCGAGAAAAGGCGAAGGGCCCCAAACAGGGGCCCTTCACTGGGGAGGAGAAAGTTGCTTCGGTACTACGCGATCGCGGCGACCTGCTCCTGGACCTTCTTGGCCAGACCGGTCGCGTTCGACTGGACCTCGCCGACCTGCTTCTGGAGGTCGCCGCGGACGCCCTCGACGCGCGTGCTGACGTCGCTGCGACGCTGGCGCAGCTCGCGCTCGACGCGCGTGCGGGTGCGCTTGACCTCGCGGCGAACGTTGTTGCGGGCGGTGTTGCCGCGACGCTCGAACTTCTTGAGCTCCTTCTCGGCCGTCGCGCGGCTGGTGAAGGGCTTCGTGATGTCGATGACCGCGTCGCGGGCGACGAGCGCCGCGCCGACGGGGATCAGGACCGCGCGCTCGGCCTGCAGGGCGACGACGTCGAGCGTCAGGCCGCCGGCGTCGACAGCCTGCGTCGTGGCCTTGGCGGCCGACGTGCGAGTGGCCTTCGCCGAGCTCTTCGTGGTCTTGGCGGTGCGTGCCGCGGTGTTGCGCTTGCGGGTTGCGGCTGCCTTCTTGGCGGTCGCCGTGCGCTGCGTGGGGGTCTGCTCTGCCATCTGGTGTGGCTCCTTCCGGGGACTCCGGGTATGCGTTTGAAAGCTTGTTAGTTCTAAGGACAGTAGAACTGTACCACCGAACACACGTTTGTAAACCTCGGGATCGCTTCGGTTACAGACCGGGCCCTTGACTTCTCCGGAGGCGAAGCCACTGCTTCGCCGCCGGCCCCCCCAGAAGCTCGGCCGACCCCGTACTCAGCCCTTGGAGCGCTTCTTCGTCTGGGCCTCGGCGGCGGTGGCGATGGCCGAGACGGGCAGATCGAGCGCCTCGGCGAGCGCCGTGATCTTCTCCCAGGTCGGGCTGCTGTGCGCCCGCTCGATGCGGGAGAGATAGGTGGTGTGCATTCCGGCCGCATCGGCCAGCGAATCGAGGGTCAATCCACGCGCCTCGCGCAGCTCGCGGATCGCCTTGCCGAGATCCGTTCTGATCTCTGTTCTCTTGTTCATCGCGCATATGCTAACCGCCCTCGGCGAGGATGTGTTCATTTCGAGATCGGACCTTGACATCGCCGAGCGCCCCGGAGTAAGGTCGTGTTCCTCTTTGGAGACGCCAACTTTCTCAAACTTCGGCTCCCTGACTGGAGGGCAGGGATGGTGCTCAGACTCTTTACCGGCCAAGTGCCCGCCCCGGCCGGCGGTGTTCGCGTAGGAGGGACGCGGATGGAGGGTCCGACGCGCGGGCCGGTGGCTGAGCCTTAGCTCGCCACCGGCTTCCGAAGGTTCTCTGCTGCGGTACTCGCCGGACCTCGGCCTCCGCTGGGCCAGCTCGCTGGGCCCTCAGCGCCGGTGGCGAGCCAGAGCTCCTCGCCGACATGCGGCGCGAACGGCGTCAGCAGTCGCGCGAGCACGGCCAGCGCGGCGGCGATCGCGCGCGCGTCGGCGGCGGCGAGCTCCCCGCGGTTGGCGCGGCGGGACTTGGCGTCGAACTCCTCGATCCGCTCGAAGAGGCGCATCGCGTTCTTGACGGCGCGCTGCATCTCGACGCGCTCGAGATCCTCGGTGACCTTCTCGGCGGCGGTCGCTGCCCAGCCCTCGAGCCGCTCGCGCCGCTGTGCGGCACCGTCGGGATCGGCTGCGCCGACGGTCTCGTCCGGCGCCGGACCCGGCAGCCGCTCCGCGGCATAGGCCCACAGGTCCGAGAGGAACTTGCCGCAGTACTGGACGGCGTTCTCGGTCCAGTTCAGCGCCCGTGACGGCCGCGCGCCGTGGAGCACCGCGAGCCGGGTCGTGTCCGCGCCGACACGGCCCATCAGGTCGTCGGGATCGACGACGTTGCCGAGGTGCTTGCTCATCTTGCGACCGTCCTGGGTGACCATCTCGTGCATCACCGCGCCGTCGAACTGCTCGCCGTCGGCCAGGTGCGCCAGCGGCCCGATGTCGCGCAGCGCCTTCGCGGTCACGCGCTGGTCGAAGAAGTAGCCGCCGCCGTCCGCGCCGTGGATCAGCATCGCGCCCGGCAGCCAGCGCTCGCACTCCGGGTGGTCGAACATTTGCCGCGCGCGATCGGCCTTCGGCACGCAGGTCGGCAGCCACATCCAGAGGTCGTCGAAGTGGCAGTCGAGCGTGTCAGTCTCGCGACGGGCCTCGCCGGCGCAGCTTGGGCAGGCCGTCGCCATGAAGTCCTCGCGCGCGGCGAGCGGGTTGCCCTCGCCGGTCGGCTTCAGGTCGCGCGGAAGGCTGACCGGGAGGTCCTCCTTGCGCACGGGAACCACGCCGCAGCTCTCGCAGTGGACCATCGGGATCGGCGCCCCCCAGGAGCGCTGGCGCGAGATCGCGAAGTCGCCGGCTCGGTAGCGAACCGCGGGGCGCGGTGGCGTCCCGTTCGACGAGGTGGCGGCGGTCGGCGCGGGCCGCGGCAGGTCGAGCCGGCGGGCGATCACGCCGTCGCTCTCGTCGGCGGCTGGGATCCCCAGGACGGCGGTCGGGCCATAGCGGCCATCGACCGACGGCGAGATGACCAACGGCAGCTCGGCGCCGTTCGGAGCGCGCAGCCGGACGCCCGAGTCGATCGCCGGCACGCTCTCGGCGGAGCGATCGCCGCGCTGCCAGCCCCCCTGGCGGACCTCCTCGAGCTCGGCGAGCACCTCGGCCCGGTCGCCCAGCAGCGCCTCCAGCTCGGGATGCCGCGGCGAGACCGCCACGAAGCGCGCCCGACCGATCGCGTCGGGGTGCTCCGTGAAGCAGGTCAACGCGGCCGCCGCCGCGCCGAGCGATGAATTTTCGTCGCCTGGACAGGACAATTCATCAGTCGCGGCTGCGGACGCGGCGGATTGCAGGTCGACCTCGACCCCGTCGACGCGGCCGAGGATCGCCCGTTGGGCGGTCAGCGCCGGCTTGTCCCACTGCTCGGCATGGGCCTCGGTGCCACGCTCGTTCTCCTCGATGTAGGCGCTGATCCGCAGGAACCACTGCTTGCGCTTGATCAGCCGGGCCGGCCCGTTGCAGCGCCAGCAGCGGCCGTCCTCGACCTGCAGCGACGCGAGCGTCGTCTGACAGCTGTCGCACCAGTCGACGTTGGCCTCCTCCTGGTAGAGCAGGCCGGCCTCCAGGAACGCCAGGAAGAGCCACTGCGACCACTTGTACTGCTCCTCGTCGGAGCTGACGAAGACGCGCTCCCAGTCGAACGAGAAGCCCATCCGCTCGAACTGGTCGAGCATGTACTCGTAGGAGCGTTGGACCCAGTCGGCCGGCGACTCCCCATTGGAGATCGCCGCCAGCTCGGCCGGCAGCCCGAAGGCGTCGAAGCCGATCGAGAAGAGCACGGCGTCGCCGGACATCCGTCGCCAGCGGGCGTAGGCGTCGGCGATCGTGTAGCTGCGCACGTGACCGACGTGGATGTGGCCAGAGGTGAAGGGACAGACGGCCTTCACGTACGCGTCGGGCCGTCCCGGCGTCGGCGGTGGCGTCGCGTAGACGTCACGCTCGCGCCACTCGCGCTGACGCCGCGCCTCGACGGCCGCGGCGTCGTACTGCTTATCCACTACTCGCCCCAGTCGGAGAGGCTCGCCTCGACCGGCTCGAGGACGAGCACGTCGCCCTCCTGGCCGCGCACCTGGAGCGTCAACTGACACTCACGACAGACGAGCGTCTCACCAGCCTCCATCTCGGGCGTGGTGAAATCGAACTCACACTCCGGGCAGACTCCCTCCATTGACCGACACCTCCCTCTCGGTTCGTTGACTACGTACGAGCTGGTCGAGGGTCGCGAGGTCCCAGACGTGCTTGTCGTCGGGGGCGCTCGCGCGGATGCGCTCGGTGACGGCGACCACGTCGGCGCCGTCGAGCGTCTCATCCGACAGGAACGCCTCGAGCAGCGCCGGCTTCAGCCGCGACCCGATCCGCACGCCGCGCTGGTTGCCGACCTCCTCGGGCGGGAGCAGCTCGAACGCCGAGGGGTTGCGGACCTGACCGGGGATCTCGTATTGGTAGCTCAGCTCGGCCGTCGGCCCCGTCGTGGCGCTGCAGCGCAGCCCGGCGCGCGCCGCGGCCTCGCGCGAGAGGTCGTAGAGCGGGCGCAGGTCGAAGCGGTCGTCGCCGCGCAGCACCTTCAGCACGCAGAGGATCTCCGCGAGCGGCGTGTTGCCGCCGCGCTCGCCGAGCCCGTCGATCGTGCAGGAGATCCACGCCGCGCCGGCGTCGGCGGCCGCGAGCGCGTTGGCGACGGAGAGCCCGAGCATGTTGTGCGAGTGCATCTCGACCTCTGTCGGACCGGCCGCTGCGACCAGGCGCTCGATCAGCGCCGAGACGTCGTCGGGCGCCAGCGACGAGACGGTCTCGGCGAGCCGGAAGCGGTCCGCGCCGGCCTCCGCGCCGGCGGCGACGTAGCGCTCGAGAAACGCCGGGTCGGTGCGGGCGCCGTCCTCGGCGCTGAAGGTGACCGACAGGCCGGCCGACTTCGCCAGCTCGATCGTCCGCGCGGCGAGCGTCATGATCCGCCGCTCGCTGTCGGTCTGGAGCTTCAGCATCGCGTGTGTCGGCGACGTCGGGATCGACAGCATCACGTTGCCGGCACCCGTCTCGAGCGCGGCGTCGAGGTCCTCCTCGACCTGCTTGCGCGAGCGGGCGAGGATCACCGTCTTGGTCCGGTCGCGCCCCGCAACCTCGACGACCGCCTTGACCAGCGGGACCTCGCTGCGATCGGCGTTCGAGACGATCCCGGCCTCGACGATGTCGACGCCGACTTCGCAGAGCAGACCCGCGAGCACGCGCGCGTCGTCCTCGTCGAAGTGCACTCCGGCCATGTGCGCGGTATCGCGCAGCGTCGCGTCTGAGACCTTCATTCTCGCTTCCCTCCAATAGCGATCAGTCACCACATCCCTCCGGCGGCGACTCGTCGCGATCCTAGCACCTGGCCGATGCCGTGCAAGTTGGAGATATTCACTTACCCAAGCTGTTGGATGGTGTACGTTCAGCCTGATGTTGTTGGGGACTCAGGAGGTTGGAGGGGATGGGGTCCTGAGAGTCGGAGGGTGTTCGACACTCGATCTGGCCGAGGAGCACGGGACGCCGGTCTACCTCTACGACGAGGCGGAGATCCGCCGCATGTGCCGCGCCTATGTCGACGGCTTCGAGGCCCGCTGGCCGAACGTCGACGTCTCCTACGCGTGCAAGGCGTTCACCGCGCCCGCGATGATGGAGCTGGCGCTGTCGGAGGGCCTCGGACTCGAGGTCGTCTCGGTCGGCGAGATGAACATGGCGCTGCACTGCGGCTGCCCGCCGGAGCTGCTGACCTACCACGGCACCTTCAAGACCGACGCCGACCTCGAGTTCGCGATCGACGCCGACTGCGGCGTGATCGTGATCGACAACCTGACCGAGATCGCGGCGATCGCGCGCACCGCCGAGCGGCTGGGAAAGGTCCAGCCGGTTCTGGTGCGAATCAACCCGACCGTCACCGGCCTCGACGACCCGACCTTCCTGACCGTCGGCGACGACACGAAGTTCGGACTGTCGATCGAGCACGGCTTCGCCGCGATGGCAATCGACCGTGCACTGTCGGAGCCGTCGCTGCGGCTCGACGGAATCCACTTCCACCTCAGCTCGCAGCTGCACGACTTCGAGCCCTACCGCCAGGCGATGGGGCGCGTCGCCGAGGTTCTCGCGCGGGCGCGAGAGCGGCATCCGGACTTCCGGCCCCGGCGGATCGTCGCCGGCGGCGGGCGCGGAGTGCGCTACCTGCTGAGCCACGACCCGCCGTCGGTCGAGGAGTGGGTCGACGCGATCGCCGGCACGTTCGCCGAGCAGGTCGCGCCGATGTGCGCCGATGACGTGCGGCTCGGTGTCGAGCCGGGCCGATCGGTGGTCGCCGAGAGCGGGCTGACGCTCTACACGGTCGGGCCGATCAAGCCCGCCGGCCCGCCCGGCGACGCGCGGATCCATTACGTGATCGTCGACGGCGGGCTGTCCGACAACCCGCGTCATCTGATGTACGACGCCCACCACGAGATCAAGCTGGCGCGCGACCCCTTCGGCGAGCCGGCGATGCGCGTCACGGTCTGCGGCCGCCACTCCGAGCCGGACATCCTCTTCCCCGACCGGATGCTGCCCGAGCTGCGGACCGGGGACGTCCTCGCGGTCCAGACCGCCGGCGCGTACACCGTCAACATGTCGAGCAACTACATGGGCTTCCTGCGCCCACCCGTCGTCTTCGTCAAGGACGGCGAGAGCCGAGTAGTAGTGCGGCGCGAGCACGTCGACGACCTGCTGGCGACGAGCCCGGCGCCATGAGCACGCCGCTGTCGCTGGTGCCGAAGCCGCAGCCCGACGACGGATCGAGCGCGGGCGAGGACCCGCTCGACCTCGCCGTCGTCGCGGACCGCATCGGCTGGGAGGAGAAGGCGATCCTCGCGGCGGCACGGGAGCGCGGCGCTCGCGCCGAGTGGCTCAACGACGGCAAGCTCTGCTGCGGCTCGCGCGAGGACCTACCGGCCGCCGGCGCGTACCTGATCCGCAGCCGCAGCTTCGTTCGCGGGCCGCTGATCGCCGAGTCGATCGCCTCGGGAGCGAGCGACGAAAGCGTGATCAACTCGGCCGAGACGATCGCGACCTGCTCGAACAAGGTGACCGCGCTCGCGCGCCTGCGCCAGATCGGGCTGCCGACGGTGCCCTACCGGCTCGTGCTCACGCGCGCCGACCTCGCGACCGCGCTCGACGTGCTCGGCTGCCCGCTGGTGCTGAAGCCGGTCTACGGCGGCCTCGGGCGCAGGGTGATGCTCGTCCGTGAGCGGGCCGTCGCAGACAGCATGTACGACTACGTTGAGCACTACGGGCAGAACTTCGACCGTGCGCTGATCGCCCAGCCGTACCTCGAGCGCGCCTCCGACGTGCGCGTGCTGGCGATCGACGGCGCGGCCGTCGCCGCGATGGAGCGGATCCCGACCGGCGACTGGCGCGCCAACGTCGAGCTGGGAGCGGCAGCCGAGCCGATCGAGGTCGACAAGGCGCTCGAGGCGATGACGACCGAGGTCGGGGAGCGGATCGGAGCCCGGATCTTCGGACTCGACCTGTTCCGCCACGAGGGCGCGCTGACGATCGGCGAGGTCAACCACTCGCCGCTCTTCCGCGGCATCGTCGAGGCAACCGGGATCGACGTCGCCGGGCGGATCGCCGACCACGCGCTGACCGTCGCGGTGCGATGAGCGCCGAGCTGACCCAGACCGCCGCCACCGGGTCCGCGCCTACCGCGCCCAAGCGCGCCGGCGTCGTCGGCGCCAGCGGGATCCTGGGCGGCGAGCTGCTGCGCATCCTGCTCGGCCACCCCGGCCTGGAGCTCGAGTACGTCAGCGCGCAGACGAAGGCCGGCCGCTCGGCCGCGGAGCTCAACCCCCATCTCAAGGATGCCGGCATCGGCGAGTTCGAGGCGTTCGACGCGCGCGTCGCCGCCAAGCGCTGCGACGTGGTCTTCCTCGCCACCCCGCCCGAGACCGCCGGCCGCGCGGTGCCCGAACTGCTCGACGCCGGTGCGGAGCTGGTCGTCGATCTCAGTCCCGCCTACCGGGTCCGCGACCCGGAGCGTCACCGCGACTGGTACCCCGACGTCGAGCGCGACCAGGGGATCGCGGAGGCGGCCGCCTACGGCCTGCCCGAGCTGACACCGGCGGACGCTTCAGACGCGGGCGGGGCGCGGCTGGGGCGCGCGGCGATTCGCGACGCGCGCGTGATCGCGTCGCCCGGCTGCTTCGCGACGGCGATTCTGCTCGCCGCGCTGCCGCTACGCGACGTCGAGGGGATCTCCTTCGACGCGATCGCGATCGACGGCAAGTCCGGGTCGACCGGCTCCGGCGCGCGGCTGCGCGAGTCAGGCGCCCACACCTGGCGCTCCAACGTCGTCGCGCCGTACGCACCCCGCGGGCACCGCCACGTGGCCGAGGTGGCCGAGGCGCTCGAGGTGACCGGCGTCGCCGCCGGCGCCGGCGCCCGCCCGCCGCGGCTCGGGATGTCGACCTACGGCGTCGATCTCGTGCGCGGCCTGTCGGTAGGGCTCTACGCGTTCTTCGACGGCGAGCTCGACGAGCGCACGCTGCGCCGCGCCTACCACCGCACCTACCGCGACGAGCGCTTCGTGCGGGTCCAGGTCGGTCGTGGCTCGGCGCTGCCGCTTCCCGATCCCAAGGCCGTGATCGGCTCGAACTTCTGCGACGTGGCGCCGTTCGTCGATCTCGCCGCGCGCCGCTTCGTCCTGATCGCGGCGATCGACAACATGGTCAAGGGCGGCGCCGGACAGGCGATCCAGGCCTGCAACGTGAGCCTCGGGCTGCCCGAGGAGCAGGGGCTCGAGGCGATCCCGGTGTTCCCGGTGTGATGACTCACCGCGGGCCCCGTCACCCACGGCCGCCCGGGTTGCTGGTCGTCAAGGTCGGCGGCAGCTGCCTCGACGAGCTGGCGCCGGAGTGGTGGGACCAGCTCGCCGAGCACATGCGCGCCACGGCGCGCGACGGACCACGCCCGAAGCTGGTCGTCGTCCACGGCTGGTCGCGGATGGTCAGCGCCGAGACCCCCGAGGGCCAACCCGATTTCATCGTCGACAAGCACGGCTTTCGCAGTCGCTACACGACCCCCGCGGTGCTGGAGGAGATCGGCCGGGTCGCGGCCACCCTGCGCGAGCGCATCGCCGGCCTGCTGCGCGAGCGCGGCCTGCGCACGCAGACCGTCTGCGGCGCCTCGTCGCGCCTGCTGCGCGCCGAGGTCCGCCAGAACACGTGGTGGGTCGGGGACGAGCTGGTGCCGCTCACCAACCTCGTCGGCCCGGTGCGCGAGGTCGACGAGGCACGGCTCGACGTGCTGCTCGCCGAAAGCGATGCGATCGTCGTCAGCCCGCTCGCCGTCGCCGCCGAGCACCCGATGGTGAACACCGACGCGGATCGGGCTGCCGCCGCGATAGCCGGGACGGGCGACGCCGAGCGACTCGTGCTGGTGATGGACGCCGAGGCGTTCCAAGCCGACGGCAGGCCGGTGCGCACTGCTGTCCGCTCCGAGCTGAAGGGGCTCGCGCGGCACGCGAAGGGCGGGATGTCCAAGAAGCTGCGCGCCGTCGAGGAGGCGTTCGCCGGCGGCGTGCGCCAGGTCGCGATCGGCAGCGCCTCGGTGCCGGACTTGCTCGGGGGCAAGGCGGGGACGCTGATCACTGCGGGCGACCCCACCTCGCCACCGACTCACTGATGAATTTTCATCGCCTGGACGGCAAGATTCATCAGTCGCCGCCGGAGGCGGTGCCGTCGGCGATGACGGAGCTGCGGCACGAGGTGCGGGCGGCGGGGATCGATGCGCTGGTCGACCTGAGCCGATCGGAGCCGCTGCCCATTCCCCTGTCGGACGAGTGCGCGGAGCGGGTGGCGGCCGAGTTCGGGCGGGCGCGGCAGTACTCGCCACCCGGTGGGCTGATATCGGTCCGCGAGGCGGCGGCGCGCTACGCGAGCGCGCGGCGCGGGCTGGCGGTCGACGCAGCCGGCGTGACGATCACCGCCGGGGCGATGGCGGGGCTGGCGGTCGCGCTGCGCGCGCTGATCGAGCCGGGCGACGAGGTGCTCGTGCCTGTCCCCTACTTCCACTCGTACCCGAAGCAGGTGGCGATGCTCGGCGGAGTGCCGCGCCTCGTCGACACGCGTTCGCTGCAAGGCGAGTTGACGCCAGAGGCCGTCGAGCGCGCGCTGAGCCCGCGGACACGGGCGCTGCTGCTCTGCAACCCAGGCAACCCGAGCGGCGTGTTGCTTGATCGCGAGCGTCTCGCTGCGATCCTCGCCGCGCTGCCGGCGAACGTCGCCGTGATCGCCGACGAGGTCTACGCCGAGTACCTGTACGACGCCGACTCCTTCAGCGCGCTCGCGATGGCGGCGGCGGAGGACGCGGGGCGCGAGGTAGTGGCGCTCGACACGGCGTCGAAGACGGCGGCGATGCCGGGCTGGCGGGTCGGGACGGCGATCGCGTCGTCGTCGGAGCTGGCGGCGCGACTCGCCGCGGCCGCCGCGACGCTCAGCGGCGCACCGAACACGCTCGCGCAAGTCGCCTTCGGAGCGTGGCTCGGCGATCCCCCGGAGCTCGACCGTATGGCTCCGTATCGACCGAGGTTGCGTGACGTTCTCGACGTCCTCACTGCCTCCGGCCTGACCTCTAGGCCGCCCGACGGCAGCTACTACGTCTGGGTGACCGCCCCCGGCGACAACGTATTCGGCTCCACCCACACCGCTCTGCAACTGGCACGGAGCTCGGGCGTGCTGGTCTGGCCGGGAATTCTCTTCGGGGATCCCGAAAGTGTGCGAGTATCCCTGAGCGTGCCCCGCCGCGAGCTGCGAGACGGGGTGATCAGGTTCACGGACTCATGGAGGGAGGTCCGGGAGAGTGACATTTCTATTTCTAGATCCGGGCGCTGACGCCGGCAGGCGCGACGTGTACCGCATGGCGCGGTCGCTCGGCATGGGCGTCACCCTGATCGCGCCGCGCGACCCCCATGACGCGACCGGCGTCGACGAGCGGATCTCGGCCAACCCGACCGACCCGGTCGAGGTCCTGGCGGCGACCGCCCACCTCGGCGACGTCGAGGGTGTCGTCAACTGCAGCGAGTCCTGCCTGCGCACCCAGGCGGCGCTCGTCGAGCGCCACGGCGTGCCGGGCATCGACGCCGAGACCGCGGCGGTCTGCCGCGACAAGCAGCTGATGATGCGCCGCTTCGAGCAGCACGGCGTGCCGATCGGGCGCCGGCGCGTCGTCTCCAAGATCGCCGACATCCCGGCGGCCGTGCGCGACGTCGGCTGCCCGGGCGTGCTCAAGCCGAGCACGGGCGTCGCCAGCCTGTTCACCGTCCGCTTCGACTCGGAGCCGGAGCTGGACCGCTGGTTCGCCCAGTTCGACGCCGCCGCGAGCGGCCACCACTCGGCGGCGATCCGCGAGATGGAGGGTCGCTGGCTGGTGGAGGAGTACCTCGACGGTCCCGGCTTCAGCGTCGAGTCGGTGACGCTGGGTGGCGAGACGACACACGTAGCCGTCTGCAGGAAGGGCGAGATGTCACAGCCGTTCTTCCTCGAGACCGGCCACACCTGCCCCGCCCCGATCGCCGCCGAGCTGCGCGAGAAGATGGAGGACGTCGCGGGCCGCGCCATCCAGGCGCTCGGGATCGCCGACGGGATAACCCACGCCGAGATGAAGCTGACCTCGCGCGGGATCCGGGTGCTGGAGGTCGGAGCGCGGATGGGCGGCGGCTCGATCCGCCAGGTGGTGCGCCTCGCGACCGGCGTCGACCTGCTCGAGCTGACGCTGGAGCTGGCCCGCGGCCGCAAGCCGGAGATCGCGCCGCTGACCGACCGCGCGGCCGCGAGCCGCAGCTGGTTCCCGGAGCGGCCATGCGTCGTGCGCGACATCTCGCGCGCCGACGAGCTGCTCGACCTGCCCGGGATCGTCGCGGTCAACCGCTGGACCCAGGACGGCGACGTCTACCGGCTGCCGCCCGACGGCTACCGCGAGATCCTCGGCGTGGTGGCGACGGGCGATACGCCGGAGCAGGCCACCGAGCGCGCCGAGGGAGCCGTCGCCGAGGCCGCACGCGGCGAGGTCGTCGAGCTCGACTACGACGAGGACGCGATCCGCGCCGCGCGACCGCGCGACCCGGACCCCGCGGACGCCGCCTCGGGCATGGCGCCGGCGAGGGAGGCCGCGGCATGAAGCTGTCGGTCTTCCGCCAGGAGGAGTTCTTCGAGGACTACGAGTTCAGCTGCGAGCTGATGCTCGCGCTGAGCGGCGCCGAGCCGATAACCGCTGCCGAGCTCGAGCGGCTCGTCGGCGGGCGACCCGATCTGGAGTCGGAGGTTGGCTACACGCCGTCGTCCGGCTACCCGGAGCTGCGCGACGCGATCGCCGCGCTCAACCCGCCGGCGGAGCGCGACAACGTGATGGTCACCGTCGGCGCGATCGAGGCGCTGCTGATCCTGCACAACCTGCTGCTCGACCCAGGCGACGAGGTGGTCTGCCTCTGGCCGGCCTACCAGCCGCTCTACGAGCTGGCCAACGGCGCCGGCGGCAGCGTCCGCTTCATCAAGCTCGAGCAGAGCGACGACTTCGCGATCGACCTCGGCGCGATCGAGGACGCCGTCGGACCGCGCACGAAGGTCGTGCTGCTCAACGCGCCGCACAACCCGACGGGGCAGACGGTCGCGCCCGGGGACCTGCGCGAGCTCGCCCGGCGGCTCGCGCCGCTCGGCGTCCACCTGATCGTCGACGAGGTCTTCCGCGAGATGCGCTCCGATCATCCGGAGTCGGCCTGGGATGGCCAGGACAACCTGATCGTGATCGGCTCGATGAGCAAGTCGTACGCGCTGCCTGGCCTGCGCGTCGGCTGGATTGTCGCCAACCCGGAGCTGGTCGTGAAGGCGCGCCAGTTCCGTAAGTACACGTCGCTGAACCCCGGCTCGCGCGACCAGCTGTGGGCGCTCGCCGCGCTCGAGCAGCGCGCCGCGGTGCTCGAGCGGACCTGGGCGCTGACCGAGCAGGGCGCCGAGCTGGCGACCCGCTGGATCGCCGACCATCCCGACGACTTCGAGCTGGTCGCGCCGCCCGCGGGCGGACTCTTCTTCCCGCGCCTGCTGCGCGACATGCCGACGCTCGACTTCTGCGCCCAGCTCGTCCACGACACCGGGGTCCTCCTGGCGCCGGGGAGCGTCTGTTACGAGAGCGAGGGCTTCCTGCGACTCGGGGTCGCGACGCCGCAGCTGGCCGCCGGCCTCGACCGGCTCGACGGATGGCTGGAGCAGACGCGGGCGAAGACGCCCAGGGGCGCTGCCGCATGAACGCCGACGAGCTCGAGTTCCGCAAGTACTACGCCGAGGGCAACGCATACGTGGTGATCGAGGCCCAGCCGGGCGCGGTCTCGACGGCGGCCTGGATCGCGGACGACACACGTGGACTCGGCGGCGACGGCCTGATCCTGATCGAGGGCGCGCCGGGCGAGGCGATGCACCACATGCGGGTCTTCAACGCCGACGGCTCGGAGGCGCAGTGGTGCGGCAACGGCGCCCGCGCGGCGTCGGCGCTGATCGCCGAGCGCGACGATCTCCGCGAGGGCGACTCCGTGACCATCACCAGCGGCGGCGGCACCGCTCAGCACGTGCTGCTCGACCGCGAGACCTGGACGTTCCGCGCAGAGATGCCGGTGCCCGCCGATCCGATCGTGGAAGTCGCCGATGACCGCCGGCTCGTGCAAACGCTGATCGGCGCTCCGCATCTCGTGGTCTTCGGCCCGCGACCGACCGGCGAGCAGCTCAACGCCGCCGGCGCGGCGCTCTGCGCGGCGCGTCCCGGTGGGACCAACGTGATGTTCGCGTCGCGCGACGACGACGGTGGTCTGACCGTGACGCCGTGGGAGCGCGGCGTCGGACCGGCGCTTGGCTGCGCGACGGGCGCAGCTGCCGCTGCGATCGCCGCCGAGCAGGTGCTCGGCGAGCAGTTCGGCGGTGGAGTCGTCCGTCAGCCCGGCGGCGCGATCGACGTGCGCTGGGACAGGGACGCGAGGCTGCTCGAGATGACGGGCACGGCGCACCTTGTGGCGACCGGATTGGTTGCGCTGGACCGCGCGCAGAGACCGCTGGCCGGAGCTCCGGTCACCGGATAGGAAACGGAACCAGTTGCTCGGGAGGGGAGCACAAGTGCCAAAGATCATGATCGTCGACAACGGGAGCCTTTCGACGGACGTTCTGGCGGCCCGTCTGGAGGGCCTCGGGGCGGAGACGACGATCGTCTCGCTCGGCGAGCTCTCGCCGGACATGGCCGCGGAGGGCGCATACGACGGCGTGGTGCTGACCGGCACCGACGTCCCGTCGACGACGCCATACGTGTACGAAAACGAGCTCGAGCTGATCCGCCGCACCGAGGTGCCGCTGCTTGGCATCTGCGGCGGGATGCACCTGATCGGCAAGGCGCACGGGGTCGGCATCGGCGACTGCAAGCACGCGGTCGGCAAGACGCCGGTGCATGTGGATGGTGCCGACGCCCTTTTCGACAGCCTGGAGAGCCCGGCGCTGCTGTTCGAGCGTCACCGCTATCAGCTGATGGACGTGCCTGAGGGGTTCCGGCGGATCGCCTGGGGCGACGACTGCCACACGGAGGGGATCCGTCATGCCGAGCGGCCCACTTACGGCCTCCAGGCGCACGTCGAGTTCAGGCCCGAGGGCAAGGTCATTTTGCGTAACTTCGTGTCGTTGCTCGGCCTTGACGCAGCGGTGGCCGCTTAGGTAGTGTGGCCATACGGAGGGAAGAGAACAGGAGGGAGTTCTCGGTAGCACCAATCATGCGTTCGTAGCTCAATTGGTACATGGGTAGTCCATGGGGTTAGCCAGTTCGCGAATGCCAGCCTTCAAGCCGGCCTTGTGTCGGTGGCGGGATGTCCTCACGGACCGTTCGTATCTCTGGCGCCCAATCCGGCCTATCTAAGAGCAGCGGCCTTTCAAGCCGCAGATACGGGTTCGAGTCCCGTCGGGCGCACTAGCCATTTTCAGCGACAGTCAGTCGGTTCGACGTGCCAAGCAGCCAATACGTACTCACACTCAGCGCCACGTCCAGTGGCGGCCGCGATCTCAGCAGCCTGCGAGGCCATGCGATCGCCGACGCCCACGTGCGCTTTCGCCGGATGACCGGCGACGACGTGCTGTTCGAGCCTGAGGCCGACGCCGCGACGATTGAGCGCTGGGGACAGTGGCTGCTCGGGAAGCTCGACGCCGCCGACGGGATCTACGAGCGCAGCGGTGAGGGCTGGCGGCTGCGCACCAGCAAGCTGCACGCGGAGAACGAGCGGCGGCTCGACGAGCTGAGCGACTGGAGCGACAGCGCGCTCGCCGGTCAGCGCGCCCTGCTCGAGCACGTCGACGACCCGGGCGACTCCGGCAACGAGCTCGAGCAGAGCCTCTCGAAGCTGGCTGCCGCCGGTTGGAAGGTCGACTCCAAGAAGGACAAGGGCCCGCCGACCGTCTTCTACGCCGCGGGCGACATGCCGCTCTCGACCGGCGACGACTGGCGTGCTCCGGGATCGCTTCATCCCCGCTTCGCCGCGGCCCTGGGGATGCTGGTGGCGACCCTGCCGGCGGACGGACGGGACGATGACCCCGGCACCCGGGCCAGCGAGCTGGCTGCCCACCTGCCGGCGCTTGCGGTGGCGGGCGACGGCGCGCAAGCCGCTCTCCTCGATGTGCGTACCGTCGCCAAGGCGCTGCGCGATGCCGGGGCCCTCGATCTCAGCAACGGCGAGCCACTCGCTCCCGTGCTGTTGCACGGTCCTTTCAAGCTGCGTGCCGTCAGGCGCAAGCGGGGAACCGCGCCTGGCGGCGCGCCGGGTGACGGGCCGCCGGCGGGCGACGCGACGGTGGACGGCGCGACAGCGGATGGCGTGAGGGCGGACGGCGCGCCTGCGAGCGCCTACGACCCCGACGTCCTGAGCGCCGGTCACGGCGACGACGCCCTGCGCTTCGCGCTCCTGCACGCCGCGGCGCCGCGGAAGCGGTTCTCGGCGACCGACGACATCCTCGGCTACACCGCCGGGTTCCTGCGCGATCTGCGTGAGTTCGGCGCCGCGCGCCTCGACGGCACGACGGCCGCCGCGCGGATCGACGGCTCCGACGAGCTGCGCCGGCGACTGGCGGGCTGGCGCGACACAGCCGTCACCAGGTCGACCGAGAACCACGAGCAACTCGACCTGCACCGGGCGACTCGCAACGCGGTCACGCTGTTCGCCCGCATCAAGGACTTCGACGCCCGCGTCGTGGAGAGCCGCGGTGAGGCGACCGGCACCGATCGAGATGCCCTCGCCGCCGCGCTCACGACGCTCGCGCTGCTGCTCACGCCGCTTGCGCCAGCAGCCGCCGACGATCTCTGGCGACGCACCGGCCGTTCCGGCTCGCCAGGCGATGCCGCATGGCCCAACTCGCAGCGCGAGCCCGCCGCCGCCTGACCAAACCGACTTGCGACCGGCCGCGAGTCGGAGTAGCCTCGCGTTCTTATCCTGTTCCCGTGGTCGTAGGGGAGGGAACGGGTGTGCCATGCGATCGCCACACGAGAGTACGGCGGTCGCGGGTGGGGAACCATAGGGCCCCGGCGTCTGCGCCGGGGCCCTATGTACTCCTGAGGAAATTTCTGTGAAGGAGCGGCGCCGAGGGGCCGCCCCAGCTGAGCCGATATGGGCGCTGCGGCCCCGGGCGAGAGTCGGGGCGCTGACGCGACGGCACAGCCGACCTACGTGCTGTCGGGAGCACCCGGGATCGGCGGCCTTTCACACCGCGGCTCGGCGCCGCGACCGCTTCCAGGTACTCCAGCTGCGTAGATCTTCTTCACTTCCCCTTCCCTCCTTCGGGGGAGCAAGGTCCGGAACCCTCCCCGGACTGCAGACACGAACTTACCGAGACGCGCAGCCAGCGTCAAGTGCCCGCCCGGCGCGGTCGGCCGCGCGTTCTGCCACAGTGCCCGCGTGGCGCCCTCGTGGCGACAAGCAGCTGCCTGCGTGGCCTGCGCGGTGACCGCCGCGGCGACGTCGATGCCGGCGACCGCCGACGCGGGTTGCGGCAAGGCCAAGCGCTTTGCGTCCACCGCCGACGCCGGAATGGCCCAGGCGCCGCTGGCGATCGGCGACTCGGTGCTGCTCGGCGCCGCCGAGGAGAGCGCGGCGGTCGGCTATGACGTCGACGTTCGCGGCTGCCGGCAGTGGACCGAGGGGCTCGACGTGTTGCGCGGATACGCGCGCGGGGACGGACTGCCGAGGGTCGTGGTGATCGCGCTCGGCTCGAACTCGTCGGTCACGCACACCGACGTGCGGACGGCTCTGCGGATCCTGGGCCCGGCCCGCGTCCTCGGGCTGGTCACGCCGCGCGAGGTGCGCGGGACCCGCCACACCGACGCCGTGACCCTGCGCGCCGCCGCGAGGCGCTGGCCGCGTCGGATCTCCCTCGTCGACTGGGTCAAGCACACCAAGCGGCACAAGGGCATGACGTACTCGGATGGCATTCACCTGACCACAGCCGGCCAGCTCGCGATGGCCGGACTGCTGAAGGCGCCGCTGGCGCGCGTTGCGCCCGGCGGCACGACTCCGCCGACCGGCGGTGGCACCGCTGGCGGTGGCGCCACGGCGCCATGAGCCGTCGGCTCGCGGCGGTCGTTGCCGTTACGTTGCTTGCCGTGATCGCTCCCAACGCCTCGGCCGCCGTTCTCGTCGTCGGCGACAGCCTGGGCGTCGGGACCGACGGGCCGTTGCGCGCCGCGCTTTCGGAGGCGGAGATCCAGTCCGACAGCCTCAACGGCCGCTCGAGCGCCGAGGGGGTGTCGGTGCTCGGCGAGCTGCTGGGCCCCGAGCACGACACCGTCGTCTTCGACCTCGGCACCAACGACGGGAACGCCGCGGTGGCGACCACCGCCGGCAGCCTCGCGGCCGCGCGCCGGCTGACCGGGAACCGCTGCCTGGTCGTCGCCACGCTCAACCGCCCTCCGCTCGCCGGCATCCCGATCGACGCCCAGAACGCGATGATCCGCCGCTTCGCCGCGACGACCCCGAACGTCGCGCTCGTCGAGTGGAACGACGCCGCGGCCGGAGCGGCCGGCGTCCTACAGCCCGACGGCGTCCACGCGACCGGCGCCGGCTACGCGTACCGCGGCGCCCTGTTCGCCGACGCGATCCGCAGCTGCCTGACCGGCGGAGGCGGCGGCAACGCGGCGCCCCCGCCCGACGGCCGCCAGGCGTCTTCGACGGACCGACCCGCAAACGCCCGCCGCGCCGCGCCGCGGCCGAGCGGGCCGTCGCTCGACGAGCGCGCCGCCACCGCGCTCGGCGACCGCCTCTCGGCCGACGGCGGCCCGGCCGACATCGCCCGCCACGGCGCCGCCCTCTTCTCCGCCGCCGCCACCAGCCTCGGCGAGGTCCTCACCCCCCGCGGGCCCGAGCCCGTCCTCGGCGCTGAGTAGCCCCGCCACACGATCTTCGTCAGTTGTGTCGGTCACAACCAGTACAAACGACGAAGATCGTCGCGGCTAGCGTCCGAGGCGCCGCGCGACGTCGCTGAGCGTGGCGCGAACGCGACTGGGCTCGTAGCGAATCTGCTCGTGGGTGAACCGCAGTGGCGTCAGGCCGGCGCGGGCATGGGTCTGGTCGCGGAGGCGATCACGCGTCTGCGCGGCCGGCGTGCGGTGGTAGCGCAGGCCGTCGGTCTCGACGACCAGTCCGAGGTCGGGCCAGTAGTCGACCTCGAAGCCGTTGACCTGTCTGCTGGTGAGCGGACGTGGGAGGCCCGCGGCGTGGGCCAGCGGCAGGAACCAACGTTCGAGCTCTGACGCCGTGAAGGTGAACGTCCGCCGGTCGAGGACGCGGCGAAGCGTCTTCACGCCAGGACGGCCGGCGAAGTCGTCGAGCGCCGCTCGCAACCGCTCCGGGTTGGTGAGGTCGAGCTTGTCGGCCGCGTTGATCGCGGCCTCGAGCTGACCGCGGCTGAGTCGCGCTGCCAGATCGAGCAACGTGCGGTGGACAGTGGTAACCGGAACGTCCTCATGCGCGGCCCGTTCGGACGCGGGAAGTGTCCGCTGGTAGATCGCCATGCCGGGCCGCCGGCGACGGACGTGGAGCGGCACCGTCACTTCGACGCGTCCCCTAGCCTCGCGGATTCCCCACAGCTGCGCCGCGCTGTCGTGGCTAACGACGGCCTCGGTGCCGCAGCTCATCGCCGCCGCGACCCATACGCCGTGACGCGACAGCTCTGGACGCCCGACCGCATAGATCCCGCGCTGCACGGGGTGCAGACGCCCGACCGCCAGTCGGTGTGCGATGGCCGCCGCGCTGTAGCCGCGCGCCAGAAGCTGCGTACGCGATACGACCCCATGCTGGCCTTCGACCAGCTTCCACAGTTCTCTCGAACGATGTTCGTCGTTTGTGTCGGCCACCACCTGCACAAGGGTGGATCTGAGTGCCGGATGCCCCCCCTGAGTAACCTCAGACCATGAGCGTTGCGAGCGATGAGCGGACTGTGCTGGACGCCACCCCGAAGCAGCTCTACATCGGCGGGGAGTGGCGCGATGCGAGCGGGGGCGGGACGCTCGCGGTCGAGGACCCGGCGACCGGGCACACGCTGTGCGAGGTCGCCGACGCGACGGCCGGCGACGCCCGCGCCGCGCTCGACGCCGCCTGCGCGGCGCAAGCGGAGTGGGCCGCTCACCCGCCACGCGAGCGCGGGGAGATCCTGCGCCGTGCCTACGAGCAGATGACCGAGCGCGCCGACGAGCTGGCGCTGCTGATGACGCTCGAGATGGGCAAGGCGCTCGCCGAGTCGAAGGCGGAGATTGCCTACGCGTCGGAGTTCTTCCGCTGGAACGCCGAGGAGGCGGTGCGGATCGACGGCCGCTACGCGACGGCGCCGAACGGGGCGGGGCGGCTGCTGACGATGAAGCAGCCGGTCGGGCCCTGCCTGTTGATCACCCCGTGGAACTTCCCGACGGCGATGGGCACGCGCAAGATCGGACCGGCCGTCGCGGCCGGCTGCACGATGGTCGTCAAGCCGGCGAAGCTGACGCCGCTGTCGATGCTCGCGCTCGCGCGGATCCTCGAGGACGCAGGGCTGCCGAAGGGCGTACTGAACGTCGTGACGGCGAAGTCGGCCAGCTCGGTCACCGGTCCGCTGATCGAGGACCCCAGGCTGCGCAAACTCTCCTTCACGGGGTCGACGGAGGTCGGCCGCAAGCTGATCGAGCAGTCCGCGCCCAACGTGCTGAGGCTGTCGATGGAGCTCGGCGGCAACGCGCCCTTCCTCGTCTTCGAGGACGCCGACCTCGACGCCGCCGTCGAGGGCGCGATGATCGCCAAGCTGCGCAACATCGGCGAGGCCTGCACCGCCGCCAACCGCTTCCACGTCGCCGCGCCGATCGCCGGCGAGTTCGCCGACCGTCTCGCCGCGAAGATGCGCACGCTGAAGGTCGGTCGGGGGACCGACGACGTCGACATCGGCCCGCTCGTCGACGAGGACACCCGCGAGAAGGTGACCGAGCTGGTCGACGACGCGATCCGGAATGGAGCCGAACCGCTGTTCGGAGGCGACGACGTGCGCGCCGGTGGGAGCGGCGGCAGCGCCGTCAACGGCGATGCCGACGACGGCGCCGCCGGCCGACTCGACGGCGCCGGCCACTTCTACGCGCCGACGGTCCTCAAGGGCGTCGCGCCAGGGTCGCGCGTCCTCTCCGAGGAGATCTTCGGCCCGGTTGCCCCGGTGATCGCCTTCGACTCCGAAGACGACGCGATCGCTGCCGCCAACGACACGGAGTTCGGCCTCGTCGCCTACGTCTACACCCGCGACATGAAGCGCGCCCTACGCGTCTGCGAGGCGCTCGAGACCGGCATGGTCGGCCTCAACCAGGGCATGGTCTCCAACCCCGCCGCCCCCTTCGGCGGCGTCAAGCAGTCAGGCTTCGGCCGCGAGGGCGGCTACGAGGGAATCGAGGAGTACCTCGAGACCAAGTACGTCGCCATCAACATGGACTGACCCCGAACGACGGCCAGGTAAGGGTGCGCCGGAGCCCCTAGTCCTCCCAAGGAGCCCCGGCGCGGCACTGACGCAGACGTGATTCGCAAGTAACGACCATGGTGGCGGGCGCGTCCAAAGCCCGGCTAAGGGTCTTCCCAAGCGGTTCTAAAGACGTTGGGTTACAGTGCGCTTGTTCTGAAGGACAAGCCTCGGAGGGCGGATGAGCAAGGCGAGAGGGTTCGCGACGGCATCTGCCGTCGTCATGGCATGTGCGATCGGTCCGGCCGCGGCCATGGGACAGGCGGTCTATCCCGCGACCGTCACGGACGTGACCGACGGCGACACGCTGTCGGCACAGACGGCCGATGGCCGTGAGCTGACGGTGCGGCTGATCGGCATCGACGCGCCAGAGCCGAACGAGTGCGGCGGCCGCGATGCCCGCCGTGCGCTGACCGACCTCGTCGATGGCCAGCCCGTCGAGCTGGAGTCCGATCCCTCCGTGGAGGTGGTCGACAGCTTCGGGCGGTCCCGCTTCTACGTCGACCGCGCCGACGGGCTCGACATCGGCCTCGAGCTGGTGCGGCGCGGCTGGGCGGCGGTGGTCGACGACCCGGCCTTCGCGCGGCTGCCGGCCTACTTCGATGCGGAGGAGAAGTCGCTCACCGGCGTCTGGGCGGAGTGCGACGGTGACTTCCACCTCACCCACGCGGACCGGCTGCGCGCGCTCCGCGGCGACGCCCGCGATTTCGTCCGGCGCTACTACCGCCGCCTCTCCAACAACCAGTTCCAAGCTGCTTGGCGGATGCTCGGCACGCCGGTCAAGCGCCGGCTCGGCTACGGGTACCGCACCTGGCGCTCCAGTCATCGCGGATCGCTCGGCATCTCGGCAGGTACGGTCGGCTCCCGCGTGAGCGGCGATCGCCTGGTCGTCGCGGTCCGCCTGAGGTCGCGCGATCGCGACGTCTGTAACGGCCGCGCGGTTGCCCAGCACTTCCGGGGCGAGGTCGTGCTCACACCACGAGACGGCTCGTTCACCGTCTCCAAGTTCCGCATCCACAAGACGGCCGGCAAGAAGCCGCGGCTGTCGAAGTCGCAGTGCCCCGCGCCGAAGCCTGCCCCCGCGCCGCAACCTTCGCCGCCGTCGACCGACTGCCAGGGCTATGACCCGTGCATCGCGCCCGGCTCGGACGTCGACTGCGCCGGAGGCAGCGGTAACGGCCCGCGCTACACGGGCCCCGTCAGGGTCTACGGCAACGACCCCTACGGCCTCGACAGCGACGGCGACGGGTACGGCTGCGAGGACTAACGACCGCTGCCGCGCGCCATCTTGCGCAGGTCGAGCGCCGCGTCGAGCGTGGCCTCGTCGACGCCTTTCTCGATCGCGACCTCGCGGATGGTCCGTCGTGACGCGACGGCCTCCTTGACGATCTCGGTCGCCTTGTCGTAGCCGATGTGAGGGTTCAGCGCGGTGGCGATCGCCGGGGTCGACTCGGCGTTGCGGGTCAGCGCCTCCTCGTTGGCCTCCAGGCCGTCGATGACCTTCTCGGCGAGCAGCGTCGACGCGCTCGCGAGGATGCCGATCGAGTCGAGCAGGTTGCGCGCGATCATCGGAACGCGGACGTTGAGCTCGAAGTTGCCCTGGCTCCCTGCGACGGTGATGGCCATGTCGTTGCCGATCACCTGCGCGGCGACCTGCAGGACGACCTCGGGGATCACCGGGTTGACCTTGCCCGGCATGATCGAGGAGCCCTTCTGCAGCTCCGGCAGGGACAGCTCGCCGAAGCCGGTGCGCGGGCCGGAGCCCATGATCACCAGATCGTTGGCGATCTTGGTCAGCGAGACCGCGACGACCTTCAGCGCACCCGACAGCTCGACGAGCGAGTCGCGGTTCGCCTGGGCCTCGAACGGATCGGCCGGGCCCTCGACGTCGAGGCCCGTCGCCTCGCGCAGCTTCTCGCGCACGCGCGCGGCGAACTCCGGGTGGGTGTTCAGGCCGGTCCCCGTCGCCGTGCCGCCGAGCGGGATCTGTGATGCCCGCGGCAGTGCGTCGGACACACGGTCGTGACCCAGCGAGATCTGCTTCGCGTAGCCGGCGAACTCCTGGCCGAGCGTCACCGGGACCGCGTCCATCATGTGGGTGCGGCCGGCCTTGACGACGTCGCGCCAGGCGTCGGCCTTGATCTCGAGCGCGCCCGCGAGCTTCTCCAGCGCCGGCAGCAGCTTGCCCTTGGTCTCCGACACCGCCGCGAGGTGGACCGCCGAGGGGAAGACGTCGTTGGACGACTGGCCCATGTTGACGTGGTCGTTGGCATGGGCGCCGTCGCCGGCGAGGTTGGCGATCACCTCGTTCGAGTTCATGTTCGACGAGGTGCCCGAGCCGGTCTGGAAGACATCGATCGGGAACTGGTCGTCGTGGTCGCCGCGGGCGATCTCGTCGCCGGCCGCCGCGATTCGCTCGGCGATCGCCGCGTCGAGCAGCCCGAGGTCGCCGTTGACGCGCGCCGCCGCCGCCTTGACGTGGCCGAGCATCCGCACGACCGCCGTGGGCACGCGCTCGCCGGACACCGGGAAGTTGTCGATCGCCTTGCTCGTCTCCGAGCCCCACAGCTGCTGCTCGACTGCCATTGCGCTTTGCGCTCCTTCGATCTACTACGGACGGGGGACGACCGTCCAGGCTATTGGAGCGCCGCCGTGCACCGCCGTGCGCGCGACCTCCCGCCCCGAACCGCTGCATTCGCTGCACCGGGGAGGCGAGAACGCCGAACCCGTGGTCCCATCGTCACTGAGGCGTCGCACGCGGAGGGACTCCGGTGCGCGACGTCTGACCTCGTCTGGTCCCGAGGAGGGACTCGCTTGCCCCTGATCCACACCGACTTCGAGCAGACCGCCACCGCGCCGAGCGAGCCGCCGGCCAAGAAGCGCTTCTGCAGCCGCTGCGGCGAGCCCGCGATGGACCCGCCCGTAGGGGACGAGGCGCCGGCGCTCGAGCAGCGCGTCTGCGGCATCTGCGGCATGGGCATCCTGCTGCGCTGCAACCCGGATGCGCTGCCGGGTGCGGGAGCTGCGTTCCTGATCACCAACCACGCGCTCGAGATAGCGGCCGTCAGCGAAGCCGCGGAGGCGATCTTCGCCGCCGAGGAGAAGCTGACCGGGACCAGCGTGATGAACCTGCTGAGCAGCACGATCGGCGATCGGCGGTTGGCGAAGACCGTCAGCCGGGCCGCGCTGCGCGTCCACGACGCGGTCACCGTGCCCGCCCGCCTGACCGGCGACAAGGCGGACGAGGTCGGGACGATGGCCTGCCGGATCTCGACCTGCGGCCCGCCGCGAGCCGCCCTGATCGCCGTCGAGCCGACCCATTTCGGCCGCCGCCCCTCTGGCTAGCCCCACCTGCCTCAGTCGCCTCCAACGTCCGTCCACGTGTGCAATTCGCGCTGCACGGGTTGCGCAAACGCTGCCTACACGGCACAAAAGTACGCAAGGGCTGCGCGGTTCGCACCAAAACCCCGTTCAAGGTTGCAACACCCTCGACCGATAGGGGAAGAGCGGCCAACACTCCATGCGGGCCGTGCGGCAGAGAAAGGGAACGACGAGATGAGCGGAATCAGAACCAACGCGGCAGCGGAGCTCCTAGGAGTGAGCCCGAACACGCTGCGAAGCTGGGAGCGCCGCTTCGGCTACCCCCAGCCACGCCGCACCGCGGGCGGTCACCGTCAGTACGACCTGACCGAGCTCGAGTCGCTGCGCCGCGCGCTGATGGAGACCCACAACATCTCCTCGGCGATCGAGGTCGCCCGTCAGCGCGGCGAGGGTCCCTCCTCGCCCAGCCGCCTGCTCGACGCCTTCGACCACTTCGACGAGCAGGCAGCCGACCGTGTGATGGAGGAGAGCCTCGCCGTCCGCTCCGTCGACCGTTCGGTCGAGGAGGTCCTGCTGCCGGCGATCGAGCTGGCCGAGGGCCGTGACGGCCGCGAGGCCGAGCAGGAGCTTGCCACGCGCTGGGCCACCGGCTGGATCCACGCGGCCCGACGCGTCGTGCCGTCGCCGACCCGTCCTCAGGGAGTGATCCTCTTCGACGCCAGCAACGGCCTCGACCTCGAGTCGCTGCACGTCCAGGCGCTCGAGCTTGCGATCCGCCGCGCCGGCTTCCGCTCGATCCTCCTGAGCTTCGACCTGCCGCCCGAGCGCGTCGCCCGCGCGATGCGCGCCGTCGAGCCGACCGCGTTCGTCTTCTGCGGCGGCGAGGCAACGCTCGAGGTGCTCGGCCGGCTCGTCTACACCGTCCGCCAGGTCGGCTCCGCCGCGCCGGTCTTCGAGTACCGCGAGGCGATGCCTGTCACCGGCGACCACTCGATCCCCTCACTCGGCTCGACGCCGAACGAGGCCGCCGAGAACCTCAAGCAGTACGTCGACACCGGCAAGATCGAGCACACCAAGCCTGTCCAGGACGACGTCGAGGCAGAGTCCGGCGAGGCCCCCAAGCGCCCCGTCCGCCTCGCCGCTCAGCGCTAAGCGCAGCTCGCCCCTGCCCCCAACTCGAGCAGCTGCGCTCGGGTCACCACGCCGTGTTGCCTGCTCACTGATGAATTTTTCTCGTCTGGACAGGAAGATTCATCAATGGGCGATGGTGGAGGAGCTTTTTCGCAGTTTGCGGGAATCGTCCGCCGCGCGGCCTAGCATCGCGGCATATGAGCTTGGAGGTCGTCGACCCACTCGCGCACCGTGCGTTGCAGGCGTTGATGCGCGCTGAGACGTCGGTGCGGCGGGTGCTGGCGGCGGACCTGGAGCGTGAGGGCGTCTCGGCGCCCGGGTTCTCGGCGCTGGTCGTACTGACGACCGCCGGCGGTTCGCTGGAGCTGCGTACGCTGCGCCGCCGCCTCGGCTGGTCGAAGGCGAACGCCACCGAGGTCACCGCGACGCTCGAGTCGCGCGGGCTGGTGGTCCGCCACCGTCTCGAGCGCGACCGCCGCGCTGTCGCGCTCGACCTCACTCCCGCCGGCCGCTCGGTGGTCGAGCGCCTCTTCCCGGCTCACGCCGACCGCGTCACGAACGCCTTCTCGCGCCTCGACGACGACGAGAAGCGCAACCTCGCCGACATCTGCCGCAAGCTGGCCGCCTAGCTCAGCGGCCCGGGAGCGGTGGCTTGCAGGGCACGGAGTCGCGGTACGTGTAATCGCTGCCGTTGCTGAAGTAGCCGCGCAGCTCGTAAGGCCAGCGGCGGCTCTTCGGGCATGAGGTGGTCTCGATCAGGTTTCCGCGGCCGATCGCGAACTTGAGCGATCCGGCGGCGATCGGGATGCCCGCGTCGATCTGCAGCACCCTCGGGACCTTGACCGAGACCTTGTACTTCCACTTGCCGCTCGGGAGCTCTTTGATCCGCACCGGGATTGCCTCTTGGACGAGCGCGGGCCGGTAGAGGGTGACGTAGGCCAGCGCCAGCTTGCTGCCGCCGTTGAAGATCTCGATTCGCGGCCGTGTGATCACCTCGTCGGCGTAGGCGACGCCGGTGCCGGACCCGATCCGCGATCCCTTCGGGCAGCGCTCGGTGCCGTAGCGGTTGAGCGTTTGCCTGTCGCAGCGCGGGAAGTCGTCGCCGTTGTAGTTGCCGTGGCGTGGGAACAGCGCATAGCCGCCCTGGAAGATCGGCCGCTCGTAGCCCGGCTCTGTCACGGTCCGCGCCTCGGTGCGAATAACGACGCCCTGCGGGTTCTTCGGGGTTCCCGCGCGGTTGGGAGTGACGCTCGCCTCGGCCGTGAAGGTCGTCAGGTTGGGCGGCGTATCAGTGATGTTCTCCTGCGCTTGGACAGCAGCGGGTGAGCCAAGCACGGCGACCCCTGCGACCACGGCCAACCCTGCAATCGAAAACCTCGGCATATCTACCTCCCCAGGCGAGCCTACACGGCATGGGCCGGCTGTCCAGGGGGTCGTCCTGGCGGCCAGCCGTAGAATCACTCGGCCGATGGCCCGCTACGAACCAGTCGACTCGCGTCAGTCCTTTCCGGCCCTCGAGGAGGGGATCCTCGAGCGCTGGCGCGAGCGCGACGTCTTCCACGAGTCGGTGCGTCGCCGCGAGGGCGCCGAGCCGTTCGTCTTCTACGAGGGCCCGCCGACGGCGAACGGCCGCCCCGGGTCCCATCACGTGCTCGCGCGCGTGTTCAAGGACGTCTTCCCGCGCTACCAGACGATGCGCGGCCGCCAGGTGCGGCGCAAGGGCGGCTGGGACTGTCATGGCCTGCCGGTCGAGCTGGAGATCGAGAAGGAGCTCGGTCTCGCGCACAAGCGCGACATCGAGGACTACGGGATCGACAAGTTCAACGCCAAGTGCCGCGAGTCGGTGCTGCGCTACATCGACGAGTGGAACCGCCTGACAGAGCGGATCGGCTTCTGGATCGACGCCGACGACGCCTACTTCACCCTCGACGACAGCTACGTCGAGTCGGTCTGGTGGACGCTGAAGCAGGTCTGGGACAAGGGCCTGCTCTACGAGGGCAACAAGGTCGGCCCGTACTGCCCGCGCTGCGGCACCGGGCTCTCGAGCCACGAGGTCGCGCAGGGTTACAAGGACGTCGTCGATCCGTCGATCTACGTCCGCTTCCCGCTGCTCGACGACGCGGGGGCCGACGCCGGCGAGGCGCTGCTGGTCTGGACGACGACGCCTTGGACGCTGCCGGGCAACGTCGCGGTCGCCGTCGCGCCGCAAGTGACCTACGTCCGCGCACGGGCCGGCGACGAGACGCTCGTCCTCGCGGAGCCGCTGGTCGCGAAGGTGCTCGGCGATGACGCCGAGATCGTCGAGACCTTCCCCGCCTCCGCGCTGATCGGCCGCCGCTACCGCGGTCCAGTCTTCGCGCTCGCCGACGGCGGACCCGCGAACTCGTTCACGGTGATCGCCGGCGACTTCGTCACCACCGAGGACGGCACCGGGCTCGTCCACCTCGCGCCCGCCTTCGGCGAGGACGACTTCGACGCCGCGGCCGCCGCTGGCATCTTCGACCCCGCCGACCAAGGCGGCCCCGCGCTCTACAACCCCGTCAAGCGCGACGGCACGTTCGACGAGCGCGTCACCGGCTTCGAGGGCCGCTTCGTCAAGGACGCCGAGGCGACCGCCGCTCTGATCTCCGATCTCGAGGGACGCGGCCTGCTCTTCAAGGCCGAGGACTACGAGCACTGCTACCCGCACTGCTGGCGCTGCCACACGCCGCTGCTCTACTACGCCAAGTCGAGCTGGTACGTCCGCACGACGGCGGTCAAGGACGAGCTGCTGGCCGCCAACGAGGCGGTCACCTGGTACCCGGAGCACATCAAGCACGGGCGCTTCGGCAACTGGCTCGAGAACAACGTCGACTGGGCGCTGTCGCGCGAGCGCTACTGGGGCACGCCGCTGCCGATCTGGCGGTCGGAGGACGGTGAGGAGACGATCTGCGTCGGCTCGCGCGCCGAGCTGGCGGAGCTGACCGGCGGCGAGCTGCCCGAGGACCTGCACCGCCCCTACGTCGACGACGTGGTCTTCGAGCGCGACGGCAAGACGTTCCGCCGCGTGCCCGACCTGATCGACGTCTGGTGGGACTCCGGCGCTATGCCGTTCGCCCAGTGGCATTACCCGTTCGAGAACGAGGAGCGGTTCGAGCAGTCGTTCCCCGCCGACTACATCTGCGAGGGGCTCGACCAGACGCGCGGCTGGTTCTACTCGCTGCTCGCGATCTCGACGATGCTGCGCGGGCGCGCCTCCTACGAGAAGGTGCTCTGCCTCGGCTTGATCGTCGACGAGAACGGCCAGAAGATGTCGAAGTCGAAGGGCAACGTGGTCGTGCCGTGGGAGGTGCTCGACCAGCACGGGGCCGACGCGTTCCGCTGGTACTACTTCACGTCGAAGCAGCCGTGGGACGGCTACCGCTTCTCGCTCGACACGGTCGGCGAGTCGGTCCGCCAGTTCATGAAGCCGCTGTGGAACACGTACTCGCTGTTCGTGCTCTACGCGAACGTCAACGACGTCGATGCCGTGCCGCTGTCCGAGCTGCCGGCGATCGCCGACCCGAACGGCCCGGACGCGCGCCCCGCGCTGACCGACCTCGACCTCTGGATCCTGTCCCGCCTCCAGGCGACGACGGCAACCGTGATCGACCGGCTCGACGACTACGACACGACCACCGCCGGCCGCGCGATCGCCGCCTTCGTCGACGAGCTGTCGAACTGGTACGTCCGCCGCTCGCGGCGCCGCTTCTGGGACGGCGATCCCGCCGCCTTCGCGACGCTGCGCGAGTGCCTGGTCACGACCGCGAAGCTGCTGGCGCCGCTGACCCCGTTCGTCGCCGACGCGATCTACGAGAACCTCGACGGCTCGGAGCCGTCCGTCCACCTCTGCGACTTCCCCGAGCCCGACGCCGCGCTGCGCGACGAGCGGCTCGAGGACCAGATGCAGGTCGTCCGCGACGCCGTCGAGCTGGGCCGCGCCGCGCGCGCCGCCGCGAAGGCGAAGGTCCGCCAGCCGCTGTCGGAGGCTGTCGTGGTCGCCGCCGATCGCGAGCGCGACGCGATCGGGCGCTTCGAGGCGCTCGTGCTCGACGAGCTCAACGTCAAGCAGGTCCGCTACGTCTCGCAGGCCGACGAGCTAGGGCGCTTCGAGCTGAAGCCGAACTACCGCACGCTCGGCCCGCGCTTCGGCAAGGACATGCCGAAGGTCGCCGACGCCGTCGCCGGTCTCGACGCCAACCGCGCCGCCGCGACTCTGCGCGACGGCGGAGAGGTCCACGTCGCGATCGACGGCCGCGACCATCCGCTCGGCGCCGACGACATCTCGCTCGCCCTCCAGCCGCTCGACGGCTACGAGGTCGAGCGCGCCGGCACCCACGCCGTCGCGCTCAACCTCGAGCTCGACGACGACCTCCGCCGCGAGGCCCTCGCCCGCGAGATCGTCCACGCGATTCAGAACGCCCGTAAGGACGCGGGCCTCGACGTCCAGGACCGCATCTCGCTCACCCTCGGCGGCGACGACGCCCTGCTCGACGCCGTCCGCGCCCACGAGGCCTACGTCACAGGCGAGACGCTCGCCACCTCGCTCGACCTCAGCGGCGACCCCAACGGCGGCGCGACCGCCGAGCTCGAGGGTCGCACCCTCTCGATCGCCGTCGCGCGCGCTTAGTCGGTCGCTCAGTCCGGCGGGCCGAGCGCCGGCTCGCCGCCGGCGCCCTGGACCTCGCCGCCCATCGCCCAGTCGGACTGCTTGGAGTCCTTGAAGCGAATCCAGACGTGGTCGGGCTGGGTCTTGCCCACATCGACGAGCAGCTCGGTGAGCTTTTCCGCGATCTCGCGCTTCTGCTCCGCCGAGCGGCCCTCGTACCACTCGATAGTGACGATCGGCATGGCCGCCTCGCCTAGGCCGTGAGGGCCGGCTCGAGCTCCTGCAACAGCCGGTTCTTCGGCAGCGCTCCGACGATCTGGTGGGCGACCGCGCCGTTCTTGAACAGCAGCAGCGTCGGGATCGACATCACGTTGAAGCTGGCCGCGGTCTGCGGGTTCTCGTCGACGTTGAGCTTCACGATCTTCAGATCGTCGCGCTCGCCGGCGAGCTCCTCGAGATGCGGGGCCACGACGCGGCACGGACCGCACCACGGGGCCCAGAAGTCGACGAGGACCGGCTTGTCGGCCTCGACTACCTCGGCCTGGAAGTTGTTGTCGGTCACTGCGTCGAGACCAGCCATCTAGGCTCCTTCAGCGGATCGGGTTCGGGTCTGATACTTCAGAAAGTATAGCGCCCACCATCTGGCGCGGACGACCATGGATCACAGCACGCTAGACGGCCGTCCGGACCTTGTCGAAGACGGACCGCAGCGAGTCCGCCGCAAGCTGCTTCGGCCGTGGCTCTCCGCCGTCGTCCAACCAGCGCATCAGGCGGATCTTTCCACGTCCGTCCTCCTTGTCCGCACGCCTCTCGTCCGCGAACGCCTCGTCGACGAGCTGCTCGCCGCTGATCTCGATGCAGGTGACGTCGCGGTCGGGGAACGAGCAGCAGCCGCTGTTGAAGTAGCAGGGCGGGGTGTCGTCCGGTGGCTCGAACGGCGGCTCGCGCAGGATCGCTTCGACGTGCTCGAGCTTGGCGCGCAGCTCGCTCCTCGCGGCCGCGCCGGTTGCCTCGGCGAGCCTCTGCCGCAGCTCCGCCGCGTCCTCGGCGGTGGGTCGGGTCGGGCGGCTGCCGGGGAACACCGGATGGTGGGTGTGGCCGGCGATCAGCACCGGCCGGTTCGCCGGGGAGCCGCCGACCACGCGCTCCTTCGCCCAGGAATGCATCGCGACGTCGTGGCGGTGGCGCAGCTGGCTGTCGTCGGCCGGTGTCGTCGCCAGCAGCCCCTGCGAGCGCTGGATCGCGCGCCACACGTTGCGCACCGCGAAGCGCGAGAGCCCCGCGAAGCGGTCGCTGGTCGCCGTCCCCTGATGGCCGTGCGCCAGGAACAGCAGCCCGAGGTCGGACCCGTCCTCGCGCACGCGCAGCCGCAGCGCCTCGCGCACCGGCGCGCCGCCCAGCCAGCCGGACAGGTGGCGGTCGACGAGCTGTGGCTTGCTCCAGTCGAGGTCGTGGTTGCCGTAGAAGCGGCGCAGGCCGGGGCCGCGGGCGAACTCCCGCTCCAACTCGAGCAGCTCGGAGTAACGGGGCAGCACCTCGTCGATGCCGTTCTCCCACAGCTCCTCGACGTCACCGAGCAGCCACAGCTCGTATCCCCGTTCCAGGTACCAGCCGAGCGCGGCCGCGTAGGCGCGCTCGCAGCGCGCGAAGTCGTCGGCCCGATCGCCCGCTCCGCGGTGCAGGTCCGAGAAGACGACAGCCTTCAGGTTGGCGGCCTCGACGATCACCTCGCCGCCGTTCTTCAGATCCTCAGCATCCGCGAAGGCGCTGTTCAGGCCCTTGCGGATCGCTTCGCGGTACTCGTGGTCGTCGAGCTTCGACGCGCGCTTGAACAGCGCCATGTTCCCTCCCGGTTCGAACCCTCCGTCAGCCGATCAAAGCTAACACGTCGGCTAGTCGCCGGAGCGGACCCGGAAGCGCAGGAGCGGGACCTTCCAGAATGCCTCCACGGCGATCCTCGCAGACATCTTGGACGTGCCCGCACGACGGTCGCGGAAGACGATCGGAACCTCCTCGACGCGGAAGCCGGCCTTGATCGTGCGGTAGGTCATCTCGATCTGGAAGCCATAGCCGTCGGCGGCGACGGCCGCGAGGTCGAGCGTCTCGAGCACGGAGCGGCGGAAGCACTTGAAGCCGCCGGTCAGGTCGTTGACCGGGATGCCGAGCAGCAGGCGCGCGTAGAGCGAGCCGCCGCGGCTGATCACGCGCCGGAGGAGGCCCCAGTCGGTGACGCCGCCACCCGGCACGTAGCGCGAGCCGAGCACGAGGTCGGCGCGCTCGGCCGCCGCGACAAGGCGCGGGATGTCGACCGGGTCGTGGGAGAAGTCGGAGTCCATCTCCATCACCAGGTCGGCGCCGCCGGCGAGCGCGCGCCTGAAGCCGGCCAGGTAGGCGGGGCCGATGCCGTCCTTGCTCGTGCGGTGGAGAACCTCGACCGCCGCCGAGTTCTCCGCAGCGAGCCGGTCTGCGATCTGCCCGGTGCCGTCCGGCGATCCGTCGTCGACGACGAGGATGCGGTGCTCTAGACCGGTCGCCGCCAGTTGCGGCAGCGCCGCGGCGACGATCCGCTCGATGTTCTCCGCCTCGTTGTAGGTCGGCAGGATCAGCCAGACGCCGGACATTCGGCGGACACCCTATGCGAGCGATGCGCGGTAGGTTGCCGACCATGTCGAACGAGCTGTTCTCGGTGGAGGGGAAGACGGCGGTCGTGACCGGAGGGTCGCGCGGCGTGGGGCTGATGATCGCGCGGGGGCTGGTGGAGGCCGGCGCGGAGGTCGTCATCTCGTCGCGCAAGCTGGAGCCGCTCGAGGCGGCGGCCGCCGAGCTCGCGGAGATCGGCAAGTGCACGGCGGTCCAGGCCGACCTGTCAAGCCAAGAGGGTGCCGTCGCGCTGGCGGCCGCCGTGCGCGAGCGGTTCGACCGGCTCGACGTCCTGGTCAACAACGCCGGCGCGAACTGGGGCGCCCCGCTCGCGGACTATCCCGACGGCGCATGGGACCGCGTGCTCGACACCAACGTCCGGGGCATCTTCCAGCTCACGGTCGAGAGCCTCGGCCTGCTGCGCGCGGCGGCGTCGGAGGAGGACCCGGCGCGGGTGATCAACATCGGCTCGGTCGACGGGATCCGCGCGCCGCTCACCGAGTCCTACGCGTACAGCGCCAGCAAGGCGGCGGTCCACCAACTCACGCGCCATCTCGCCAAGCGGCTCGCCTCCGAGCGGATCACGGTCAACGCGATCGCCCCGGGGCCGTTTCCGAGCAAGATGATGGCCTTCCTGCTCGACGATCCCGACCGGCGCTCGGTGGTCGAGCAGCAGATCCCCCTCGGGCGGGTCGGCGAGCCGGACGACGTCGCGGGCCTGACGATCTTCCTCGCCTCACGCGCTGGCGCCTATCTCACCGGCACCGTGATACCGCTGGACGGCGGCTATACCGGCGCCAGCTGAGGGAGACACCGGGGAACAGACAAGCGCGACGGCGTGGGCGGGCGGGCTCCGCCGCCACGCTTCCCTCCGAGCCTGTCCCCCGGGACCCTCCCTCCAATGACACGGATATGAACACGTTCGTACTTCCATGTCAACCCCTGGAGGCCAAATCGAGGCGCGAGCCGCTAGAACAGGGCTCGTGAAGAACGCCGACATCGCCGCGGCCTTTGACGAGCTAGGCACCCTCTACGAGCTCGACGGCGCTGTCGTCTACCGCGTGCTCGCCTACCGCAACGCTGCGAAGGCGATCCGCGACTCCGGCGTGTCGGTCGCCGAGCTCGCGCGCCAGGACCGGGCCGAGGAGCTGCCGGGGATCGGCAAGACGATCGCCGAGAAGATCGTCGCGCTGCTCGACGAGGGCGAGATCCCGGCGGCGCGCAAGCTGAAGGCGAAGATCCCAGCGGGGCTCGTCCTGGTGACGCGCATCCCGGGGCTGGGGCCGAAGCGGGCGCGGCAGCTGCACGACCAGCTCGGAGTCGACTCGATCGAGAGCCTGCGCACGGCAGCCGAGGCGCAGCAGATCCGGACGGTGGCGGGATTCGGCGCCAAGGCCGAGGAGAAGATTCTCGCGGCGCTGGCCGCCGGCGCCGGCGGGTCGGTCAAGGAGCGGGTGCTGCTCTCCGTGGCGCGCGAGGTGGGTGGCGAGCTGGTCGAGGGGCTGCGGGCGAGCGGCACGGTCGAACAGGTCGAGCTGGCGGGCAGCGCGCGCCGCTGGGCCGACACCTGCAAGGACCTCGACATCGTCGCCGCGGTGGCGGCGGACACGGCGGCCGGCGCGACACACGCTCTGGCGGAGGCGGTGGCCGCCGCGGTCGACGCGTTCGCGGAGCTGCCCGGCGTCGACGAGGTGACGAGCCGCGGCGATGCCGGCGCCAAGGCCATCACCCACCAGGGGCTGTCGGTCGACCTGCGGATCGTCGGCCGCGACAGCTTCGGCAGCCTGCTGCAGCACTTCACCGGCTCCGGCCGCCACAACGAGGCGCTGCGCACCGCCGCGGTCAAGCAGGGACTGCACGTCAGCGAGTACGGCGTCCTCGACGACGCGACCGGCGAGACCGAGCGCTTCGCCGACGAGCGCTCCGTCTACGAGCGGCTGGGGATGGAGTACGTCGAGCCGGAACTGCGCGAGGACCGCGGCGAGCTGGCGGCCGCGCGTGCCGGCGACCTACCGGATCTGATCGAGGTCGGCGACATCCGCGGCGACCTGCACTGCCACACGACCGCTTCGGATGGCCACCAGACCGTGCTGGAGATGGCGCGCGCCGCCCAGGCGCGCGGCTACGAGTACGTCGCGATCACCGACCACTCGGCCAGCCACGGCTTCGGCAACCACGTCACCCCGGACGAGCTGCGGCGCCAGATCGAGCGGGTGGCGAAGGCCAACGAGAAGCTCGGCGACGACTTCACCGTTTTGGCGGGCAGCGAGGTCAACATCCTGCCCGACGGCTCACTCGACTACGAGGACGAGCTGCTCCGCGAGCTGGACTGGGTGATCGCCAGCGCGCACACGTCGTTCGGGATGTCGGAGGAGGAGATGACCGAGCGGATCGTCACCGCGATCGAGAACCCGCGCGTGCGCGCGATCGGCCATCCGACCGGTCGCATGCTCGGCCGCCGCGAGCCCTACGCGGTCGACATGGACCGCGTGATCGAGGCGGCTGCGCGGACGGGGACCTTCCTCGAGATCAACGCGAACCCGAACCGGCGCGACCTATCGGACGTCCACGCGCGCGCCGCGGCGGATGCCGGCGTCAAGCTGCTGATCGACTCCGACGCCCACCGCGCCGAGCGCTTCGACGTGATCCGCTACGGCGTCGCGACTGCTCGGCGGGCTTGGTTGACCGCGGATGACGTGGCGAACACGCGGCCGTGGTCCGAGCTCGCTCGCTAACCCCGCCGCTGCCGCAGAAACCGCTGGAAGTCGGACGCGATCATGTCGGCCGACGGGATGTTCGGCTCGATGCCGTCGTCCTCCGACACCTCGTCCATCGCCGACTCGAGTCGCTCGACGAAGGCCTTGACCTCGGGGTCGCTGGCGACGGCGGCGTTGACCTGACGCTCGTAGTCCTCGGCGGCGGTCTCGAGGTCGGTGGCGTCGACGGCGAGGCCGGCGGCGCCCTCGAAGGCACGGACCAGCGCCAGCGCGACCTTCGGGTTCGGCGCCGCGGCGACGTAATGGGGCACCGAGGCCCAGAGACTGACGCTTGGCAGGCCGGCCAGGCCGGCCTCGTAGTTGAGCACGCCGGTGATTCCCGTCGGGCCCTCGTAGCTGGTCGGCGAGAAGCCGAGCCGGTCGAGCATTGCCGTGTCGGAGCCGATGCCGGTCACGTGGACGGGCCGCGAGTGCGGGACGTCGGCGAGCAACGAGCCGAGTGTCACCACCCGCCGCACGTCGAGCTCCTGGGCAATCGTGATGACCGTCTCGCAGTAGCGGCGCCAGCGCAGCGCGGGCTCGGGGCCCTGAATCACGACGAGGTCGTTGTCGGCGCCGGGCACCTCGGCCGCGGCGATCGTCGTCGCAGGCCAGTCGATCTCGCGCGTGTGGCTGTCGACGAGTCGGGCGGTCGGTCGCGTCTCGGTGAAGTCGAGGTAGTCCTCGAGCTCGATCCGCGCGACCTCGGTCGGCTCGAAGCGGGCGCGGATGAACTCGACCGCGGCCGATGCCGCGTCGCCGGCGTCGTTCCAGCCGCCGAACGCTGCGACGAGGACAGGGCGGCGCAGAGCGGGCCGATGGGTCCAGACGACGTCGTTCAAGGTCCCTCCCACGGTATCGCGCGCCGGTACCCTCTACCGACAGTGGTCGATCTGATCATCTACGCCGCCCCCGCGTTCGTCCTGCTGCTCGTCGTCGAGGCGATCTCGTTTCGCGTCGCGCAGCGCGAGGACCTGAAGGGCTACGACCTCAAGGACACGAGCACCAGCCTCAGCATGGGGATCGGCAACGTGATCATCAACACAGGCTGGAAGTTGATCGTGCTGCTGATCTACGTCGGCCTCTATGAGCTGACACCGCTGCGCGTTCCCGACACTGCGGTGTGGGCCTGGGTGGCGATCTTCTTCCTCGACGACTTCGCTTACTACTGGTTCCACCGGATCAGCCACGAGGTGCGCGTCTTCTGGGCAAGCCACGTCGTCCACCACAGCTCGCAGTACTTCAACCTCTCGACGGCGCTGCGCCAGACCTGGACGCCGATGACCTACCTGCCGTTCTGGTTGCCGATCGCGCTGCTCGGGTTCAAGCCCTGGATGATCGTCACGATGCAGGCGATCAGCCTGATGTACCAGTTCTGGATCCACACCGAGCGGATTCACCTGATGCCGCGCTGGTTCGAGTTCATCTTCAACACGCCCTCGCACCACCGCGTCCACCACGGCTCCAATGACATGTACCTCGACCGCAACTACGGCGGCATCCTGATCATCTGGGACCGGATGTTCGGAACGTTCCAAGGCGAGGGCGAGCCGGTGAAGTACGGGCTGACCAAGAACCTGAACACCTTCAGCCCGCCGAAGGTCGCCTTCCACGAGTGGATAGCCGTCTGGCACGACATCCGCGGCGCCGACAACTGGCATGACCGCTTTGGCTACGCGTTCGGAGGTCCCGGCTGGACGCCGGAGCACCCCGAGGATCGCGGGTTGCTCGGTACCGCTACGCCTGGTTCAAGTCAGCCAGCTGGTCGACCAGCTCCAGCTGCTCGTCCAGGCGAGTGATCGCGAAGACTCGCTGAACGGTCTCCGGGCCGCGTACGACGACGAAGCGCCGGTTTTCGCGGCGGGCGCGTTGGTCGGCGCTGACGATCACGCGCAGGCCGCTCGAGTCGAGGAAGGTCAGGCGCGACAGGTCGAGCGCGACGGTATCCGGTCCGGCGCCCTCGATCCGGGCAAGCTCCTGCTCGACCTTGGCGATCGTGGACAGGTCCAACTCACCGGTCAGGACGACATGGGCCAGGCCGTCGTGATCGTGCGCCTCTATCTGGAGGAGGGTCACGCGCCCAACCTATCCGTTCGCGGGGCGCATTGCTCGCCGCGCGAGGCTGTAGGCGAAGAACAGCTGGACGGCGGCGAACGACAGCTCCAGGGTTCGCTCGGTGACGGCATTGGCGAGCACCGTCCCGGCCACGACGCCGAGCGGCGAGAGGATGCCGACGATCAGCCCGTCGCGAACGCGCAGGTTGCCGTAGCGGCCCTGTCGCCAAGCGCCGACGAGCGCCACGAAGACGATCGCCAGCAGCGACGTCGACTGCGCCTCGAGCTGGGTCAGGCCGAGGAAGATCACCAGGCCGGGCACGAACAGGACGCCCCCGCCGACGCCGACGAGGCCGCCGAGCATCCCGGCGCAGAAGCCGATCGCGAGCAGGCCGGTGACGTCGAGGCCGTCCATCAGAACACCAGCACCGCCGCCGACACCACGAGCAGGACGGCGAAGATGCCCGCCACCGCCCGCTCCGGGATCCGCTGTTGCAACGCCGTCCCCGCGATCACCCCGGCCACCGCCGGAATGCCGATCAGGATGCCCGCTCCGACGTGGACATTGCCGTAGGTCCCCTGAGCGAAGGCGGCCAGCGCGGCGATCACGACGATCGCCAGCAGCGAGGTTCCGGTCGCCTCGCGCTCGCCGTAACCGAACCAGAGAATCAGCAGCGGGACGATCACCGTTCCGCCGCCGACGCCGAAGAGGCCGCTGAAGGCGCCGCCCACCGTGGCGATCACGACGAGCTTCGGCAGCCGGGACGCCATCGCGAGGCATACTACGTCGCGTGTCCGCGCCCACGGCAGAGACGCTGCGGGAAAGCCTGCGCCCGCTGACCGACGACCCCGAGCGGGCGGCGATCTTCTGCGACATCGACGGCACCCTCGCGCCAATCGTCCGGCGCCCCGAGGAGGCCCACGTGCGCGAGGAGATCTCGCTGCTGCTGAGCCGCCTCGGCCGTCGCTACGGCTGCGTCGCCTGCGTGTCTGGACGGCCGGTCGCCGAGGCCCGGCGGCTGGTCGGCGTGGGCAGCATCGCCTACGCCGGCGCACATGGGGCCGAGCTGCTGCACGCGGGCGAGAAGAAGTCGACGCTCGCGCCGGCGTTCGCGAGCTGGGAGCCGCGTGTCCGCCGCTTCGTCCACGCGCGCGAGAACGTCCGCGAGCTGCGGCTGCTGCGGATCCGGATCGAGGACAAGGGCCCGATCAAGGCGTTCCACTGGCGCGACGTTCCAGACGAGGCGGAGGCCGAGCGCTGGCTCAGCAACGTCGCGCAAGAGGCGGAGGCGGAGGGCTTCGCCACCCACTGGGGGCGCAAGGTGCTCGAGATCCGGCCACCGGTCCCGATCGGCAAGGGGCAGGCCGTACGGACCCTGATCGAGGAGACGGGCGTCCGCGCCGCGCTCTTCGCCGGCGACGACGTCACCGACCTCGACGCCTTCGACGCGCTCGACGCGCTCCAGACCGACGGAGCGCTCGACACCGCCGTGCGTGTGGGCGTCCGCTCCACCGAGGGACCCCCGGCGATCGTCGAACGGGCCGACATGGTCGTCGATGGAGTCCGCGGCATGGTCGACGTGCTGGCGGCGCTTGCCGAGTAGATGCTGTTCCGCGACTTCCTGAAGGTGGCGGTGATGCTGTTCGGCGGCGCGGGGACGGCGCTCGCGATCGTCGCCATCGCGGGCGCCAGCAGCGAGGACAGCAACCTCCCGATCTACATGGCGGTCGGCTGGTGGGTACTCGCTGCCGCCGCGGGCCTCTGGCTCGGCCGCCGCAATGTGCCCAGCCAGCAGATCGGCCGCCTGCTTGCCGCCGCGCGCAACACGAACCAGCTGCCCGAGGTCGAGCCGGGCGCGATCGTCTTCAACCGCCTCTGGCCACTGGCCGCGGTGACACTAATCTCCGGCGGCGTCGCCTTCCTGCTGCCCCAGATCCCGGCGATCGCCGCCGGCTACGCGATCGGCGTCGCGCTCACCTGGCGCAAGCAGGCCAGCGCCGTCGAGGCGATCGAGGGCCGCGACGGCGTGCGCTTCTACTTCGACCGCACCCCGCCCTTCGGCGCCCCGAAACTCTTGCGCACTCCCGGCCTACGCAAGATCGAGCCGACACAAGAGTCCACACGGGCGGTCGAACCTCTGTAGGCTCGGACAAGGAGGGAAACCGGAAGCTTGGAGGGAGCTTTGAGGACGCTTGGAGGATGGTCACGCGGATCGCGGGCCTGGTCGGTCGCCGTGCTGCTCTTGGGATGCCTCGCGCTGGCCAGCTGCGGTGGCGATGACGACGGCAGCGCCGAGGCGAAAGGGGAGAAGCTCTCGGAAGCGAACGAGCCGCCACGGGTGTTCGCGGAACGCGTCGCGCGACTACTCGCCACGTCTACCCGCAAGCAGGACTGCGCTCAGCTCGAGCAGGTCAAATCGCTCGTGAAGTTCGAGTGCCCTACCGAGGAGCAGTTGCGCAAGAGCATGCGCAGCTTCGAGATCGTCGGCGCCGAGGAGTACGGCACGGGCGCCGTCGTCGACTACACGTCCGGTGTGAGCAAGGACGGAGCCGCGATCACGCTGTTCGTCACCCCGGACCGCAGGTGGGGTATCGGGCAGTTCGGCGTCCGTACGAAACCAAGCACCAAGACGAGCGACAAGGAGAGCCGCGACGACTTCGACCGGGCGGTCGAGGACTACCTGACCGCGGTGCGGAAGCGTGACTGCCCCACCTTCCTGAAGGTGACCTTCACGCGCAACGTGAAGAGGAAGGACGCGTGCAAGGTCCTGTTCGCCGCCGCCGAGGATCTGGCGAAGCGGCTCCAGGCCAATCCCGCGGTCGAGCCGAGGTACCAGGGCGGCAACGGGACGTACGGCTTCTACGCGGTCGAGACGAAGAAGCCAGCGCCAAAGAACTCCACTATCAGCGTCGTTCGCGGCGAGGCGAAGGGCAAGCCGGTCTACGTGGTGCTCGACGTCACGGAGAGCCCCACCGCCGCCGTCCAGCGGGCGGCACGGCGCGAGGCCCGTCAGAAGCGTGCGCCGGGCGACATGTCTCCGTCTTCCAAGCCCTCGGATCCGGCCGTCGAGCCTTGACCCGGACCATTAGCGACCACTGTGCGGCCAGCGGCGGTCGAGCTTCCAAGTTCCCGTCCTGTTCGCAAAGAACAGCAGGCGCTCCGCACCGTCAACGGCGCGGAGCGACGCGCTTGCGCGGCTCTGTCTTGGCGGCTTGTTGATGCGAATCCAATCGATCCTGACGCGGTCGCTATTCGTCGAGGCGCTCTCCGCGTAAACAGGTATTCGGGCGCGAAGGCTCTCCGCGCAGGTCACGCCGGGCTCGTAGGCCGCGAGTCGTCGCGCAAGCCGCCGTGTGGTGCCGGCGCAGTACTCCCCGAAGTCGCCGCGGCGGAGTGCATCGTCCTGGCTCTCGATCAGCGCGGCAATCGCGCGCTTCCTCGGCGAGTCGAAGCGGGACTCGCCCTTAGCCATCGCAACGCCTTTGCCTGGGGCATCCCGACTGCTGTGGGTGCGCGCGTCGCCCGATCCGCCACAACCCACCACACAGAAACCGATCACCGCGCCTAGGGCGCACACCCGCACGGCGACGCGGCACGCCCCTCCCACGACGGCCATCTCCACTTCCCTCCAAGTCGTCTAGTTCCTAACGAGTGTAATCGGTTGTCCGGGTTGGCACAAGCGATTCGAGCAGACGCCGCGATGGAAGGCCATTGGCCGAGGCGGCCGTGCCAACTTAGAAATTATTCGCGCTCCATCCTCGTAATTACCCATAATAGGAGTAGCGTCCGTGCGGCGACTTCACAACCATGGAGGGGGTGTCACTGCTCGCACGATGCCGTATCTGAGCCGATCCACATCGAAACGACCGCGCCATCGAATAACGGCGGGGTGCCGACGATTGCGATAAGGCTAGATGCGGCGGACACATGACGAAGAACTGCACTGCGCCGACCGGCTCCGTTCCGAAGGCATATACACCTCAGGTCTTTCGTGGAGCGAGTCGGCGAAATCGAGATCAGTCCGCAGTCGGACTGATGACTAATCGAGTAATGGAGGAACCATGTTTCGCAAGTTGACTCTGCTTGTCTCCGCCGCGTTGGCGGCTTTGGCGCTGACCGCGACGACGGCGAATGCAACCGATGCCATCCATGTCGAAAACGACGGCGCCATTGAAATCACCGGCGAACATACGATCGCGATTGGTGTGCATCACCCGACGCTCGGGTTCATTCCCGGCCTGAGCTGTAACAATCACTGGACCGGAACCGTAAGCGAATCCGGTGCCATCGACCTCGATGACGTCAACATCCTCGCGCACAACGCGAGCGATGTCGGCAACTGCGGTGGAACCGACGATTGCAACGGCGCCGGCTGGGCTGGCCAGGCTCATGAAAACGAAGTCGGCGGGTTCGCCGCTGACTTCCACTTCTGCCTCTCCGGTCAGGGCGGCGGCCTTGACGGCGTCCCGCTCGAGGTCGAATGCGACCTCTTCGACGAAGAAGCGCACTGCGATGCCCAGCTCTTCTTCGAAAACACCGGTGTCGGTGTCACCTCGAGTGGCCTGCGTGTCGAATTGGTAGGCGAAGTCGACATCAACCCGCACCTCGGCCTGATGCACGGCTGAGCGCAACGGATAACGGTCCCGGCGTCGAACTGACGCCGGGACCGCTCCACCCTTATGAATATCGAGTAATGGAGGAACCATGTTTCGCAAGTTGACCCTGCTTGTCTTCACAGCGTTGGCCGCAATGGCGCTAACCGCGACGACAGTACATGCGAGCGAGCCCGTCCATGTCGAAAACGACGGCAATGTCGCAGTTACCGGCGAACACACGATCGCGATCGGCGTGCATCACGCGACGCTCGGGTTCATTACCGCCCTGAGGTGTAACAACAACTGGACCGGAACCATTAGCGAAGCTGGCGTGATCGCCCTCCCTAACGTCGGCATCCTCGCGCACAACGCGAACGATGTCGGCAACTGCGGCCCCGCCGACGATTGCAACAATGCTGGTTGGAGGGGCTGGGCTCATGAAAACGAACAGGACGGTTTCGCCGTCGACTTTCACTTCTGCATCTCCGGTCAGGGCGGCGGCCTTGACGGCGTCCCGGTCGAGGCCGAATGCGACCTCTTCAACGAAGAAGCGCACTGCGACGACCAGCTCATCCTCGAAGGCACTGGCATGCCTATCACCTCGGGCGGCCTGCGCGTCGAAGTTGTCGGCGAAGCCATCATCAGCCCGCACCTCGGCCTGATGCACGGCTGAGCAGAACGGATACGGCCCCGGCGTCGAGCTGGCGCCGGGACCGCTTCACCCTGACGAATATCCAGCAATGGAGGAACCATGTTTCGCAAACTGCTCCTGCTTGTCCTCGTGGCCCTGGCTGCGATGGCACTGACCGCAACGACCGCGAATGCGACCGATGCCGTACATGTCGAAAACGATGGCGAGGGCGAAGTCACCGCCGAACATACGGTCGCGATCGGCGTGCATCATCCAACGCTTGGGTTCATTCCCGGCTTGAGCTGTTTGGGGCACGCGACCGGGACCGTAAGCGAATCCGGTGCCATCAACCTCGATGATGTCAACATTGACCCCCACAACGCCAACGATGTCGGCAACTGCACGGATGCCAACGATTGTAACAATGCGGGTTGGACTGGCCAGGTTCATGAAAACGAAGCTGGCGGGTTTGCTGCTGACTTCCATTTCTGCATCTCCGGTCAGGGCGGTGGCCTTGACGGCGTCCCGCTCGAGGTCGAATGCGACCTCTTCGACGAACAAGGGCATTGCGACAAGCAACTCATCTTCGAAGGCACGAACATTGGTGTTACCTCGGGTGGCCTGCCCGTCGAAGTTGTCGGCGAAGTCAACATCAGCCCGCACCTCGGCCTGATGCACGGCTGAGCAGGACGCGTGGCCGTCCCGGCGTCAGGCTGACGCCGGGACCATTCCAATCTGATGAACATCGAGCAATGGAGGAAACCATGTTCCGCAAGTTGACCCTGCTTGTCTTCACGGCGCTGGCCGCGATGGCGCTAACCGCTACGACGGCACATGCGACCGAACCCGTCCATATCGAAAACGACGGCGACATCGAAATCACCGGCGAACACACGATCGCGATCGGCGTGCATCACCCCAGCATCGGGTTCATTCCCGGCCTGCGCTGT
>Ga0190275_10000296_pt1 | contig 48563 bp, 38 predicted proteins | sample Popmic550T_FD_133745 | JGI IMG/M metagenome (GOLD analysis project Ga0190275, IMG submission 133745) | Populus adjacent soil microbial communities from riparian zone of Yellowstone River, Montana, USA - 550 T | ecosystem: Environmental > Terrestrial > Soil > Riparian zone > Trees stand | place... | reverse complement strand
TCGGCGTCGGCAACGTCTTCGGCTCGTTCCTCGAGAGCGCGATCCGCAACCCGGCCGCCGCCGACAGCCAGCAGGGCCGCCTGTTCATCGGCTTCGCCGCCGCCGAGCTGCTCGGCCTCATTGCCTTCGCCGTGGCGATCATCATCCTCTACGCCCGCTAAGGAGTTGGGACAGTCACTTGGGACAGTCACTAGTGACTGTCCCGATCGGCTTTCCCCATAAACGCCCATGCCCCAGATCAATCAGCTGGCCGACGCCGCTTACTCGCAGTTCTTCTGGCTGCTGCTGGTGCTCGCCATCATCTATTTCGGCATCGGCCGGATGATGCTCCCCAAGATCCAGTCCACGGTCGAGGCGCGCGACCAGCGCATCGCCGGCGATCTCGCCGCGGCCCAGGCCGCTCGGGAAGCCGCCGACGGGACCGAGGCCGACTATCGCGCCCGGATGGACTCGAGCCGGGGCGAGGCTTTGAAGCTGGCCCAGGCCGCCAAGGTGTCCAGCGCCAAGGCGACCGAGGAGCGGATGAAGGCGGCGAACGCGGAACTGGGGGCGAAGGTGGAAGACGCGGAGGCGCGGATCCGCACCGCCACCGAGGCGACGCTGGGCGAGATCGAGAACGTGGCCGCCGAGGCGGCGCGCGAGATGGTCGAGCGGCTGGCCGGAGTGTCGGTCGATAGCGACGAGGCCGCGCGCGCGGTCAGGAATGCGATGAGCAATGGCTGAGCAGAATAGTCAGGACGCCCACGTCCGAGAGGCCGAGGGGCACGGCGCCGAGGCGGCCGCGGCCGGGCATGTCGGCGCTCCCGAGCATCACGAGCTTCCGACCGCGCTCGGCCTCGACGCCCCGCAATGGATCGCCTTGGCGATGGTGGTGGTTTTCGCCATCCTCCTGTGGAAACGGGTCCCCGCCCTGATCGGCAAGGCGCTCGACACCAAGATCGCCGCGATCCGGGCCCAGCTCGACGAGGCCGCCCAGCTCCGGTCCGAGGCCGAGGCGATCAAGGCCGAATATGAAGCCAAGGCCGCCCAGGCCGATGCCGAGGCCGCCACCGTGCTGGACCGCGCCCGGACCGAGGCCGAGGGCATCGTCCGCCAGGCCGAAACCGACGCCTCGGCCCTGGTCGAGCGCCGAGGCCGCATGGCCGAGGACAAGATCGCCGCCGCCGAGCGCTCCGCCCTCGACCAGGTCCGGGCGAAAGCCGCGAAGGCCGCCGCCGCCGCCGCCGAGAGCCTGATCCGCGAGAAGCTGGATGCGGGCGCCGACAAGGCGCTGGTCGACCGCGCGATCGAAGGGCTCGGCCAGGCCCACTGACCCGTCATCCCGGCGAAAGCCGGGACCTCGGGGAGACGCGCCGAGATTTTACGACCCGCGGTTCCGGCTTCCGCCGGAATGACGATGCCCTCCGGCGCGCTCACTTGCGGTCGCCGCCGAGCCGTGGGATGTTCGCTCCATGCTTGCCGCGCTCGCCGCCCTTCTCCTCTCCAGCCAATCGGCCGAACCCGCGAAACCGCCGGCCCTGGGCCGGACGGCGTGGATCGTCGCGACGATCGAGCATTCGGAATTCTGTCCGGCCGGCAACGTGAGATTGAGCCTCCGGACCGGCCGCTACGCACTGGTCCGCCGAGCGTCGCGTCCGGTCTGCCACGACGCCGGGCTCGAACGGCCGGTAGTGAGGGACATTCTCGATCCGAAACGCCTGGCCGCGATCCGGGCCGCGGCGCTTCGGGTCGTCGCGGAGGGCTTCGAGAGCCCGGCCTGCCGCGACGGCAACCCGCCGGAAGACATCACCATCAGCAACGGCGGCACTCCGACCCTGATCCTGACCACGGGCTTCGCGACCGGCTCAGCCATCGACGACCTCAGCTGCTGGAGCGATTCGGCGACCGCCCTCCACGACCTGCTCGACGAGACCTTCGCTCCGGAATCGCGCTAACCCGTCATCCCGGCGGAAGCCGGGACCTCGGGAAGACCCGGCGAGACTTTCCGGCATGAGGCCCCAGCTTTCGCCGGGATGACAGTCAATGCCGTCCGAGCTAATTCTCAGCCGCGGTGCCGGTCGATTTTTCGACGCAAAGACGCAAAGACGCAAAGATTCCGCGAAGCGGATAAATGCCTCGTCCTTCCGGCGACGCCGAGCCTGCCGCCAGCCAAGGCGGCGATGGAGCGCTCCGCACTCTTTGCGTCTTTGCGTCTTTGCGTCTTTGCGTTCAAAAATGACCTCGCACGGACTCTTCGGTAGGGGAGCTATTGCCCCGGTGCCCGCTTCCGCCAGGCCGCCGCCAGCGCCGTCTCGAGCAGCTCGTCGGTCACCGACTCGAGCCGAACCAAGGTGCTCCCCCCGCGCCCCCACGCCCCTGCGGCGGGCTTGAACGCCTCGGGCGCCAGGGTCATGAAATCCTCCTGCTGCTCCGGCATCAGCGACGCCATTCCCCAGGCCGGATCCGGCGAGCCGAGCGTCGCGAAAATCCTGCCTCCGACCCGGAAGTCGGCATGGCCCATGTGGCTGCCCTCCTCGGCGCCCGGAAAGGCCAAGGCGATTCGGCGGAAATCGTCGGCGGTCGGCATGGCTCACCTTAACATAAGCGGCCCCGGCATCTAGATCGGCCCGGTGACCGACACCCCGCCCACCGACCGCTTCAACGAGGAGAAGTCCGCTTACACCGTCCGCGGGTCCGATCTTCCGGACCTGGAGGCCGGCGTCGCCGCCATCCGCAAGACGGTGAAGACCCTGCCGATCCGTCCCGGCGTCTACCGGATGCTCGATGCCAAGGGCGACGTCCTCTACGTCGGCAAGGCCCGCGCCCTGAAGAACCGGGTGACCAACTACACCCAGGTGACCCGCCTGACGAAGCGGCTTCAGCGCATGGTCTCCCAGACCCGCTCGATGCAGATCGTCACCACCAATACCGAGTCGGAGGCCCTGCTGCTCGAGGCGCAGCTGATCAAGCGTTACCGGCCGCCCTACAACGTGCTCCTCAGGGACGACAAAAGCTTCCCGTTCATCCTCCTTCGCGAGGACCATCCCTACCCGCAGATCCGCAAGCATCGCGGCGCCCGCCGCCACAAGGGCCAATATTACGGCCCGTTCGCGAGCGCCGGCTCGGTCACCCGCACCCTCAACGCGCTCCAGAAGCTGTTCCTCCTTCGAAGCTGCACCGACGCCTTCCTCGCCACCCGCAAGCGGCCCTGCCTGCTCTTCCAGATCCGCCGCTGCTCCGCCCCCTGCGTCGGCCGGGTCACGCCCGAGGATTATGCCGAGCTGGTCCAGGATTCGAAGGACTTCCTCGCCGGCAAGTCGAGCCAGGTTCAGCTCAAGCTCGCCGCCGCGATGAACGAAGCGGCGGAGGCGATGGACTACGAGCTCGCCGCCGTCTTCCGCGACCGGCTTCGCTCGCTGACCTTCATCCAGGGCTCGCAGGCGATCGCCGCCGAAGGCCTCGGCGACGCCGACATCTTTGCCCTGGCCTGCAAGGGCGGGACGATGTGCGTCCAGGCCTTCTTCATCCGCGGCGGCAACAATTGGGGGCACAGGAGCTTCTTTCCCGCCCACACCGCCGAAGTGCCCGAGGCGGAGGTGCTCGCCAGCTTCCTGATGCAATTTTACGAGGAGGTGCCGCCGCCCAAGCAGATACTGCTCGACCGCGAGGTGCCGGAAGCCGAACTGGTTGCCGAAGCGCTGTCCGAACGCTCCGATCGGAAGGTCACCCTCCGGGTCCCCAAGCGCGGCGACCATGTCCGGATGATCCGCCAGGCCTCGCGCAACGCCGAGGAGGAGCTCGACCGCCACCTCGCCGAGACCAGCACCCAGGCCAAAACGATGCGGGCGGTGACCGAGCTTCTGGAGCTTGCCGAGCCGCCCGGGCGGATCGAGGTCTACGACAACAGCCACGTCATGGGCACCAACGCGGTCGGTGCGATGATCGTCGCCGGGCCCGAGGGCTTCCGCAAGAACCAGTATCGCAAATTCAACATCAAGCGCCCGGAGACCGCTCCGGGCGACGATTTCGCGATGATGCGCGAAGTGCTCGGTCGGCGCTTCGCCCGGCTCGAGAAGGAGGATCCGGACCGGAGCCGCGGCGAATGGCCGGACCTGCTCCTGATCGACGGCGGCAAGGGGCAGCTGAGCGCCGTGCTCGAGACCCTGGAATGCGCGGGCATCCATGACGTCCCGGTGGTCGGGGTCTCGAAAGGCCCCGACCGCAACGCCGGGCGTGAGACCCTGCATCTGGCGAACGGACGCGACTTCCAGCTTCCGCCCAACTCGCCGGTCCTCTTCTACCTCCAGCGCCTTCGCGACGAGGCCCACCGCTTCGCCATCGGCGCCCACCGCGCCAAGCGCGCCAAGAGCATGACCGCGAGCCCGCTCGACGAGGTTCCGGGCATCGGCCCCAGCCGAAAGCGCGCCCTGCTCATGCATTTCGGGACGGCGAAGGCGGTTCGGGGCGCGGCCCTGGAGGATCTGGAGAAGGCGCCGGGAATCTCCAGCACCATGGCGCGCGGCATCTACGATTATTTCCACCCCTCGGGCTGACCAGGCTCAGCGCCGACGAGCCCTCCACCGTCACCCTGAACTTGTTTCAGGGTCCAGTCCTCCGCCTGCACGGCGGCTTGACCCTGGATGCTGAAACAAGTTCAGCATGACGGCCATTGCTTGCCCCTATACCCTTCCCCCCATGCACCTCCTCACCCCGGCGATCATCTGCGCGGTCCGTCCGCATGGCGAGCATGGCGCGATCGTCCGGGCGCTGACTCCGGCGAACGGGATCCAGGCCGGCTTCGTCCGCGGCGGGCGATCGCGGCGGCTTCGCCCGATCCTTCTGGCCGGCAATCTCGTCCAGGCCGAATATCGGGCCCGGACCGAAGACCAGCTCGCCCAGCTGAGCGTCGAGCTGGCCGCCAGCCGGGCGCCCTTGCTCGGCGAGGCTTTGCCCGCGGCGGCGATCGAATGGACGACCGCCCTCGTCGCGACGGCGCTGCCCGAGGGGCAGGCCTATCCGCGGCTCTACGAGGCTCTGGACGGCCTCCTCGCCGCCGTCGAAGCCTCGCCGAGCGCGCGCGGCTGGGCGCCTTCGCTGGTCCGCTTCGAGCTCCTACTGCTCGCCGAGCTGGGCTTCGGCCTCGATCTCGGCGAATGCGCGGCCACCGGAGCGAGGGACGACCTCGCCTTCGTCAGCCCGAAGAGCGGCCGGGCGGTAAGCTCCGGCGGCGCGGCCGGCTATCGCGACCGGCTCTTCCCGCTTCCGCCTTTGCTTCTCGAGGCCGGAGCCGCCGACTGGCCCGACATATTGGCCGGGCTCCGGATCACCGGCCACTTCCTCGCCCGCGACGTCCTGATCGAGCGCCAGTCGGAGATTTTGGCCGCCCGCGAGCGGCTAATCGACCGGCTCAAGCGGGTGGGGGGGTAGGGGCGAGAGGAATGCCTACGTAGCGGGAGTGGCCGGCAAATCGGATTATCAGGAAGGGCCGGTCTTGTTCGCCTCGGCAATGGACGCATTGTTCTGCAAGGACCCGGAGGTCGGCTCAGGATCCCTCTCCCGCAATTCGTTGAAAGCTTGTCTAGCTTCTACCCGAGCGACCTCATCGACGCGGCTGCCGAGTGTGAAGCTGTTGTTGTAGAGCGTAAAGACTGCGACCAGGAGCGCGGCGATGCTGAGCCCGGTGCCGACCACCGTCCTGCGTGTGGATCGGGCCTCGGTGCGCGCATCCGTACTGCGCTCGACCAAAAGATCGATCTTACCCTCGAGCTTGGCGAACTTCGTGTCCGTGCGTGCCTCCGACGCCGAAATCTTCGCATCGACAAGAGCCCTGTCCATGCCGCCCGATGTGCCCCCGCCTCCCCCGCCTTTCAAGGCTTCGTTCTCTGCCTTGAGGGTCTCGGTTTGGTCCCTAAGATTTCTGACCAGGGCCAGCTGATCGGTGCGATTGTCACTCATTGGTCTCGGCCCCGCCAATGACGTCGATAAGCTGCGCAAGCTTCATATCCGATTCATCAAGTTCCTTGAGGCTCCTGACGAACTTCTCGGTATCATCCCGCTTCAGCGCATTGAGACATACGTAAATATCCACGATGCAGGAGCGGGTAGCCACCATTGCCGAAATTACATCTCCCTTAGTGGCGGGCTCGTTCCAACGTGGCCATTTCGGCTCTTCGCCGCTCATTGTGATGCCCCTTTCTATGGTCGCTGTCATACTCAGGCGTCTCCTTGATGGCAAACGGATGTCAGAACGACGATCGCGCTTCCTCCGGTCGAACCGAGCTGATGGAGGCCGTCTTGTTCGGAGGCCGGCAGGCCAAGTGAAAGCCCATTGGCAACCTCGGGGCTCACGGATCCGGCAACCGCTCAGTGGCTCCAAAGTCCCCGCTCCCCAAGCCACTCCGCCACCGCCGCCGCGATCCGCTCCGACGCATGTCCGTCGCCGAACGGAAAAGCCGGCCGGGCCATCCGGGCATATTTCTCCGGATCCGCGAGCAGGCCGGCGACGGCGTCGAAGATCCGGCCGGGGTCGGTGCCGACCAATTCGAGATTGCCGGTGGCCAGCGCCTCCGGCCGCTCGGTGACGTTGCGCAGGACGAGCACCGGCTTGCCGAGCGCCGGCGCCTCCTCCTGAAGGCCGCCGCTGTCGGTCAGGATCAGCCAGCTCATGTCCATCAGCCGGACCATCGCCTCATAGCTTTGCGGCTCCAGCAATTGGACATGGTCGGCCCCGGCCAGCGCCGTCTCGAACGGTCCGCGCGCCATCGGGTTGAGGGGGAGCGGTGCCGCCACTCGGATCGGAAGCTGCGCCGTCATCCGCCTGACCGCCTCGCAGACGGCACGCGCGGGCTCGCCTTGGTTCTCGCGCCGGTGGCAGGTGACGAGGATCGTTCGGCGGTCGTCCGCGGGCTTCGGCATCGCCGACCGCCCGACCCGGAGCAGAGCGTCTATGCCGGTATTGCCGGTGACGAAGATCCTTCCGCTTACCCTCGGCTCCCGGCCCAGGTTTCCGGCCGCCTCCTCGGTGGGCGCGAAGAGCAGCTGCGCCAAGGCGTCGATGGCGACCCGGTGGCTCTCTTCCGGCCAGGGCTGGTCGAGGTCGAAGGAGCGAAGCCCCGCCTCGACATGGGCGATCGGAATATCGCAGTCGCGAGCCGCCAGAGCGCCCGCGGCCGCGCTGGTCGTGTCGCCATGGACCAGGACCAGATCGACGGGCTGCCTTCGGAACCGTCCGCACAGCAGGGCGCGGAGGGCGGATCGCAGTCGCTCGACATCCCGGTCGCGCGGCTTGAGCCCGAGCTCGCGCAAGCTCTCCGCCGGCAGGTCGAAATAGCCGGCCAAGCCGGGATGCTGGCCGGTCAGGAAGACCCGGTGCTCGACGCCCGGAAAGTCGGCGAGCGCCCGCGCCAGCGGCGCCATCTTGATCGCCTCCGGACGGGTGCCGACGATCGAGACGAGAAGGGGGAGGGGCATTCTCACCGTCTTAGCGACGCCGCGAACCTATCCAAAAAGCGCATCGACCGGGCGCGAAATGCCGATCCCGCGTCATCCCAGCGAAGGCCGGGACCCATGAACACGGACGGCAGCGAACGCCCGCCCGCCGTGTTCATGGATCCCGGATCGGAGTCCGGGCTGACGCGGTGCGCCCACGCCCCGACAATCCGCCGGCCACCGAGGCACCTCAAATCTCTCACAATGTCAAAGAGCCAGAGCAGTCCGCGACTCGCCCAACCCCTATATAATAGGAACAATCCTACAATGCAAGAACAAAACAGGAATTTTCTTTTCCCCCGTCTTCCTCAGTCCTCCGGCACGCCCAGCTCGGCCGCAGCGCTCTTCAGGCGCCCCGCCGTCGCGCTATCGCCTGCGAAGGCGGCGAGGCCGGAGCGGAGCGCGGCCTGCGCCGCCTTCGAATCGCCCAGCGCCATTCGTGAGCGCATCAGCCGGATCCACCCCTCCTCGTCCTTCGGATTGGCCTTCAGCCGTCCTTCCAGCCGGGCCACCATCTGCTCGACCATCGCCGCCTGCTCGGCCGGCGGAAGCGAGGCGGCGGAGGCCAGCTGCTCGGGAGTCGGGCCCGGAATGCCCGCCGTCGCTGCCCCGGTGCTTCCGGCGGCCGGCATTTTTCCGGCGAGGTCGATCCGATTCTTCGCCGCCGTCTGCTCGATCGTCCGCCTGAGGTCCGCCTCCCAGGGCGCTCCGGGCGGGGTGTCCTTGAGGAAGGCGATCCAGTCGTCGACGGCGCCCTTGTGGTCGCCCGCCAGGTCCTTCTGGACGGCCAGGAAATAGCGCGCCCTCGGATCGCTCGGATCGAGCGCGATCGCCTTCCGGAACGCCGCCGCGGCCTCGGGGACCGCGGCCGCGCTCGGCACCTGAAGCGCCTCGCCGAGCGACGACCAATTCTCCGAATTGCCGGGCTCGATCGCCGTCGCCTTCCGATAGGCGGCGGCGGCCTCGCCGCCGTTGCCCGCCTGGGCATAGGCCCAGCCGACGACCCGCCAGTCCTTCGCCGCCGGGCTGTCGGCGCCGCCGGAGCCCCCGCCGACGCTCCGGGAGATGGCGACGGCGGCGGAAACCAGGGCGATCAGCGCCGCGAGGATCAGGATGATCGTCGCGGCGGACGGGCGGCGGGAAGCGCTTTGGGGGGGGCTGGTCATGGGGTTGCTATCCTCGCGCCGATTTGGTCAACGTCAAGGGCTGCCGTTCGGCGGCGGCTTGGGGGGTGGAAAAAGGCGTGTCGGCTTCAGTCCGTATCGCGATCATCGGCTCGGGCCCGGCCGGCCTCAGCGCTGCGGCGAGGGCGGCCCGGCTCGGCCTCAGCCACGTCCTGCTCGAGAAGTCGGACCATCTCTCCGACACGATCTTCAAATATCAGAAGGGCAAGCACGTCATGGCGACTCCGAGCCAGCTGGTGCTGCGCTCGGACATGGATTTCGACGCGGGCAAGCGCGAAAAGGTGCTCGGCACCTGGGACCGGATGGCCGCCGATCACGCGATCAACGTCAGGCTCAATGCCGAGGTCAAGTCGATCGCCGGGCGGAAGGGCGACTTCAGGCTCGCGCTGGCGGGCGGCGACTCGATCGAGGCCGAGAACGTCGTCCTCGCCATCGGCACCCAGGGCAATCCCAACCTTATCCGCTGCGCCGCCGAGGAAGGCGCGCTCGTCCAGTATCAGCTCGACGATCCCGGCGAATATGTCGACGAGCATATCGTCGTGATCGGCGCGGGCGACGCCGGAATCGAGAATGCGCTCGGCCTCGCCGCCGATCCGGAGCAGCGCAACGCCGTCACCCTCGTCAACCGCTCGGCCGAATTCGCCACCGCCAAGCCTGCCAACGTCAAGGCCCTGCTCGCCGCCGAGGCGGAAGGCCGGATGACAATCCTTCGCGAAACCACCGCCGCCGCGATCGGGCCGGGCTGGATAAGCTTCGACACGCGCGACGGAGCGCTTCGGACCCGCTGCGACCGGGTCATCGCCCGGATGGGCTCGGCGCCTCCGCGCGCCTTCGTCGAGGCCTGCGGGATCGGCTTCACCAGCCCCGACCGGCTCGCTTATCCCAAGCTGTCGCCGACCTTCGAATCCACCGTCGACGGAATCTTCGTGATCGGCGCGCTCGCCGGCTATCCGCTGATCAAGCATTGCATGAACCAGGGCTATGACGTCGTCGAGTTCATCAACGGCAACCTCGCTCTGAAGCCCGCCGACGAACCGATCCTTCAGTCCAAGTTCCAAAACCTGCCGGTCGCCCGCTCCGTCGATGCGTGGCTCGAGATGCTTCGCGGCAATGTCGCGATCCTGAACGACATGTCGCCGCTCCAGATGCGCGAGTTCATGCTCGACAGCGAGGTCCGATTCCATCGCTCGGGGGACATCGTGTTCGAGCGCGGCGACATCGGCTCGTCTTTGTTCGGGATCGCCTCCGGCTCGGTGGCCGTCGAAATCAGCCAGGCGGATCCTTCGATCAGGGTCCCGATCGGCGCCGGCTCGATCTTCGGCGAGGTCGGGCTGATCTCCGGCCGCCGCCGGGGCGCGACGGTCCGCGCCGCCGAGGATTCGATCCTGGTCGAAATATCCCGGATGGCCGCGCTCAAGCTGATGTCGGCGGTGCCGGCGGCGGGCCGGGCGATCACCCGGATCTCGGTCGAGCGCCAATTGCTCCAGATGTTCGGCTCCGGCCTTACCCCCGAGGATCTGCTCGAAGTGCTGGAGAGCGCCGAGGTGATGAGCGTCAAGGCGGGCGAGGCGATCCTCTCGGAAGGGGACGAAGGCCGCGACATCTTCGTCATCCGCCAAGGCTCGATGGTGGTCGAGAAAGCGATCGGCGGAAGGCCCATCTTCCTCTCCTATCTTCCGGCCGGCTCCTATGTCGGCGAGATGGCGCTTCTCGAAGGCGGCCGCCGGACGGCCACGGTGCGCGCCGCGATCAAGTCGGAGGTGATCCGCCTCGACGGCGCCGCCTTCCGCCGGCTGCTCGACCGAAAGCCCGACCTGCTCGCCCGGGCGAGGCGGGACATGGCCTCGCGCCAGCAGCTCAACGACTTCATCGAAGCCAAGAAGGACGGTTTCGGCGGCGCCGTCGACCTCTATTCCTCGGTGGCGGGCTTCCTCGTCGAGAACGGCATCGGCGAGGCGACCGACGTCCTCCTCATCGACGAGACCCTCTGCGTCGGCTGCGACAATTGCGAACGCGCCTGCGCCGACAGCCACGAGGGCCTCTCCCGCCTCGATCGCGAGGCCGGCAAGACCTACGCCCATCTCCACGTGCCGACTTCGTGTCGGCATTGCGAGCATCCGCATTGCATGGTCGACTGCCCCCCCAACGCGATCCACCGCGGCCCCGACGGCGAAGTCTTTATCGACGAGACCTGCATCGGCTGCGGCAATTGCCAGAGAAACTGCCCCTACGGAGTGATCCGGATGGAAAAGGTGCCGCCGAAGAAGCCGCCTTTGCTCGCCTGGCTGCTCGCCGGCCTCGGCCCCGGCCCTGGCGAGCCTTCGAAGCAGTGGATCGACAAGCGCGTTTCCGCCGACACGCCGAAGAAGGCGGTCAAATGCGACATGTGCGCCGGCATCTCCGGCGGCCCCGCCTGCGTGCGCGCCTGCCCCACTGGCGCGGCGATAAGGGTGGCGCCGGAGCAGTTCCTGACGGTGGCACGGCTGGAGCGGGAGGGATGAGCAAGCTCGTCATCCCAGCGAAGGCTGGGATCCCAGCGGGTGAGAGGCACCCGAATTTTTCACCCCCCGGGGCCCCAGCCTTCGCTGGGGCGACGTAGATGGCCGCCCGCTCCATCCCCCGAACCGATCTCGGTGCAAGCCACGAGAGCGTCCTGCGCCATCCGAGCCAGATCCCGTCCGCGGTGCCGGTCGAATTTTTCAACGCAAAGACGCAAAGGCGCAAAGAGCGCGGAGCGCTCCACCACAGACGAGGCTGGCGGCAGACACGGCGTCGTCGGATCGAGGCGACGCTTGTCCGCTTCGCGGAATCTTTGCGTCTTTGCGTCTTTGCGTTGAAAAATGAGCTCGCACCGATTGGCCGGAATATCGCTCGATGCCGAAGCTGCGAGACCGTCATCCCAGCGAAGGCTGGGATCCCAGCGGGTGAGAGGCACCCGAGCTCTTCACCCGCTGGGACCCCAGCCTTCGCTGGGGCGACGTGAAAATGGCCACCCGCTCCATCCCCCGAACCGATCTCGGCGCAAGCCATGAAGGCTTCCTTCGCCATCGCCGCTTCCTGTGGCTCAAGGTCGCCCTCATCCTCTCGCTTCTCGCCCTCCTCGGCTACGCCCTGATCGACGTCCAGCCGCGCCCCAATGGCGGCAGCGCCTACGGCTATGCGCTCGGCACCGTCGCGGTCCTCCTCATCCTCTGGCTGACCCTGCTCGGAGTGAGGAAGCGGGCGATGACCCGCGGCCGCTGGTCGCTGAAGGCCTGGACCAGCGCCCATGTCTATCTCGGCCTGTCGCTGGTCGTCGTCGCCACCCTCCACACCGGCTTCCAGTTCGGCTGGAACGTCCACACCTTCGCTTACGCCCTGATGATTCTGGTCATCGCGTCGGGCGTCTACGGCATCGTCGCTTATGCCAGGCTGCCCCGGCAGCTCGGCGCCAGCCGCTCGGACATGACCCGCCCGCAGATGATCGACGCTTTGGTCAAGCTCGACCGCCAGCTCGCCACGGCGGCCCAGCCGCTCGGCCATGAGGAGGCGAGGATCGTCCAGTCCTCCCTCGACGAGAATGCCTTCGGCGGCGGCCTCTGGCGCCGTCTTTCGGGCCGCCATTCCCGCTGCCGGACCGCGCGCGCACTGGCCGAGGCCCGCCGCCGTCTCGCCGTGGCGACCGGCGACCGGGCGCAGGCCCTGGAAGCCGTCGCCGCCTTGCTCGAGCGCAAGGCCGCGGCCCTGGCCCGGCTCCGCGGCCATTTGCGGATCAAGGCGCTTCTGGAGATCTGGCTCTACGTCCACGTGCCGATCACCTTCGCCCTGCTCGCCGCGCTCGCCGCCCATATCGTCAGCGTCTTCTTCTACTGGTAGCGGCCCCGTGAGCTTCCTGATCCGAACCGTCTCCCACAGCGCCGAAGGGCGAGAGATCGTCCGTACGCGCCGGGTGGAAGGCGAAAGGCTGACCGTCGGCCGCGATCCCGCCTGCGAAATCCACCTCACCGACCTCGCCGTCGCTCTGCGCCATGTGACGGTCGAGCGCGATCCGGGCCGTCTGAGGGTCGCCGTGGAGCCGGGCCTGTCGGTGGAGCTGAACGGCCGCAAGGCGTCGGTCGGGACCCTTGAGCTCGCCACCGGAGGCGACATCGTCCTCGGCGGCCACACGCTTCGCTTCATGCCCACGGCGGCGGGGTCGGACGAGATCGCGGTCGCCGTCGAGCGCACCGGCGAAGGCGAGGCCAAGCTCGACAAGAGCGCCGAACGCCTGTTCAGCCTCGCGTCGGTGCTTCCCGGCAAGCGCGGACTCGCCTGGCTCCTCGCCTTGCTGGTCCTGGCGATCGGCCTGGCCTGGCCGATCAAGGCTTATTACGATCGCCGAGAGCGCGCCGAGACCTTCGCCAAATTCCACGCCGACGAAATCTGGTCGTCGGGCAGCCTGTCGAGCGCCCATGCCGGCTTGAAGGGCAATTGCACCGCCTGCCACGTCGAGCCGTTCGAGGCGGTGCGCGATACCGCCTGCAAGACCTGCCACACCAAGGTCCACGACCATTCGAACCCCTACCGGCTCGCCCGAGCCCGGCCCGATCTCGGCCGCTGGCGCCGGATCGAGCTCGCCTTCAAGGAGAAGTTCGACATCCCTCCGGGCCGCTGCGTCGAATGCCATACCGAGCATGAGGGGCCGCAAGCGATGCCGGCGACGGCGCAGCGCTTCTGCGCCGATTGCCACGGCGATCTGAAGAGCAAGCTTCCCGATACGAAATTGCCGAATGCCGGCGATTTCGGCCGCTCGCATCCTTCCTTCTCGCCGGTCGTGATCGCCGGCTGGAGCGGCGATCGGCCGCAGCTCCAACGGCTTTCGCTGGCCGCGCGTCCGAGGGAGGACAGCGGCCTCAAATTCCCGCACGATCTCCACTTGTCGGGCACCGGCGGAGTGGCCCAGATGGCGCGGCGTCTCGGCGGCCCCTACGGCTTCGGGCAGAAGCTCGAGTGCAAGGACTGCCACGATCCAACCCCCGACGGCGCCCGTTTCCAGCCGGTCGACATGGAGCAGGATTGCGCCATGTGCCACGACCTCGCCTTCGACCGGAGCGGGGGCACGACCCGTACCCTTCGCCACGGCGAGCCCGCCCAGGTCGTCGCCGAGCTTCTCGACTTCTATCGCGGCCGGGGCGCGGCCCGTCCGGCCGTGCTCGCTCCGGCGGCCCGTCGGCGCCCCGGCGACGCGCCCGACCTTCGCAACCGGATCCGGTTCGAGCGCGGCCCCGGAAGCGCCGATCGGGCGATCCGGATCATCTTCTCGCCCGGCGGCGCCTGCTTCGACTGCCACCGGGTCGAGTCCCCGCCCGATGGCGGCGGCTCGCTGAACTTCCGGATTCGTCCGGTCGCCTTCCCGATCCGCTATCTCCACAAGGGCTGGTTCGATCACCGCCCCCACGCCACCCAGAGCTGCTCGAGCTGCCATTCCGCCGAGCGCTCGGGCGCCGCTTCCGATCTTCTGATTCCCGACGTGACGAGCTGCCGGACCTGCCATGGCGGGGAGGGCAGCTCGAAACCGGTGCCATCCTCCTGCGCGATGTGTCATGATTACCATATGGACGCGGGGGCGCCGTCGATGCTGATCCGTCAGAAGGTGAAGGGAAAGAGAAGCGATCGACGAGTCGCGGAGGCCCGGCGCTGATGCTGATCGCCCAGATCACCGATATTCACCTCGGCTTCGATCAGGGCAATCCGGACGAGCTCAACCGCAAGCGGCTCGATATAACGCTTCGCACCCTGCGCGAAATGGTCCCGCCGCCGGACCTCCTGCTCGCCACCGGCGACCTCGCCGACATGGGCGACGACCTTTTGTCCTACGCCCGCCTCGAGGAGGCCGTCGCCGGCCTGCCCTTCCCGGTCCATTACGCGCTCGGCAACCACGACGGCCGCGCCGCCTTCCGGGCCGCCTTTCCCGACGCTCCGATGCCGGACGGCTTCCACCAATATGCCATAGAGGCCGGGAACCTGCGAATCCTCGTCCTCGACACGCTGGAGGAGGGCCGCCACGGCGGCGGCTTCTGCGAGACCCGCGCCGGCTGGCTGAGGGCGCGCCTCGCCGAGGCCCCCGGCCGCCCGACCCTCCTCGTCCTGCACCACCCGCCGATCGAGAGCGGCCACAGCTGGATGACGGAAAATCCCGACGCCGAGTGGGTGAAGAGGCTCGAGTCGATCGTCGCCGCCCAGACCAACATCGTCGCGATCGTCGCCGGCCACCTCCACCGCCCGGTGGTGGCGCAATGGGCGGGCACGACCCTGGCCGTCTGCCCCTCCACCGCCCCCCAGGTCGCGCTGGACTTCCAGCCCATCGACCCGGACCGCCCCGACGACCGAGCGATGATCGTCGCCGACCCCCCCTGCTTCGCCCTCCACCATTGGAACGGCCGCCGCCTGGCCACCCATTTCGACACCGCCGGCGCCCACGAAACCCTCGCCCGCTTCGGCCCGGGCCTCCAGCCTTTGGTGCGGATGCTGGCGGCGGAGAAGGCCGAGCCCTGACCCGTCATCCCGGCGAAAGCCGGGACCCCAGGCCGAGAAGCCCCGAACGTCTCCGCCGGGACCAGTGCGGGCGGGCACGCCGCTTTCAGGTTCGCACGAAGACCACGAAGGCACAAAGGGGCCGTAACGGCGACGAGCGCGAAGCGATCCTGTCAAGCCGCCATGGTGTCGCACCGTCGATCGAAATAGCCTGCGGCGCCAGCTACCATGCGGACCCTTTATGGCCTTTATGGCCTTTGTGTTCTTTGTGCGAACCCATTCAGGCCGCGATCGCGGCAAGGTGGCGGGCGACCTGTCGCAACAGCTCGACGGCCCGAAAGCGGGTTCGGTTCACCCAAAGCACCAAAGGCCCAAAGAGCCGGCGCCCGGCAAGGCGCGCTGCGAATGATGTCCTGCGACGGATTTGCCTCGGCCTCTTTGGTTCTTCGGTGCTTTGGGCGAAACAGCTCAGGGCATAGCCGCGGCAAGGCGGTGGGCGTCCTGGCGGGATTTGCTCCGAGCGGTCCGGCGGTTGATCGAGAACGGCTCCAGTCCGACTTGGCGCATTGACCCGACTCCCGCCGAGAAATACTAATTTCGTATATTAAGTATCTGCAGTTGCAGCGGTTTTCGCGGCTTGCATACTCCGAGGCGGCGGCGCCGCGGGTCATGACGGCCTGGCGGTTCGTCCGCCTGAAGGAGTGATTCGATCATGTCACTCGTAGAAGCGTGCATCGCCCTTGGAGCGATGTTCGCCTTCGCGGCCCTGCTCCTCAAGGTCGTGGAGGTGTCGCGCTCCAAATAGGTGCGCCGGGCGGGGGTCGGGTAGCAGCTCGGCCCCCAAACGAATTGAGCCCCGGCCATAGCAGTGACCGGGGCTCGTTTTGACGAAGGTCACCGACCCATGTCATCTCGTAGAGGTTTCCGTATAATGGGTATGGGCGAAGTTTTCAATAGCGATGATATCGGCCGAAAATGGCGGGGTCATGGCTCGGCGGACGCGGTCGGCTGGCTGTGGGCGGCTAGGGCCGGGCGCGTACCTGACACGGCGGAGTCAGCCCATGGCGCGGCTTCCGACCGCAGAGACGCTAAAGGCCGGAACACATCTCTCCACGCGGGTTTTCCCGACAGGACCCTCGATGGAAATCGTATCTTAAGTCTTACCGATCATCCGCGGCCTAGCTGTTGGATGGGTGCATCGTGAGAAGCTGGGCTGTTGCCGCAATTGCGTTGACCTTGGTCGGTTGTGCCGGTCCGGCATGGCCCGAGGACCAGTTTCCAGCGGAGGTAGAGGTGAAACGAACTCTGTTTGCGGGTGGAGGCGGCGGGTTTCGCGAGGCATGCCAAGCCGTGATTGTCGAGATCACCGACGCAGCCGCCACGCGCATAATCCATCTGAAAAAAGCGAATGGTCGAGTGGAGGTGGTGCCGCCTCCGGGCTGGAGCGCGACTCCCATCAAAGAGAGGGCTGGGGCGCCCGCCTTTTACAAAGGCGCTTTCGGCGGCTGCAACGACGAGGACGGTTCGCCGATGGGCGACCTTCCCGGAGCGCTGACACGCCCCGGCGCCTATTACAAAATCATAAACGGGGGCGAAGGGGTCGCCATTCTCGCGCCTCGCGCCAAACTCGCCGGATTCTACTATTTCGGATAGTCGGTTGGCTGCATTTCAGGCGCAATCTTGAGCGCCAATTTTTTTGAGAGAAGGCGCAACGGCACAACGTAGAAAAAGGGATTGAACCGCTTCGCGGCCGGAAAGCGTGGGCTACCCCACCCAGTCCTCCATCCCCCCCGCATCGCTCACCTTGAACACCAGCCCCCGCCGGTTCAGGAACAATCGCTCCATCTCAGCCCGCGTGAACGGCCGCGAGCCCAGCCGCCCGAACACCGCGATCTGGCCGCCCGTCTCATCCACCGCCCGATCCCGGTCCAACCCCTTGGACAAGGCCAGCGCCGGCCTCGGAGTCTTCGCCCACGCGATCAAATCCGGCATCGGCGCCGGGGAGAAGCCGTAGAAATTGGGTTGGGTGTCGGGGGCGGTGAGCTGGATGACCTTGAGGCCGGCTCGGCCGTCGGCGACGTAGGCGAAGAGGGAGGCGTTGGTGGAGGCCACGATCACGTCTTCGGTGTCGGTCATCCGGCCGCCGAAGGTAGTGCGCTGGTGGATCCGCGGCGCCTCGGGCCGGGTGACGTCGACGATCACCAGCCCGTCCGTCTTCGCCGCGACATAAGCGTAGGTCCGGGCGACGTAGACCCGGCGGGCGTCGGCGAGCGGGACGGTGGCGGAGGGGATCAGGCGCGGCGAATCCATCCGGGTGACGTCGAGCAGCTTGAGGCCGTCGGCGTCGGTCACCCACAGGGAGCGGAACTGGAGCGCCGAGGCCCGGGCGTCGCGGAGCGGGATTGTGGCGGCGTGGCGCGGGCGCAAGGGGTCGGAGAGGTCGACGACGACGAGGCCGGCGGCGGCGGCGACGAAGGCGTAATGGCCGCCGAGCGTGACGTGGCGGGCGCCCGCGAGCACGCCCCCTTCGTTCCACGTCAAAGCGCGTTTCAGGAAATTGTTGCGCGGCTCGCGGTCGGCGAGGGTCTCGACGTCGACCAGGATCAGGCCCTCTTCGGAGTCGGTGATCACGGCGTAGCGGTAGAGCGAGTGGAAGGCCTGCTCGAGGTTTTCGGGATGGTCGCGGCGGATCGCCGCGTTGCGGCCGACGCTGATCGGCTGGTTGGTCGGGAGCGCGAGGCAGGTGGCGTTGCGGCTGGCCACCCGAGTGTCGTGGCCGAGCGGCGAGAAAGGCGCGGTGACGATCCGCTCCGACACGCCTTTGTTGGCGACGCTGGCGACGTCGTAGACCCGGAAGCCGCCTCTGCCCTCGGCGACGAACATATATTCGCCGCGCTGCTGGAGGCAGCCGACCGTCCCGCCGGTATCCTGGACGACGTTGGCGAACGCTTCTCGCCCGCCTTCGGAGGGGCGGGTCCAGTCGATCAGCTCGCGCTTGTTGCGCTCGACGTGGAGGCGCCACCAGTCGGGATAGGCGAAGCGCTGGAGGTAGGAGCCGATCACCGCCTGCGGCTCGTCCCATTCGGTCACCCGGGTTGCCTGGAAGGCGCCGTCGAGGCCGACATAGGCGTTGAGGCCGACGAAGTTGACGAAGTTGGTGCCCTGGAGGAGCAGCTGCGCCATGACCGCATTATTGTCGTTTCGTTGCGATAAATGGCAATCCGTGCACATTTTCGTTTCAGTCCTCCGCACCGTATGCGGGAAATGCGGGGCGAAAGCCTGAGACGAAAAACCGGCCGAGCTGATCGGCGGCTGCTGGACGTAAATCCTTTCGCGGTTGATGTTGGTGGAGCTCAAGATCAGCGCCGAGCTCGAGCGCACCGGTGCTATGACATTGCCCTTGGTGGTCTGGTGACGGCCGAGCTGGAACATGTCGTCGCGGGCGACTTGAGGATTGTAGGTAGCGAAATTGCGGGTCTCGATACCTTCGTACTTCTGGCTTTTGGTCTTCCAATTCGCCTCGATCGGAAGATGACAGCCGCCGCAGCTGGTGGTCCAGCTGAGATGACAGGTGAAGCAGGCCATCTCACTGTCTTTATGCGCTAATTTTTCAGGCGCGACTCCACTTCCGAAAACGTAGCGGCCGCTGTCCGAGCCCTCGCTCGACATCAATTTCGCCCGGGCCGCCTTGAGGTTGAAGCCGGGTATTTGCGGATCGACCGAATCCCTGACCAGCGACACTTCCCATTCCAGCTCCGGATCGACGATCGAGCGCTGGACCAGCACCCGCCGTCCATCGTCGCCCGCCATCCACTCGAAGCGCCGCCGGCCGTCCTCGTTGCGGAGCAAGGCGAGGTTGGTGCCCTTGGGGGGAGCGGCCGGGCCGGAGGTCAATAGCTTGGGATATTCGGTCGCGGTGCCGTGGCAGTCCTTGCAGCCGATCTCGACCGCGTTCGCCACTTCGCCGTAGATATAGCCGTTGCCGTGGCTGTCCTGGGCGAAATGGCAGTCGGCGCATTGCATTCCCTTCTCGGCGTGGATGTCCATCATGTGGACGGCCTTGCCCTTCTGGACGCCGGGGGGGACGAATTCGGGGCTACCCGCCTTCCTGAACTTCTCCGGGTCGTCCGGAGCGACGATCGCGCCTTCGGCATCGAGCAGATTGCCCTCGCGGTCGCGCTTGTAGACGGCTCGGAAATTCCAGCCGTGGCCGTGATAGTCGGCGAATTGGGTTTGCTTCGCCAGCGGGTTCACCCGGTCGTAGACGTTGCGGAGGAAATCGAGATCGCCCCACAGGCCGCGCGGCGCCGCGCCTTCGGGATTGCGGTCGAGCACTTCGTGAATCTCCGCCGCATTCGGATAACGCTGACGGCGAAGCCTCGTCTCTTCGGCCGGAGTCGCCGCCGGCAGCCGGTTCTCCGGTCCCGGCCACATCAGATCGGCGTCCGCCTCGTAATCCCACATCGTGTAGCCGAGGAAGGAGTTCAGGAATATGTTGGGCTGGTGCATGTGGCAGGTCATGCACTGGGCGGTCGGGATGGCTCGGGTGAAGGCGTGCCGGATCGGGTGGCCCTTCTCCTTCAGTGCGCCGTGGGCGGCGTCGGCGGGGGCTTCGGCGCTCTCAGCCTTCCTCTTCCCCGCGATCGTCGGGTCGACTGTCTCCGTCTGACCGTCGCGACCGAACGGTGCGTAAGTCAGGCTGTGCCTGGGCTCGCGGTCGTTGGCGTAGACGACGTGGCAGCCCGCGCAGCCCGAATGCCGATAGTCGCCGGGCTGGTCGTTGGTCCCCATGAACCACATGAAGGGATCGTTGAGCCGGGTCTTGTGGATGTTGAGCACGGGGATGGCGACCCGGAGGCCGGTGCCTGGACCTCGGTTCGACTGGCGGATGTCGGGCCGCCCGCTCTCCTCCAGCCGCTGGATCGAGCCGGACGGGGAGGGGAGGCCGATCTCGGGAAATTGAGTCCCGATCGTCCGCCCGCCGCGCTCGAACACCCGGAAGACGTCGCCGGGCGGGATGACGTGCCAGGTCGGAAGCGGATAGAGCTCGGCGAGAATTCCGCGCGCCTTCTGCTCCGGAGTGATCGCCTTCGGATCGGGCGGCGAGACGATCCTCGCCGGTTCGCCCCGGCGGGTGTAGGCCTCGCCGAAGATGTAATTCTTGTAGGGGACGATTCCGTTATTGTAGGCGGCGCCTCCGAACAGCATCGCGCCCGAGGCCATGATCGAGCGCTCCGCCGCCTCGATCACCTCGATGTGGCAGGCCCCGCAGCTGTCGCGCGCGGCACGATAGTCGGACGGATTGACGAAGCGCACATATTCCGGGCTCTCCTTGTTGAGCAAAGTGTAGGTGCGGCTCGGATTGGCGCTCGACGGCCAGTGCCAGGATTTGGGATATTTGGGCAGGACATGCGCCTTGTCCCGGGCCGCGACGTAGGCGGGGCTGTCATGGGCGAGCGAGGCATCGCCCTCGATTCCCGCATTGCCGCCGTGGCAGTCGACGCAGCCGAGCACGACGGCCGGGCTCGAATGCATCGTCTTCTTGTCGCTGTCGGTATGGCAGGAGATGCAGCCGCCGCTCTTGGCCTCGGCCAGGTCCCATTCCTGGGTGCGCGGCGCGGCCTCGGCCCGGACGAGGGAATAGTCCCGGGCGGCCGGCTTCTCGCCTTCGGCGGCGCCGAGAGGAGAGGACAGCAGGAGGGCCATGCCCGTCATTCCGGCGAAAGCCGGAATCCATGAACGCGGCCGGCGGCAAATCGCCACGATCCGTATCCATGGATGCCGGATCGAGTCCGGCATGACGAGGGTGGCTCGTGCTCGCCCTTCCTGCATTCACCCCCCTCCCTGCCGCCCCTTATGGCAAAGGGCGGCGGCCGGCTAAAGGGGGCGCGTCACTTACGCCAAGAAGGCAAATACGGGGACACAATACCTAATTGCCGATCGAAATCGGTATTGTGTCCCCGTATTGGAATGCCCACGCGCTAGACGTCATCGGCCGCCAGCCAGGCGCTGTCGATGACGAAGCGGTATCTGACGTGGCAAATACGGGACACGGCAAATACGGGGACACAATACCTAATGCCGATCGAAATCGGTATTGTGTCCCCGCATTGGAATGTCCACGCGCTAGACGTCATCGGCCGCCAGCGAGGCGCTGTCGATGACGAAGCGGTATCTGACGTCGCTTCGCTGCATGCGGTCGTAGGCCTCGTCGATCTGCTGGACGGGGATCGTCTCGATCTCCGAGACGATGGCGTTTTCCGCGCAGAAATCGAGCATTTCCTGGGTCTCGGCGATCCCGCCGATCAGCGAGCCGGCGATGGACTTGCGCCCGAAGATGAGCGCTCCGACGTTCGGCGACGGGTGCGGATGCTCGGGCACCCCGACCAGGCACAAGGTGCCGTCGCGCTTGAGAAGGGCGGTGAAGGCGTCGAGATCGTGGCTCGCCGCGACCGTGTTCAGGATGAAGTCGAAGCTTCCGGCATGGGCGGCCATCTCGTCGGAATTGCGCGAGACGATCACCTCGTCGGCGCCCAGATCGAGCGCATCCTGGCGCTTGCTCTCCGAGGTCGTGAAGGCGATCGTATGGGCGCCCAGCGCATGGGCGAGCTTGATCCCCATATGGCCGAGCCCGCCGATGCCGACGATGCCGACCTTCTTGCCGGGGCCGGCGTTCCAGTGGCGCAGAGGCGACCAGGTCGTGATCCCGGCGCACAGCAGCGGCGCGACCGCGGCGAGCTGCTCCTCGCCATGGCGGATCCGGAGGACGAACTTCTCGTCGACGACGATGCTCTGCGAGTAGCCGCCGAGCGTATGTCCGGGCGGGTCCTGGGTCGGGCCGTTATAGGTGCCGGTGAAGCCGTTCTCGCAAAATTGCTCGAGCCCTTCGCCGCAGGAGGGGCAATGCTGGCAGCTGTCGACCAGGCAGCCGACTCCGACCGTGTCGCCGACCGCGAATTTGGTGACCTCGGAACCCACGGCGCCGACATGGCCGACGATCTCGTGCCCGGGAACGCAGGGGTAGAGGGTGCCGCCCCATTCGGAACGGACGGTGTGGAGATCGGAATGGCAGACCCCGCAATAAGCGATGTCGATCTGGACATCGCTCGGCCCCGGCTCGCGGCGCTCGATGGCGATCGGCTCGAGCGGCTTGTCGGCGGAATAGGCGCCATAGGCTTGAATGGTCATTGGGGAGTCCTTCGGGAAGTGAGGGCGTCTTTCCATATAGGGGGCCCGCGGCCCGGGATTAGGGGCCCGCACGCGCATGCTCCCCATGACCGGCTCGCGCTCGAGAAGCACACCGTCCGGCAAGCCCTCGACGCGGAGCCCTCAATACGGGGACACAATACCTAATCGATCGTCGAAAAAGGTATCGTGTCCCCGCCGCGCTCGCTTGGCTCGACGGTGAAATCGGTATTGTGTCCCCGGATTGGGGAAGCCCTCGACGCGGAGCCCTCAATACGGGGACACAATACCTAATCGATCGTCGAAAAAGGTATCGTGTCCCCGCCGCGCTCGCTTGGCTCGACGGTGAAATCGGTATTGTGTCCCCGCATTGGGGTCCCCGCATTTGGGTCCCCGCATTGGAAACCGGCGTATTGGAAACCGGCGCTTATCGGCGCGGCTTGCGGCCCGGTCGGCGGGGGCGCAGCGAGCGCCCGGTCGCGGCTTCGAGGCGTTCGAGGAAGGCGTCATCGCCCCATGGCCGGCCGGTACGCGAATGCGCCTCGATCGCTTCGTCGGCGGATCCGTCGCCCGCCTCGATCCCCTGCTCCAGCATCGCCCGCCAGTCCCGAGCGATTCCGGCGAGCCCGGCCAAATCGGTGAGGCCGTCGCCTCGACCCTCGACATGCGCTCGGGCCGAGGACCATGGCCAGTCCTCCGCCCGCTCCGCAAGCCCGGCCCGAACCGGGTTGAGCTCGACGTAACGTACCGCGACCATCAGATGCGCGGGATCCATCACGAAAGACGCGAAGCGGCCCTGGAACAGGAAGCCGGTCCAGCCGTGCGCCGCGTTGACCCGGCGCGAGTAGCGGCGGTGCGCCTCGCCGAGCGCATTGCGCAGTCCCTCCGGCGACGGCGGAGTCAGGATGAGGTGGAGATGGTTCGGCATCAGGCACCAGGCGAGGCAGCTTACCGCCGTGCGCTCGCAGGCCTCGGCGACGAGGGCTCGGTAGGCGCGATAATCGCCCGCGCCGAAGAAGACCGCCTGCTTGCGGTTACCCCGCTGAGTGACGTGGTGCGGCAAGTCAGGGACGACGAAGCGGGCGAGCCGGGCCATGAAGGAAGCTGTCAGCACAACCGGCGCGAGGTCAAGATACTATCCGCATAGCGCATGAACTTATCCGCTCAGTGCTTTCGACGCCCGCCCCAATTGCGGGGACACAATACCTCCCAATTGCGGGGACACAATACCTATTTCCGTTGTTTGTCTCATACCGGGTGGACGGGAAATAAATAGGTATTGTGTCCCCGCAATTGGGGTCGATTACGGGGACACGATACCTATTTCCATCGACTGTCGCATACCGGGTCGACAGGAAGGAATTGAGTATTGTGTCCCCGCAATTGACAGAAGGAATTGAGTATTGTGTCCCCGCAATTGGGCGGTGTCCCCGCGCTTGGGCGACGGGAAAAATCAGGGGCCGTCAGTAGGTTACGATCGCGTTGAGCAGGATCGAATAATAGCGTTGGTCGCGGTCGGAATTGGCGAAGAGGTCGCGGAAGCCGGCGCCGGGCTGGAGCATTGCCGCCGAAGCTCGGAAGACGATGTTCTGGGTCATCTTCGGGCGCCAGACGGCGGCGGCGGAAAGGTCCCAGCCGATGTCGCGGGGGATCGAGCCTTCGTTCCGGAGCGCCTGGAGCACCGCGGTCCTGTGGAACCAGAGGTGGTTGAGATTGCCGCTCACCCGGAGCTCGGGCGTCAGGTCGAAATCGGCGCCGGCGCCGATCAGGATGGTGCCGGGATTGTTGAAGTTGGACTGGCCCTGCTCCTTGGAGGATCGGAGCGAGTTGAGGATGGCGTTGCGGCCGCTCAGCGACACCGCTCGGCCGCCGCCGGCGAACGGGATGGACTGGCGGATCCAGTAGCTGGTGTCGGCGCCGGCGAAGATGGGATTTTCGAAGATGGCGTCGAAGCCGCCTTCATGGTCGTCGAAGGGATCGCCGTCGCCGCTCGCGAAAAGGAACGAACCTCGGAAGCGCACCCAATTTACGTCGTAGCTCGGCTCCGCCGCGACGAAGAAGCTCCTGATCTTTCCGATCTCGCCGGTGAAGATGTTGTCCCGGTCCCAGCCGAAGGCGCCGTAGGCGGTGGCCGAGAGGTTGATCCGGCCGATCCGGCCGTCGGCGCTGTAGCCGAGATAGGCGACTTCGTAATCGCGCGCGCGAAGGTTTCCGATCAGCGCCGGACGGACGGGGAAGCCGTTGTCGTCGACCTCGATGCCGCCGCGCTCGCGATTGACGTTGAGCGTCAGGCTGGCCTGGCTGGTCAGGCCGACGAACGGGAAATCCTGCCGGTAGAGGTTGGCGTGGACCACCCAGTCCCGGCGCGGCGACTGAAGCACGTTGTTGAGGCCGCTGTTGGTGTCCTTCTCGAGCCTCCAGATCGCCATCAGATTATATTGGTAGCGGTTGTTCCGCCGGTTGCCGAACAGCCGAATCCCGAGCTGCTGGTCGTTGAACAGGAAGCCCCGGAAATCGAGCTGGAAGGGCTGGATCCCGACCCGGACGCTGTCGAAATCGTAGCGGTCCGAGACGTTGCGCAGGTGATAGTCGACGAAGGCTTCCTGCACTCCGAGCGCATAGTCCAGCCGGCTGGTGCCCTTGCTCGGCTCGACGAACAGCACCCGCCGCTCGGCCACGTCGACATAATTGACGTTGAGGGCGAGGGTCAGCCGGTATTCGACGTGCGGCGGCATATAGGCGGTCGAGCCCTTGATCAGGGCGGCGCCGGCGATGAAGGTCTGCGAGAAGACCAGGCTGTCGTTGCGGCCGAAGACGTCGTTGCTTCCAGGCCGAGCGGTGGTCTGGATCCCGACCGGGATTGGAAAGGTGCGCGGCTCCGCCACGGTGTCGGAGACGGCGTTCACGACCAGGAACCAGTCGTCGCCGTCCAGCCCGAGGAATTTCGGGGTCCGGCAGCGCGGGCGGCCCGCCTCGCGCCTCCTGGCCTGGGCCTCGGGCGTCGGTAGGCAGAGCGGACGATCGCCCTTGTAGCTGTTCTGGTTGTAGGGATCGAACCAGCGCTCCTTGACCACTCCGAGAGTCTCGATCAGGCGCCAGCGGTCGGGGACCGGGATTTGGTCGGTCGGGAAGGCTTCGGGGGGCGGGGCCCGGACGGCGCCGGGATTGTCCTGGGAGACGGGGTCCTCGAGCTCGCTCTGCGGGATTCCCGGGCGGCGGCGGCCTTCCTCGGTGGGTTGGGAAGGGAGCGGGTCTTGGGGCTCGGCGTCTTGCTGTGCGAGATGCGCCTCCCCGTCATCCCGGCGAAAACCGGGATCCCAGGGGGTGAAAAGCGCCGAACTCTTCACCCACTGGGGCCCCAGCCTTCGCTGGGGCGACGGAGGCTCCAGCCCCTGTGCGCTTACTCCGAGCAGCAAGGCGGCCGCGAACGACACCTATTTCCCCTGGCACACATTCTGCTCGCTCGTGCCCAGGAAGGGCGCGAACGGGCAGGCGACGAAGCGCAGGCGGACGCCGCCCGCGGCGGGCACGACGATCTGGTCGGAGCGGCGCGCCGGATCGGAATTGCCATATCCGCCGAGGCGGAGGCCGGCGTTGTGGAGCCCGAGGAAGGAGATCATGTCGTCCTGGTCGATCCCGTCCCCCGACACGCCGATCCCTCCGACCAGGGTGGCGCCGCGATAGACGGGCACCGAGCCGGGGAAGATCTGGATCCCGTTGGCGAGCCTGGGCGTGAGGGTGCACTGGGCGGCTGTGTCGGGACCGCCGAGGACGAAGCCGACATGGGCCTTCACATCGGCTTCGACGAGCGCGGACTGGAGGCCGGTGGAAAAGGGATTGAACTCGGCGATCGGCCTCGAGAAGGGACCGGGCGGCCGGCCGAGCTCGCCGTCGGGGAAATAGGGGCGGGAGATATTGCCGATCGCCCGGGTAGTGAAGGCGAAGCGGCCGGTGAAAGCGGCGGAATCGGCGAAGAAGGTCCTCGCCGCCGGAATGAACTGGCGGACGTCGGAATCGGGACTGGCCTCGATCGTCGCCGCCGCGACCGCGCTCGAGAAGAAAGCGGCGGTGCGCGCTTTCTGGAGCGAGACGTCGATCCCGAAGATCGGAGCGTCGGGCGAGCGGACCAGGCCGAGCACCGCCCCGTTGGTGTCGACGACGGAGATGCTGACCTGCGCCCGGCTGTCGAGCGGCCGCCTTATCTGGGCCCGGGCCGAGCTCATCACCTTGAACGCCTCTTCGAGCAGGGCGGCGACTTCGGCGGCGGCGAGGGCGCCGTCGGTGCCGGCCCGGACCGGATAGCGATTGGCGCCGGCGCCGTCGGTGAGGACGAAGGCGTCGGGATTCGAAAATTCCGCGCCCGACGCCGGGCGGATTCCGGACGCCTCGGTCCCGTAGGCGCGGCCGGAAAGGACGCCCAGGGCGGGATCGTAATAGCCGCGCACCATGAGGAGGGCGCCGGCGCTTCCGTTGATCGCTGCGAAGGCCGGGGCGGCGGAAGGGTTGGACGCCAGGTCGCCCGTCGCCGCATCGGAGAAGCGGAGAAGGGTGCCGTCGACGCTGATCCGGTCGGCGCGGATCTCGGCCGGGGCGGCGAAGCCGGTGCTCGCGGCCAAAGCGATCGCTTCCTCGCGGTCGCGGTCGACGTCCTGCACCTCGGGATCGAAGCCGTAGACTCCGTCGGCCATGACCCCGATGCCGCCGACCACGACCCCGTTCTTGTAGAGCGGGAACCCGCCCGGATCGGCGGCGAGGCCGAGGGGGGAGCGCTTGGGGCCGATGAAGCCGCCGGCGCCGACATTGCCGTTGAAGCGGGCGGCGAGGTCCGAGCAGGGAAGCTGGCTGAACTGGACTCCGGACAGGGGCCCGCTCTCGAGCCCGCGCGCGGCGGCCGAAGGCGGGAAATGCTCCTGCACGATCATGCTCGCGGTTCGGGTCGAGAAGGCGTTGCCGCCCGACGAGAGATAGGCGCCGGTGACCGCCTTGGCGATCGCTCCGGCGGCGGCGCCCGGGACGTCGACGCCCTGGAGATCGTGGCCGCTGCCGTTCGGCCCGAGCGGTACCTGAAGGCGCGAATTGGCGCCGTTCATGGCGAAGATTGCGAGGACGTTGCCGACCCGGTCGACCACGGCGAAGGTCGCCGGCAGGGCCAGAGCCTGCGCCTCGGCCACGCCCTGGGCGATGATCTGCTGCACTTCGCTCTGGCTTAGGGATAGCGCGGCGGGGACGTCGTAGAGCCGGTTCGAGGGCGGCGGTGGCGGCGCCGGAACGGACGGCGGCGGAGGGGGTGGAGGCGAGCTTCCGCCGCCCCCTCCGCCGCACGAGGCCGTGACGAGGGCGGCGACGGCGAGGAGGCCCGGCGCCCGCCTCATTTCAGCTTCCGGATGGCGGCCGCCGCTCGGCCCAGGCTCGCCCGGAATTCCCGCGGATCGTAGGCATTGGGATCTCGAACGGCCCGGTAGGCGCCGTTGATGTCGGCCCGGATCGATCCCGGCGCTTCGGGGCCGAGCGAGGAGAGCAGCGTGTCGACCGCCATCACCGCCTGGACGCTTCCGGCATAATCGGTGAAGCGCGGCGAGATGGCGTCGCCGGCGATGCTGTCGATGATCTCGAACACCTGCGCCCGGGTGACTCCGCGCGAGAGATCGGCGGCGACGGCGGCGGCGCTTTCCTTGAGGGCGGCGGCGGCGGCCAGGGCGGCGGCCCGGTCCTTCGACAGAGCGGCGTGGAAGTTGCGGCTGGCCCGCTCGAAGCGCGGCGCCTGGCCCGGAGCGGCGACCCGCGCGGCGGCGGCGAGCATGATCATGTTCTCGTCATTGTAGGGCGGAGTGCCCGACGGGATCGGCCGGCCGGGATTGGCGGCCTTGGTCGGCTCGAAGCGCGGGTCGTCGGAGATCCGGCGGTGGCAGGAGTGGCAGTCGAAGAAATAGAATTCGGGGAACAGCCCCTGGGTCCCGCGTCCCGGGGTCGCGAACAGGGTCAGCGAGCGCTCGATCGCCATCGCCTGGCCGACCGCCCAGGTGGAGACCGAATCCGGGCGGCGCTTGCGCTGGAAATAGTCGGGATCCTCGTTGTGATGCTGCTGGAGGGTCGTGAACAGGTCGAGCTCGAAGCTGATCCGGGGATGGCCGGCCGCCATCATCCTGTGATCGACGAACTGGCCCGGATCCCGGCTACCGAAATGGCAGTCGAGACATTGGCCGGCCCGGGCTCGGGGGTCGTCGAGCGGGACCATCCCGCGGGCGACGTTGGCGGAGTGGGTGCCGCCGACCGCATAATGGCTCGCGAGCCAGCCCGAGGCGGCGCCGTGGCAGCTCTCGCAGCCGACCCCGTCCGAGACCTGGAAGCGGGCGCCGCGCGCGCCGGGTGCGGCGGGCGTGGCGTGGCAGCCCAGGCACATCGGCGCGCTCGCCGCTTCGCCGACGCCGAGGCGGGCGGCGATCGCCCTGGAGCGCGGCTCGGTGAGGATCCGCCAGGCCCGGCTGTGGGCTCCGGCGGGGCTGGACGGATCCTGCCAGAGGCGAAGCTCGTCCTGCCGGACGATCGCGCCGTTCGCCTCGCTTCGTCCGTGGCAGGTCGATCCCGAGCAGGTGGCGACTCCGACATAATGCCCGCCCGAGCCTTGCTGGGCCCCGGCCGGGGACAGGAAGACGAACAGCGCGAGGAGCAGCGAGGCCGCCAATGCGCCGAACGCAAGATTTCGGCTCGCCCCCATCGGAACACACCCCCCAGCAAAGCCGACTATGTGCCAAAGGGTCCGCTCCTTACAAGCGGCTTGCCTTTAAAATCCTCCCCCGGATTTCCGGGGGAGGGGGACCATGCGAAGCAGGGTAGAGGGGTCTTTCTGAAGCCGAAGAACCCCTCCACCGCGCTTCGCGCGGTTCCCCTCCCCCGGGAAAGCGGGGGAGGATTTAGGGGTAGGCTCGCGGCTTTCGTGACAGGCCGCCCAAAGACGGATAAACCCGGGGCGACCTCCGGGGGAAGCGGCATGACCAAGGCATCCGACCTGTTCGTCCAGTGCCTGGAGCAGGAAGAGGTCGAATATGTCTTCGGCGTTCCCGGCGAGGAAAATCTCGATTTCCTCGACAGCCTGTCACGCTCGAAGATCCGGTTGATCCTGACCCGGCACGAGCAGGGCGCGGGATTCATGGCGGCGACCTACGGGCGGCATACCGGCAAGACCGGCGTGTGCCTGGCGACCCTGGGTCCCGGCGCCACCAACCTGGTCACCGCCGCGGCCTATGCCCAGCTCGGCGGGATGCCGATGATGATGATCACCGGCCAGAAACCGATCAAGAAGTCGAAGCAGGGCCGCTTCCAGATCCTCGACGTGGTCGCGATGATGGGCCCGATCACCAAATTCACCCATCAACTGGCGTCCGCCGACAACATAGCGAGCCGCGTGCGCGAGGCCTTTCGGCTCGCCGAGGAGGAGAAGCCCGGAGCGGTGCATCTCGAACTTCCGGAGGACATCGCCGACGAGCAGACGGATTCCCGTCCGCTCCCTCCCAGCCTCGTCCGCCGCCCCACCGCCGACGGCAAGGCGGTGCGCGCCGCGGTCGGGATGATCGAAGCGGCGAAATCGCCCTTGCTGGTCATCGGCGCCGGGGCCAATCGCAAGATGACCAGCCGAATGTTGCTCCAGCTGGTCGAGAAGACCGGGATCCCGTTCGTCACCACCCAGCTCGGCAAAGGGGTGATCGACGAGACCCACGGCAAGTTCCTGGGCTGCGCGGCGCTCAGCGCCGGCGATTTCGTCCACCGGGCGATCGAGGCCGCCGATCTCATCGTCAACGTCGGCCACCACGTGATCGAGAAGCCGCCCTTCTTCATGAAGCCGGGCGGAACCGAGGTCATCCACGTCAGCACCAACACCGCCGAGGTCGACCCGGTCTATTTCCCGCAGGTCGAGGTGATCGGCGACATCGCCAACGCCATCTGGCAGATCAAGGAAGCGGTCGTCCCGTCCGAAGCCTGGGATTTCGAGGCGATGGCTCGCGCCCGCGCCGCCGAATGCGCGCATCGCGACTCCATGTGCGGCGACCGGCGCTTTCCCGTCTTCCCCGCCTGCCTGGTGGCGCAGGTCCGCGAGGCGATGCCGGCCGACGGAATCCTCTGCCTCGACAACGGGGTCTACAAGATCTGGTTCGCCCGCAATTATCCGGCGCGGGCGCCCAACACGGTCCTGCTCGACAACGCGCTGGCGACGATGGGCGCCGGCCTGCCCTCGGCGATGGCCTCGGCGATGGTCTATCCGGGCCGCAAGGTGATGGCGATCTGCGGCGACGGCGGCTTCATGATGAACAGCCAGGAGATGGAGACGGCGGTCCGGCTCCAGCTGAACATCGTCGTTCTGATCCTGCGCGACGACGCCTACGGAATGATCCGCTGGAAGCAGGCCAACATGGGCTTCGACGATTTCGGACTGACCTACGGCAATCCCGACTTCGTCAAATATGCCGAGAGCTACGGCGCCCATGGCCACCGGGTCGAAAGCGCCGAGTCGGTGCCGGACCTGCTCCGCCGCTGCCTCGACACGCCCGGGGTGCATTTGGTCGATTGCCCGGTCGACTATTCGGAGAACGACCGCATCCTCAACAAGGACATCAAGGCGCTGAGCGCGGCGCTCTGAAATGGGGACACGTACTTTTTCCCCGAAAAAGTACGTGTCCCCGTTCCATTTGCGAGGTGAGATGAAACTCAAGGACACCTATCCGCTCTACCTCGCCAACGTGGCGAAGCAGCCGAACGCCGACCTCGAGGTCACCGACAAATTTACCGGCCAGATCGCCTTCCGCTGCGCCCAGGCGGATGCGGCGACGATCGACGCCGGGATCGCCGCCGCCGTCGAAGCGGCCGGGCCGATGGCTCGGATGGCGAGCTTCGAGCGGCAGGCGGTGCTCCAGCATTGCGTCGAGCGCTTCACGCAGCGGTTCGACGAGCTCGCCTTCGCGCTCTGCGTCGAGGCGGGCAAGCCGATCCGGGATTCGGAAGGGGAGGTGACCCGGCTCATCGACACCTTCCGGATCGCCGCCGAGGAGAGCGTGCGGATGACGGGCGAGGTCCAGCCGCTCGACATCAGCCCGCGCGCCCGGGGCTATCAGGGCATGTGGAGGCGGGTTCCGATCGGGCCGTGCAGCTTCATCTCCCCGTTCAACTTCCCGTTGAACCTCGCCGCCCACAAGATCGCTCCGGCGATCGCGGTCGGCTGCCCGTTCGTGATGAAGCCGGCCAGCCGCACCCCGCTCGGCGCCCTGATCATCGGCGAGGTGCTCGCCGAGACGGATCTGCCCAAGGGCGCCTTCTCGATCCTTCCGGCGCATCGCGAAGGCGCGGAGCTGTTCACCACCGACGAGCGGCTCAAGCTTTTGAGCTTCACCGGTTCGCCCGGCGTCGGCTGGGATCTCAAGGCCAAAGCTGGCAAGAAGAAGGTCGTGCTCGAGCTCGGCGGCAATGCCGCCGTCGTCGTCGACCGCGACGCCGATCTGGACGACGCGGTCGAAAGGATCGTCTTCGGCGCCTTCTACCAGTCCGGGCAGAGCTGCATCGGCGTTCAGCGGATCATCGTCCACGCCGACGTTTACGACGCACTGAAGAAGCGGCTCGTGGGCAAGACGAAAGCCCTGGTCGCCGGCAATCCCCACGATCGCGACACGTTCATCGGCCCGATGATCGACGTCAAGGAAGCCCAGCGTCTCGACAATTGGATCCGCGAGGCGGTGGAAGGCGGCGCCAGGCTGCTGTGCGGCGGCAAGCGCGAGGGCGCGATGCTGGAGGCGACCCTGCTCGAGGGCGTCGACCGATCCGCGACCCTCTATCGCGAAGAGGCGTTCGGGCCGGTCGCGATGCTGTCGAGCTTCACCGATTTCGACTCCGCGCTCGACGAGGTCAACGACAGCAAGTTCGGGCTCCAGGCCGGGCTCTTCACCCGCGACCTGTTCAAGGCGCTCGACGCCTGGGACCGGCTCGACGTGGGCGGAGTGGTGGTCAACGACGTCCCGTCCTACCGGGTCGACAACATGCCCTACGGCGGGGTCAAGGACAGCGGCCTCGGCCGCGAAGGCGTCCGCTTCGCGATGGAGGACATGACCGAGATTAGGAACCTGGTTATCCGCAGGGGAGCGGGGGCGGCGTTGCGGAGATAGTCGTCACCCCAGCGAAGGCTGGGTCCCGGCGGGTAAAGGACGCCGAAGTCTCCACCCCGCGCTAATGCGGGGACACAATACCCATTGCCCGACCGAAATGGGTATTGTGTCCCCGCAATAAGGTGGGGCGGCTAATGCGGGGACACGATACCAATTTCCGGCCGAAATGGGTATTGTGTCCCTGCGATAAGTGAGGCGCGGCGCCGGCGCGGCGTTGCGGGATTGATCGTCATCCCAGCGAAGGCTGCGCTAATGCGGGGACACAATACCCATTGCCCGACCGAAATAGGTATTGTGTCCCCGCAATAAGGTGGGGCGGCTAATGCGGGGACACGATACCAATTTCCGGCCGAAATGGGTATTGTGTCCCTGCGATAAGTGAGGCGCGGCGCCGGCGCGGCGTTGCGGGACTGATCGTCATCCAGCGAAGGCTGGGATCCCGGCGAGTGAAGGGTGCCGACGCTTTTCACCCCCCGGGGCCCCAGCCTTCGCTGGGGCGACGAATTACGCGACCGGCGCCGCGCTCCGGAATGACGAGGGCCGGCGCACCAGCTTCTTGAGCTTGGCCAGCCAAGACGTGCGACCGCCGAGCTGGAGGGAGAAGCCGGCTTCGTCCGCCTTTTCCTCCTCGCCGTACATTTCCAGGGGTTCGGGCAGGCGCCGGCGAAGGACCAGTTTCGGGCGGCCCTTCAGCAGATCCTCCGCCTCGCTCAGGGCGCGTACCAGATCCTCCTCCCGGTAGGGCTTCTGGAGGCAGCCGATGGCGAGGTCGCGGACCGCGAAGCCGGGCGCCCGGGCGGTCGTGAACAGGCAGGCGATCCCGGAATCGTGAAGCCGGGCGGCGACCGCATAGCCGCTGCTTCCGTTGGCGAGCTGGAGATCGACCAGGGCGAGGTCGGGACGGCGCTCCTCCACCGCCGCGACGGCGCTGTCGAGATCGTTGGCGAGCGCGGTGACCGTGAAGCGCGGATTGAGCTCGACCAGGCTCTTCACCGTCTCGGCAAGCAAGGGATCGTCTTCGACGATCAGAATGTTGAGCACCGGTCACTCCCCCGTCGGAAACTATCCCGAGGCTGACTTATCCACAGGGCTAAGGCCATGGCTTCCAAGGCTATTTGCGCCGAACGATTCCTTTCCCGCGCCGAAACGAGTCCCGGTAGGCGGAACTCCATCCTTTTCGTCGCCTGAACTTGTTCAGAGTCCGATTCTCCGCCCGCGATGCGGCTCATCGCGGGATTCTGAAACGGGTTCAGAACGACGGCTCCACGCCCGACGATACAAATTCGCAACCCATGGCGAGTTGCCGCAGGTTAAGCCTTGCTCCTATAGGAGGCGCTGCCTGTGTCCTCGCCGAACTTCGGAGAACCACCTTGAAATCCTTCCTTTTCGGCGGCGCCGCCGCTCTCGCCCTTGCGGGCTGCGCAACCACCAGCAGGACCAACGACATGCAGACAGCCGACGAGCCCGCCGTCGCCGAGGCGCCCGCCGCCGAGCCCGCCATTGCCGTCCCCGACAACGTCCTCCTCGCCGACTGGAGCGGCGCCTATGACGGCGTTCCGCCGTGGGACAAGGTCACGCCCGAGCTCTTCCCCGAAGCCATTCAGTTCGCGATCGACGAGCAGCGCCGCGAGGTGCTGGGAATCGCCGACAGCCCGGAGGCGCCGACCTTCGCCAACACGGTCGAGGCGCTCGAGAAGAGTGGACAGCGGCTCGACCGGGTCCTTTCCCTCTTCGGGGTGATGACCGACAATATGACGACCCCCGCTTATCAGGCGCTCGAGAAGGAGTGGTCGCCAAAGCTGTCCGCCGCAAGCGACGAGATCACTCTCAATCCCAAGCTCTTCCAGCGCGTCAAGACGGTCTACGAGGCGCGCCAGAGCGCCGGCTTGGACGCCAAGCAGCAGCGGCTGGTGTCACGGCTCTACGACAGCTTCGTCCGCCGCGGCGCCAATCTGTCGCCGGAGCAGAAGCGGCAGCTGACCGCCTACAATTCGCAGCTGGCCCAGAAATTCGCGGTCTTCGGCGAGAAGGTGCTGGCCGACGAGAGCAGTCACATCGGCGTGGCCGATACCGAGCTGAGGGGCGTTCCCGCCGACGTCAAGGCCGCCGCGGCCTCGGCCGCCCAGGAGCGCAAGCTGCCCGCCGGCACGTTCGCGATCGTCAACACCCGTTCGGCGGTCGACCCGATCCTGACCTATGCGGACAACAGGGCGCTTCGCGAAAAAGTGTGGCGCGCCTTCGTCAACCGCGGCGACAATCAGGGCGCCAACGACACCAACCGGACGATCGCCGAGATCGTCAAGCTTCGCGCCGACCGAGCGAAGCTGCTCGGCTTCTCCAGCCACGCCGAGTTCCGGATGCAGGATACGATGGCCAAGTCGCCGGCCAAGGCGCTGGACCTGATGAACCGCGTCTGGCCCGCGGCCGTGGCGCGCGTGAAGGAGGAAGTCGCGGACATGCAGGCGCTCGCCCGCAAGACCGACCGCAATCTCACCATCGAACCCTGGGACTATCGCTACTATCAGGAGAAGGTGCGCAAGCAGCGCTACAATCTCACCCAGGAAGAGGTGAAACCCTATTTCGAGCTGAACAACATCATCGAGGCCTCATATTGGGCCGCCGGCGAGCTTTACGGGCTCGACTTCAAGGAGATCACCGGCACGGTGCCGGCCTGGAACCCGGATATTAGGGTCTATAGCGTCACCGAGCGCGGGACGGGCAAGCAGCTCGGAATCTTCTACCGCGACGATTATGCCCGCACCGGCAAGCGCTCCGGCGCCTGGGCGACCACCTATCGAAGCCGCGCCGGCCTGCTCGGCGACGACGTCGTGCTCGGCTCCAACAACAACAATTTCGTCAAGCCGGCCGCTGGCCAGCCGGTGCTGATCAGCCTCGACGACGCCGAGACGCTGTTCCACGAATTCGGCCACGCCATCCACTATTTCCTCTCGGACGTCTATTATCCGAGCTTCGGCGGAACGCCGCGCGACTTCGTCGAATATCCGAGCCAGGTGAACGAGAATTGGCTCCTGACCCAGCCGGTGCTCAGCCGTTTTGCCAAGCATTACCGGACCAAGCAGCCGATGCCGGCGACGCTGATCGCGAAGATCGAGAAAGCCTCGACCTTCAACCAGGGTTTCGCGACCGCCGAATACCTGTCGTCGGCGATCGTCGACATGATGCTCCACATGGATCCGAATGGGGTGGTCGATCCCAATGCGTTCGAGGCCCAGGCGCTGGCGAAGATCGGAATGCCCAAGGAGCTTGTGATGCGGCACCGGTTGCCTCAGTTCAATCACCTCTTCTCGTCCGACGCTTACTCGGCCGGCTATTATTCCTACCTCTGGTCCGAGACGATGGACGCCGACACCTGGGCGGCGTTCGAGGAAGCGGGCAATCCGTTCGACAAGGCGACCGCCGACCGCTTCCGCCAGACCCTTCTGTCGACCGGCAACGAGACCGACCGTGCCGAAGCCTACCGAGCCTTCCGAGGCCGCGATCCGGACGTGAAGGCGCTGATGAAGAAGCGGGGCTTCCCGACCAACTGATCCTACCCATCGTCAGATGGGGAGGGGGACCAGGCGTAGCCTGGTGGAGGGGTAGCTGGCGCAGGCCTGCGCGGATTACCCCTCCACCACCCTTCGGGTGGTCCCCCTCCCCAAGCGAGCTTGGGGAGGATTTTCGGTCACCCCGGCAGTTTCACCGTGTCGATGAACAGGTCGAGCTGGGCGTCGCACTGATTGCGGATCAGGGTCTGGGCCATGTCCTCCAGGCCCGCGGGCTTGGCCGGCACGGTTCGAAAGCGCAAAGCGGTCGGGACCGTCCCGCCGCTCCACGACAGCCGATATTCGGCGCCGTCGGCGACGGGAAGGTCGGACGGCCAGGCCAAGGTGGTGGAGCCCGGCTGCCAGCTCAGTTGCTTCGCCGGGCGCCCGGGGCCGCCGATGTTGAGGGTGAGGGGCTCGGCCGCATCGGCCCGCCACAGGGTCACCTTCGAAGGGTCGGCGACGCAGACGTTGGAGCTTCGAGCGACGTCGACGTGCCAGATGCTCGGCGGCCGAAGCGCGCCGGTCTCGACGCCGCGAACGGCACCGATGCGGGCTCGGCGCTGGACCTGCGGGCTCGCCGAGGCGGTCCGACCGGCGCTGGGCGCGCCGGCGGTAAAGGTGCCGGGACCGCGGATGATCCGGGTGCCTCGGCCATCGAGAACGACCAATTGATCGGCCGGCCTGAGGCTGATCCGGGCGCTTTCCGGCAAGCGCTTGCCGGGCGGGAAGCTCTTCGCGGAGGGGCCGGTCGAGCGGACGACGAGGATGTCGGCCAGAGCGGCGCTGGCGGTGAGGAAGAGCGCGGCCGCGAGCAGCGGTCCGGCGAAAGCTCTACTTGGACCCCAAGACAAAATGACCTCCCGGACCTGCTTGGCGGAGACGATACACCAAATCGGCGAGCGCCGCATCCTTCCCCTCGGCGGCGATCGAGGCGAGGGCCTCCAGCGCCTCGGCATCGCCGGCTTCGAAGGCCCGCCAGAGCGCGTTCAGCCGGTGCCGCTCCGGCGCCGGCAGGTGCGGCACCGGTTCCCAGACCTCGACCGGGGTCGCCCGGCCGCTGAGGACGACCCGCCCGAGCGGGCGGAAGATATCGAGGCTCGTCTGGGTCTTCGCCTCGGCGCTGACCAGGATCGTCGAGCGGAGCTGCTTGTTGGCCGATTCCAGCCTCGACGCGGTGTTCATGGCGTCGCCGAGCGCGGTATATTGGATCCGGCCCTCGCCGCCGAAATTGCCGACCACGGCCTCGCCAAAATGGAGCCCCACGCGCGTGCAGCCGATGGCGGGGATGTCCGGGCCGGCGCTCTTGCGAAATTCTTCCCCGGCCTCGTACAAAGCGACCGCGGCCAGGGCGGCCCGGTCGGCATCGTCCTCCCGGGCGATCGGCGCGCCCCAGAAGGCCACGATGGCGTCGCCGACGAACTTGTCGATCGTCCCGCCATGGCTCAGCACCACGTGGCTGAGCATTTCGAGATAGCGGTTGAGAAGGGCCGACAATTGTTCGGGGCTGATCGCGTGGCTGAGCTTGGTGAAGCCCTCGAGATCGGAGAAGAGGGCGTAGATCGGCCGTTTCTCGCCGGTCAGGGTCAGGCGCTCGGGATCCTTCAGAATCTCCGCGGCGACGTCGGCGGGGAGATATTTGCCCAGGGTCGCCTGGGCGAAACGGCGCTGCTCGGAGCCTACCGCGCGCGCGGCGGTCTCGACGGCGGTGAACGCCAGGGCCCAGCCGAGGGCCGCTCCGAACGCGGGCACGCCGTACGTGTCGAGGCCCCACGCCTGAAGCAGGAACGGGGAAGCCGCGATGACGGCGAACTGGACCGCGACCACGGCGGCGAGGCGCCATCCGCGCCAGTCGAGGAGGCTGCTGACACCGCCCGCGATCACCATGGCGACGGCGTTCAGCCACAGCGCGAAGGGAGGCAGAGCGGGGCGCATCCGGCTGTCGAGCTGCTGGGCGAGCATGTGGGCGTGGACCTCCACCCCCTTCATCCAGCGTCCGCTGGCGCGGCTCATCGGGGTTTCGTAATCGTCCTGGTCCTTGATGTTGCCGCCGATGAGGACGTAGCGGCCCTCGATCTTGTCGCGGATCGCGTCGCCGAGCAGAGGCAGCGTGTCGATCGCGAAGCTGGCGAAGACGGGCCGCTCCGGATCGGCGGGAAGCACGAAGTCGATGCTCCCCGAATGGCGTTCGAATAACGGATGGGCCGGGGTCATGGCGTTGGCGAGAAGGGGTGGAAGGCCGCCCGTCCGTTCGGGCCAGCGCCGCATGACCCCGTCCTCGACGTCGGGCTCCATCCTGATGCTGGCGGGGCGGACCCGCTGCGTGCGCGCCGCGCCGAGAAAGGCGCGCAGGAACTGGTGCTGCTCATAGCCGATCTGGTCCTCATTCGCGGCCGGATCCGCATAAGCGAGCGAAGTGGGCGTCTTCATTCCCTTGAGGGTGGCGAGGAGCTGCGGATCCTCGGCCTGGGGCTGGTCGAGCAGGATATCGATTCCGATCGCCTTGGGCCGCATCCCGTCGAGGGCGGCGAGCGCTTCGGCCAGGACCCGGCGATCGAGCGGCGAGCGCTTCTGCAGCGCCTGCAGGGTCTGGTCGTCATAGGTGATGAGGACGATTCGGTCGTCCTGGACGACGCCGTTCGCGGCCCGGGTGAAGCGTATGTCGTAAAGCGCCCGTTCCGCGTCGCTGGCGAGCGGCAGTTCCCAGGAATAGCGGGAGAGCAGGAGAGCGAGGAGCAGGAAGACCGCCGTGCCGGCGAGCCGAACCCAGCCGATCTGCCTTAGCGCTCGCCTCAGCCGCCGTTCCGCACCTTCCTCCGCCATGCTTCCCCCAAAGCCCGCCATCGCTCGGGATAGAGCGAAATGAATGGTGGGGATAGGGCGGGCGGGAAGCGCGTCATCCCAGCGAAGGCTGGGATCCCGGCGGGTGAAGACCCGGCGCTCTTCACCCCTGGGGCCCCAGCCTTCGCTGGGGCGACGGGTGCCTCAGGCCCCCGCCCGCTCCGCCTGCTCCCAGGCGCGCTCGGCCAGCGGCTCGAGGCTCGCCGCCATCTGGCCGGCATGAGCGGAGGAGGCGGTGCCGCGGACCAGCCGGCCCTTGATTCCGTGGACGATGGCGGCGAGGCGGAACATGTTGAAGGCCATGTAGAAGTCGATGTCGGCTATGCCGTCGCGCCCGGTGCGCCGGCAATAGGCCGCGATATAATCGGCCTCGGACGGGATGTTGAGAGCGTCGAGGTCGAGCCCGGCAAGCCCGGTCGAGACGCCCGCCGGCATCCTCCACACCATCAGGTGATAGGTGAAATCGGCGAGCGGGTGGCCGAGAGTCGACAGCTCCCAGTCGAGCACGGCGAGCACTTTGGGCGCGGTCGGATGAAAGATCATGTTGTCGCAGCGGAAGTCGCCGTGAATGACCCGGGCCTCCTCCTCGCCCTGGGGGATGTTGCGCGGCAGCCACTCTACCAGCCGGTCCATGGCAGGCACCCGGCCGGCCTCGGCGTCGGCCAGATATTGCTTCGACCAGCGGCCGATCTGCCGCTCGAAATAATTGCCGGGCTTGCCGTAGTCGCCGAGGCCGGCGGTTTCGGGATCGATGCCGTGCAATCGGGCGATGGCCGAGTTCATCGCGTCGAAATAGGCGGGCCGTTCCTGCGTCGGCACCTCGGGGAAGTCGGCCTCCCAAAAGATCCGGCCCTCGACCATCTCCATCACGTAGAAGGGCGTCCCGATCACCGCCTCGTCGAGGCAAAGGCCGTAGGCGCGGGCGACCGGGAAACCCTGTGCGCCCAGAGCGGAGATGACCCGATATTCCCGGTCGACGGCGTGGGCGCCGGGGAGGAGCTTGCCGGGCGGCTTTCGGCGCAGGACGTAGGAGCGGCCGGGAGTGATCAGTTTGTAGGTCGGGTTGGACTGGCCGCCCTTGAATTGCTCGACCCGAAGCGGCCCCCGATAGCCCTCGACTTCGGCCTTCAGCCACGCCTCCAGCCGCGCCGCGTCGAACCGGTGGGCGTCCCGGACCTCGATCGTGCCTTTGTTCTGAGCGCTGCGCTCCACGGGTACGAATTCCTTTCCGGCGAGGCGAATTGATCTTCGCGCCACGATCCTGCACTAAACTCGCGCCGGTATGTGCTCCGGCGTGAGGCACTGTGTAGCAATGGCCGAGAACGGCTCAAGGGAACAACTCTTTGCGCAGGTGAGCGCGTCCTGCATGGGACTAATCTCCCGTATTGCCCTTTCGTACGAAGCCAGCCCGGCTTTGCGCCATGAGCTCGTCCAGGACATATTGCTTGCCATCTGGGTCGCTCTTGCAAATTTTCGGGGCGAGGCTTCGGTGAAGACCTTCGCCGCGTCGATCGCTCAAAAAAGATGCATCACCCACGTTTCCAAGCGGGCACGGGAGCCGAGGCAGGTCGAGCTGTCGACCGAACTCGCTTCGGCGGCGGAGCTGCCCGACGAGCTTGCGCTCCGCAACGACCAGAAACGGCACTTGGTCGAATCGATCCAGCAGCTGCCGATCCCGCAGCGGGAGGCCATCGTACTCTGCCTGGAGGGCTTCAATTATGGTGAGATGGCGACGATCCTGGGAATATCGCCCAACGCCGTGATGCTGCGCTGCCAGCGGGCGAAGGTCACTCTCAAGACGATCATGGAGAGGCGGTCATGAGAGAATCGGGTTTCGAAGACCTGGCCGATCTGTGGCAGGACGGAGAAGAAGGCGACCGCGAGGTCTTCGAAGTCATGGCCCGACGCGCCCGACGGCGCGGCCGGCTGCTCGGCTATGCCGACCTCGGCCTTTTCGTGGTGCTCGTTGGCAGTATCCTTTCGAGCGTGTTCATGACGCCCAACCCGACGACCTTGGTCACCGCGATACTGCTGCTGGTCGTGACCGTTTGGCTCAGCTTGACCCGACGCCGCCTCCGCCAAATGTCGGCGACGCTCGACACCAGCGATCCCGCCACTTTTCTCGAAAGCAGCGTCGCCAACGCCAAGGCCAATTTGCGGCGCGTCAATCTCAGCCTGATGGTGATTCCGCCCATCGTTGCGATGGCCGCGGTGTTCAAGGGGAGCCAGCGTAGCAATGGCGTGATCGAGGATCTGCCGCGGGGCATATGGGAATGGGCGAGTTCGGGCCGCGCCATGATCGCCCTCACCGTCATCTTCTTGATTTTCCTGAGCGTGGTCTGGTCCAGGCGCCGGTTGCGGGCAGTGCTGAGCCGGCTCGAAAGCCTTCGCCAGGATTATGAGGAAGAAAGTCGGCGGGACGTTGGGATCGACTAAGCTTATCCCCCATTAATACCCTGCCATTCCACTGAAAAATCCCCAGGAAACTTGCCCGGCGGCGAAAGGAATATTCGTCGCCCGCGACTGAATCTCACGGAGGGGCGGTCATCGTGCCGCAGTGAAAACGACGGGTGCCGCGCGAGCGCCTTCCCTCCGTCACGCCAACCGACCGAAGGGGAACGACAATGAAAAAGATCGATATCGCCATCCTGCCCGAGCTTGCGACGAGCGTCGGCATTCACGGCTCGTGCAAGCAGAAGGAGGTCGGCGGTGGGGGCTGCGCCGCCATCATCGTGCTCGTTTACACCTAAGCAGAGCGGAGGGGCGTTTCGGCGCCCCTCCCACCGCGAAACTCGACACGGAGGAAGCTGGAAAATGATCGCTGGAGAGGAGCTTGCCGCCTGGTTGCGTGACCGCGATTCGCAGCTCGGCTCGGCAGAGGCGGCGGCGAAGGTCGCGCGGCGGCTCCGTCGACTGCCCGCTCTGGAACGCCTCGCGGACGCGCTTGAAACGGTCCGTCACGGCGGAGCGGACGCCGTCCTGGCCCTCGCGGAGAATTTCATCGCGACTTCGGGCGTGATCGGAGAGGTGCTTGGCGCGCTGGTCGCCGCGTCGAGAGCCGATCCCTATTTCAGGCCCCATTTCGACGTCGCCTCGAGCGAGGTGCAGAGCGGGCTGATCCTGTTCGACCGCCCGGCGCTGAGCCTGACGCTGGCCGTCATGAGCGCCGACGCGATCGCCGCCAAGCGGGCCGAGCGGAAGGGCGGCGCCTCGCTCACCTTCAGCGGCCGACGGATGGCCTTTCACTTCATCCAGGGCGGCGGAGCGACATTGTCGTTGTGGGAAGCGCCGAGGATCGAGGCCGGCTTCACGGCCGACGCCAGCGGCGGCTGCCGGTTCGTCGACCGGCTTCACCTCGAGGACGGGCAGAAGCTCGACCTCGACGGCCGTCGCTTCACCTTCATCGTCGAGGAGACCGAGCGCGACATCGTCTTCGTCGGCGCCGAGACCCCGCTCGGTGCGGGTCCGCTGTCGGTCGAATATGATTGGAAGACCCGGCGCTTCATCGGCGCGAGCAGCACCGACGAGGCCAGCTCGCGGACCCAGATGATGCTCACCCTGCTCCGGATAATGGAGCGCCGGGACGCCGTGCCCCTGTTTCGGGAAATGCTTCGAAGCGAGCATTTCTACGCTCGCTGGCAAACGATGCGCGAGTTCCTGGCGCTGGATGCCGGCGCCGCCCTTCCGCACCTGCGCGAGATGGCGGCGGGCGATCCCCATTGCGAAGTGCGCGGAGTCGCCGCGCAGACCCTTGACCGATTATTTGCGGAGGAGCAGTTGCCATGCCTGTCATGATGGACTCCCAGACCGACGAGCGTATCGAGCTCGGCGACCTGGTGGAGGCGCTCGAGAGCGGCCCTTCGGACCTCAACGACGAGGAAGCCCTGGCCAGCTTCGCTCCGTCGCTGCGCAAGCTCGCCAACAACCGCTCGTTTCTCGGCGACCTCGTCATCGAGGAGCTGAAGCAGCGGTGCGCCGGTCAGATGGAGCAAAACCATTACAACGCGCAGGTCATCCTTCTCCACCGCGGCGACCGCAAATTCCTGCTCCGCGCCAATTTCTGGCCGGCCGAGTCCGACAGCGTCGTCGTCAACAGCGGTGCGAACGCTTTCTTTTACGGACAGCCGCACGACCACAATTTCAGTTTCCTGACGGTCGGCTATGTCGGGCCGGGCTATTGGAGCGACTATTACGAGCATGATTATGAGCGCGCGGCCGGCTTCATCGGGGAGAAAGCGGAGCTTCGCTTCGTCGAGCGTTCCCGCCTCTCCGAGGGGACGATGCTGCTCTACCGTCGCCATCGCGACGTGCACAGCCAGTTGCCCGCGGACTCGCTTTCGGTGTCGATCAACATCATGGCGATGTCTCCGGCGACCGAGTTTCTCGACCAATATGGGTTCGACCTGCAAAGCTCGCGAATCCGAACGATCGTCAATCGCTCGTCGCTCGAGCCGCTGATCGCGCTCGCCGGCCGCCTGGGAGGCGAAAACGGCCGTGACCTGATCGAGCATATGGCCGAAAAACATCCGAGCGAGCGCATCCGGTTCGCCGCCTGGAAAGCCAGGGCCGCCGCCTGGGGTGATCCGGATGAGCGCGCCGCCGTCTACGACCAGGCGGCCGGGGCGGCCTCTTCGAGCGGATTCCTGCGCGGAATGGCGGCGCGCGAAGCGGCGCGCATCCGCAACGCCCGCGGCTTCTACAGGGGCGCCGTCATGCCCGAGCCCGACTTCCACCTCAGCCGATAGGCGTGAAGCAGCGGCTCGGTGTATCCGGACGGCTGCGACTCGCCCTGGAAGATCAGCGCCCGGGCGGCCTGGAAAGCGGTGCTGGCCGCCGGGTCCGGCGCCATGGGCCGGTAGGACGGATCGGCTTCGTTCTGGCGGTCGACCACCGCCGCCATCCGCTCGAGCGCCGCCTCAACCTCCTCGCGGCCGATCACCTCGTGCATCAGCCAATTGGCGACGTGCTGGCTCGAGATCCGGCAGGTGGCGCGGTCCTCCATCAGACCGACGTCGTGGACGTCCGGCACCTTGGAGCAGCCGACGCCCTGGTCGATCCAGCGCACGACATAGCCGAGTATTCCCTGGACGTTGTTGTCGAGCTCCTCGCGTATCGCTTCGGCAGGCCAGCCCCGCTCCGTCGCCACTGGAACGGCGAGCAGCCCGTGCAGGGAGGCGGGCGATCGGCCGGCGAGCTCGCGCTGGCGCTCCGCCACGTCGACCCGGTGATAATGGATTGCGTGCAGGGTCGCGGCGGTGGGGGAGGGGACCCAGGCGGTGCTGGCCCCGGCCTGCGGGTGGGCGATCTTCTGGGCGAGCATGTCGGCCATCAGGTCCGGCATCGCCCACATGCCCTTGCCGATCTGGGCGCGGCCGGCGAAGCCGCAGGCGAGGCCGACATCGACATTGTTGTCCTCATAGGCGCGCAGCCATTCGGCGTTCTTCATCTCGGCCTTGCGGATGACAGGGCCCAGCTTCATCGCCGTGTGGATCTCGTCGCCGGTGCGGTCGAGGAAGCCGGTGTTGATGAACACCACCCGATCCTTGACCTCGCGGACCACGGCGGCGAGGTTCACGCTGGTCCGCCGTTCCTCGTCCATCACTCCGATCTTGAGGCTGTGGCGGGGAAGGCCGAGGAGATCCTCGGTGCGGTCGAACAGCCGGCCGGCGAAGGCGGCTTCCTCGGGGCCGTGCATCTTGGGCTTGACGATATAGACCGAGCCCGTCGCGCTGTTGGCTCGGGCGCCCCTGACGTCGTGGAGCGCGGCGAGCGCGGTGATCACCGCGTCGGCCAGGCCTTCCTGCACATCCTCGCCGTCGACCCGGATCATCGGGTTCGCCATCAGATGGCCGACGTTGCGGACGAACATCAGGGCCCGGCCCTTGAGCGTCAGCGAGCCGCCGCCCGGCGCCCGGTAGGTACGGTCGGGCTCGAGCCGCCGCTCCAGCCCGAGTCCGCCTTTGTCGAAACAGGCGCTCAGCTCGCCTTTCATGAGCCCGAGCCAGTTGCGGTAGACCGCCACTTTCTCCTCGGCATCGACGGCGGCGACCGAATCCTCGCAATCCATGATCGCCGTGATCGCGCTCTCGATCAGGATGTCGGCCACTCCGGCCCTGTCGGTGCGGCCGATCGGATGGTTCGGATCGACGAGGATCTCGAGGTGGAGATCGTGATGGCGCAGAAGCGGCGACGAGTCCCGCCAACCGGCGAGCAGAGACGGGTCGCGCAGGCCGCCGCGGTCGGTGACGAGGCGGCGGTCCTCGATTCCGTAGCGAGCGACGTCGGCGTGGCTGCCGTCCGTCAGCGGCGCGATTTCGTCGAGGAAGGCCCGGCCCCGGGCGACGACCCGGGCGCCCCGCGCCTCGTCATAGCCGCCGCCGCGCGGCCGGTCGCCGAGGACGTCGGTTCCGTAGAGGGCGTCGTAGAGGCTGCCCCAGCGGGCGTTGGCCGCGTTGAGCGCGTAGCGGGCATTGTTTACCGGAACGACCAGTTGCGGCCCCGCGATACGGGCAATCTCCGGGTCGACATTTTCGGTACCGATCGCGAAGGGCGCGGGCGGATCGACGAGATAGCCGATTTCGCGAAGGAACTCCTCTTCCTCGGCCGGGTCGCCGGGACGGCCGCCGAGCGCCGCATTGCGCTCGTCGATCAGGGCCTGCAGATCTTCTCGGCGGCGCAGCAGGCGCTTGTTCTGCGGCGTGAGCTCCCGAAGCAGAGCGGAAAAGCCGAACCAGAAAGCGGCGGGCGCGATTCCGGTCTCGGGCAGCGCTTCCTCTTCGACGAAGGCCCTCAGCCGCGGATCCACCTCGATCCCTGCGATCAGCTCAAATCCGGCCAAGGCGCGTTCCCTCTTCCTCGTCGCGCGGACCGCCTAGCGCCTGCACGAAGATTTATCCATGCGCGCCGGGAAGGGAACTGTCGTCGAGCCTCTCGTGGAGCCGTTTAGACCCGAGTGCGGGCGAAAAGTGGGGAGGAAGGGGCACATCTTGCGAAAATAGTTGATTCCGGCGCCTTTGCGCGACGAATCAGGCTTGCAAGCCAAAGGAGCATCTCCGAAAACGGCGCCAGCCGGCGAGTGTGCGGCTGCCGAAGGGGAAAGTGCAGGGTTTAACCTGTTTCAGGGCAGTCCCATCGCGGATCGAAGATAAGTTTCAAATCCATACAGGGAGGAAGTTTCATGACCAGAATGACCAGGATCCAGCTCTTGGCGGCGACCGCCATGTCGGCGGCCGTATTTTATGCGGCGCCGGCTTCGGCCGATCCGACCGCGCCGTGCAACGACGGCACCGGCCTGCTGACGACCGAATGCGGCACCAATTCCACGACCGGCGCTGCCGACTTCGCGACCGCCGTGGGCCAGCTCGCCACCGCCACCGGCGAGGAGAGCACCGCGGTCGGCACCGACTCGCTCGCCTCCGGCGACCGCTCGACTGCCGTCGGCGTCGTCTCGACCGCGCTCGGCGACGATTCGACCGCGCTCGGCAACCGTTCCTCGGCGGCTGACGTGAACGCCACCGCCGTCGGCGCCGGCTCCGAAGCCAGCGGCCGGTCCTCGGTCGCCATCGGCAGCGGCGGCGTCGCCAGCCGCCCGGTGATCGCCGCCGGCGGCTTCAGCACCGCCATCGGCACGGGCAGCCAGACTGCCGCCGGAGCGACCGGCTCGACCGCCATCGGTGATTTCAACACCATCGGCGCCACCGGCTCGTTCTCCGTCGCTCTCGGCGCGTTCAACACCGTCAACGCCACCAGCGGCATTGCCCTCGGCAACAGCGCGACCGTGACCCTGGGCTCGACCGACGGCATCGCCATCGGCACCGCCGCCCTCGCGTCCAACGAGGGTGCCACCGCCATCGGCCGGCTGGCCGAGGCGACTCAGGACTTCAACGTCGCGGTCGGCTCGCTGTCGTCCGCGACCGGCGTCGAATCCGTCGCCGTCGGCGGGGATGTGGAAGCTTCGGGCGCGCAGTCGACCGCGGTCGGTACCGTCGCCACCGCCTCCGGCGCACTCTCCAGCGCCTTCGGCAACCGCTCCAGCGCCGCCGGCGCCGCCAGCACCGCCGTCGGCGCGCTTTCGCGCGGCCTCGGCGCCGAATCCGTCGCCGTCGGCGCGGACTCGCTCGCCCAGGATGCCAACAGCACCGCCGTCGGCACCGTTGCGACCGCGCTGGGCGCCGGCTCGACCGCCGTCGGCAATCGCGCTTCCGCGTCGGCCGTCAACTCGACGTCTCTTGGAACTCAGTCCGCGGCGACGGGCGTGAGCTCTCTCGCGGTCGGCCGCGGCGCCATCGCGAGCGACGAGGACGCGGTCGCGCTCGGCGACCTGGCCGTGGCTTCGGGCTTCCATTCGACGGCCGCGGGCGGCGAAGCCGTTGCCAGCGGCCGCGGCGCGCAGGCCTTCGGCTGGCAGTCCTCGGCGACCGGCGATCTGTCTCTGGCGGCCGGACATCAGGCCCGTGCCACCGCCACGCAGGCCACTGCGATCGGCAAGAACGCCGCGGCTACGGCGGCGAATTCGACCGCTCTCGGCTTCGGTGCGACCGCGGCCTTCGCCAACTCGACGGCGATCGGTACCGGCGCGACCACGACGGCGGCCAACCAGGTCAGCGTCGGCGGCGCCGGCTCGACGGTTCGCTTCGGCGGCTACACCACGGCGGGCGTTCTGGTGAACGATGCCAATGGCGTCATCACCACCAACACCACGCTGATCCCGGCGGTCGCCGCACTGCAGACCCAGACCGCGGCCAACACCACTGCGATCGCCGGTTTGCAGGGTAACGTGACCACCCTGCAGAACAACGTCACGACCCTGTTCGACCTCTCCGAGGTCAACCGTCGCGATATCCGCAAGGCCAATGAAGGCGTCGCCATGGCGTTGGCGATGGAGACCCCGAACCTTCCGGACGGCACCAGCATGGGTGTCGCCGGCGGCATCGGCTACTACCAGAACCGCTTGGCGGGCACGGCTTCCTTCGCCGCGCGCGTCGGCGCCAACGCGGCCTTCTCGGCCGGCGTCGGCCTGGGCTTCGACAGCGGCGAGATCGGCGCTCGCGCCGGCTTCTCGACCGCGTGGTAAGCAGGCCGGATCAAGGCCAGACGAGCGGGCCGGGGCGTTTCGCCCCGGCCCGTTTGCTGTTGGCGGCCCTGGTTCTGACGGTTTCGACGGCCCCGGCCCAGGCACAGCGGCCCGCGGCAGTCGTCAACTCCATTCCGGACCAGGCCGGACTGGCGCGGATGGTATGGAGCACGATGGCGGCGGTCGACCACGCCAACAAGACCGGCAATTACAACGTGCTTCGCGGCCTGGGATCCCCGGACTTCCAGACCGCCAATGGCGCTCCGGCCCTTTCGCGGATATTCGCGAGCCTTCGGGAGAGCGGGATAAACCTCAGCGACACGCTCTCGATCGAGCCGTCCTACGAATTTCCACCGGCGCTGGAAGGCGGAATGCTTCGGCTTCGCGGCGCCTTCAGAATGCGCCCCCAGGCGGTGCAGTTCGACCTTCTCTACCAGTGGAACCAGGGCTGGATGCTGAACGGCATCGCCGTCCGGACGGTACCCTATTCGACCCTCCCGCCGAGCCGCTAGCTGTGAGCTTTCAGTAGGTTGTCCATCCGACCCGAACCGGGGAGACTGAGGTTGCGAAGCTTCAGATCCCAGGAGAGTCGGATGAACATCCACAAGAATGCCCGATTGACGCCGCACAG
>Ga0190275_10000295_pt1 | contig 48567 bp, 50 predicted proteins | sample Popmic550T_FD_133745 | JGI IMG/M metagenome (GOLD analysis project Ga0190275, IMG submission 133745) | Populus adjacent soil microbial communities from riparian zone of Yellowstone River, Montana, USA - 550 T | ecosystem: Environmental > Terrestrial > Soil > Riparian zone > Trees stand | place... | reverse complement strand
CGGCGGCGCCGCGCGCGCTCATCATGCCCGCGGGGCTGCCGCCGCCGGCGAGCCCGCCGCCTTCGGAGCGCTGCATCAGGATGATGACGATCAGGATGAAGGCGACCATCGTCTGGATGATCAGGAGGAAGGTGAACAGGCCCATATGCGTCGAGGTCTTTCTCTAGCCCGTCATGCCGGCGCAGGCCGGCATCCCGGGTCGAATCTCGCTGAGATCCCGGCCTTCGCCGGGATGACGTTGTCCGGCGACTTAGGCGATGAAGGGCGCGTGTTCAACCGGCGGCGGCGGCCCTGACGATCGGGACGAACTGCTCGGCGGTGAGGCTGGCGCCGCCGACCAGGGCGCCATCGACGTCGGGACAGGCGAAAAGCTCGGCGGCGTTGTCGGCCTTGACCGAGCCGCCGTAGAGAATCCGGATCCGCGTTCCGCGCTCACCGTAGCGGGAGACCAAAAAGGCGCGGATTTCGGCGTGCATTTCGGCGACGTCGGCGACGGTGGCGACCTTGCCGGTGCCGATCGCCCAAATGGGCTCGTAGGCGACGATCAACTCGCCCTCCTTCCAGTCGTCGGGCAGCGAATTTTCGAGCTGGCGCACGACCACGACAAGCTGGTCGCCGGCGCGGCGCTCGGCGTCGCTCTCGCCGACGCAGACGATGGCCTGAAGCCCCTGGGCCAGCGCCGCCTCGGCCTTGCCCCGGACGACCGGATCGCCCTCGCCGCGCTCGGCCCGGCATTCGCTGTGGCCGACGATGACCAGCCTCGCGCCGGCTTCCTTGAGCATCGCCGCCGACACGCCGCCGGTATGCGCGCCGCTCTGCGCCCAATGGCAGTCCTGGCCGCCGATGATGAGACCGCCCGAGCGAGTCATCGCCGCGGCGATCAGGGTGAAGGGCGGGCAGATGGCGACGTCGACGCCGCCCGCCTGGCGCGCCGCCTCGGCGATCGCCGACAGCTCCGCGAGCGAAGCGAGGCTGCCGTTCATCTTCCAATTGCCGGCGACGAGCTTGCGGCGGAGGTCCATCCTGCTTTCCCGAGTCGGTGATCGAGCCGCCATGTCCCCCGGACATGGCTGCGAACGTCCGGTGGGACGTCCGCACTCGATCACGGTTGCCGGGCGCCTAGCGCGCTTCTATGACCAGCGCAAATCCACGATCCTTCAGGACTGAAAATGCTTGGCAACCTCCGAAAAAAGCTCGCCTCCGGCTTCATTCTCGTCATCCTTGGGCTCGGCATCATCAGCCTCGTCTTCACGGATTTTGGGACAAGCGGCATGGGGGGAATCGGCGCTCTGGCGGGCGGCGGCGCGCCGGGCGCCGGCGACACCCTGGCGACGATCGAAGGCACGGCGCTGACCGCCCGCGACGTCAGCGACATGGTCAACCGCCAATATGGCCGCGCCCGCCAGCAGGACCCGACGCTGACCATGGAGGCGTTCCTCGCCCAGGGCGCGTTCGAGCAGGTCCTCGACCAGATGGCGATGGCCGCCGCCGTCCAGGCCTATGCCCGGAGCCAGGGGCTGGTGGTCTCGCCGACGATGATCGACCGCGAGATCGTCAACATCCCCGTCTTTCGCAACCTGACCGGTCAGTTCGATCAGACCGTTTACGAGCAGCAATTGCGCTCGCTGAACCTCACCGAGGCGCGGTTCCGCCAGGACGTCGAACAGTCGCTGACCCAGCGCCAGCTGCTCGGGCCGATCTCGCTCGGCGCCCGCCCGCCCGAGGGCGTCGCGCGCGAATATGCGAACCTGCTGCTCGAGCGGCGGCGGGGCACGATCGCGATCGTCCCCACCGAACTTCTGGCGCAGGGAATCAACCCGAGCGACGCCGAGCTCGCCGCCTTCTATCGGACCAACCGTATCGCCTTCACCATGCCCGAGCGGCGCGTGATCAAATATGCGGTGATCGGCCCCGAGCAGGTCGCCCAGGCCGCGCGCGCGACCGACGCCGAGGTCGCCGCCGTCTACCGCAACAGTCCGCTCACCTACGGGCCGCGCGAGACCCGAACGATCCAGTCGATCGTCCTGCCCAGCCAGCAGGCCGCCGACGCTTTCGCGGCGCGGGTGCGCGGCGGGGCCAATTTCGTCGAGGCCGCCGCTTCGGCCGGGTTCGCCGCCGCCGACGTCACCTTCGCCGACCAGAATCGCGAACAATTCGCCCGGGTTTCCAATCCCCGGGTCGCCGCGGCCGCCTTTTCGGCGGCACAGGGGGCCGTCGCCGGGCCGATCCGATCGGAGCTGGGCTTCCACGTCGTCCGGGTCGAGAGGATCGCGAACATCGCGGCGCGGCCGCTCGAAGCGGTGCGCGGCGAGATTGCGGCGGCGCTCGAGGCGCGCAAGCGCGCCGAGGCGCTCGGCGCCCTGATCACGCGGGTCGAGGGCCTGCTGACCGACGGCTCCAGCCTCGAGGAAGTGGCGCGCGCCGAGAATCTGACGATCGTCACCACCCCCCCGATCACGGCCGACGGCCGGCCCGGCGGCGACAGCCAGTGGGTCGCCCCGCCCGAACTCGCGCCGCTGCTGGCCGCCGCCTTCGAGATCGACGCCGACGATCCGGAACCTGTGGTCGAACAGATCACCGCGAACGAGCGTTTCGCCATGCTCGGCCTCGACCGGACGCTGCCGGCCGCGCCGCTTCCGCTCGCCCAGATCCTGCCGCAGGTTCGCGCCGCCTTCATTCAGCAGCGCGCGCGCCAGCAGGCCCGCGCGCTGGCCGACCGAATCGCCCAGGCGATCAATTCTGGCACGCCCGCCGCCCGCGCTTTGGCCGAGGCGCAGCCGCGGCTGCCCGCGGGCCAGAGTGTCGACATGCGCCGGGTCGACATCAGCCGCCAGGGCCAGCAGGTGCCGCCGCCGTTGATCACCCTGTTCAGCATTCCGCAGGGCCGCGCCCGGGTGATGCCCGCGCCCAACAATGCCGGCTGGTTCATCGTCGTCCACGAGCAGCGCACGCCGGGCGACGCATCGGGCAACGCCCAGCTCATCCAGTCGACCCGAACCGAATTCGGCAACAGCGCCAGCGAGGAGCTCGCCCAGCAATTCGCCCGCGCGATCGAGACCCGCAGCGAGATCAGCCGCGACGAGGACGCGATCCGCCGCGCGCGCCAGGCGATCGGCGGCGGGGCGCCGGTGGGCCGATAGCGCCGCACCGGCTCATGATTCTCATCGTCGACAATTATGACAGCTTCACCTGGAACCTGGTCCATTATCTGCGCGAGATCGGGGTGGCGGTCCGGGTCGAGCGCAACGACGCGCTGAGTGCGGCCGAAGCGCTGGCGAGCGGGGCCGAGGCTGTGCTGATCTCGCCCGGGCCGGGGAGGCCCGACGAAGCCGGGGTTTCGCTCGACCTGGTCGCGGCCTGCGCCGAGGCGCGCCGGCCGCTGCTCGGCGTCTGCCTCGGCCATCAGGCGATCGGGCAGCATTTCGGCGGGCGCGTCGCGCGGGCGCCCAGGGCGATGCACGGCAAGGTCTCGGCGATCGACCATCGCGGCACGGGCGTGTTCGCCGGCCTGCCCAGCCCGTTCGCGGCGACCCGCTATCATTCGCTGTGCGTGCCGGCGCGAAGCATTCCCGACTGCCTGGTGATCAACGCGCGGGCCGAGGACGGGACTGTCCAGGGCTTCCACCATGAGGCGCTGCCGATCCACGGCGTCCAGTTCCACCCCGAGAGCATCGCCAGCGAGCACGGCCACGTCCTGCTCGCCAATTTCATGGAGCTCGCCCGCCTCGAAACCGCCGCCGCTTGACAGCCTCCGATACGTTCCTTACACGTTCCGCATACGTTCCAGGACAGGGGACCATTATGCTGACGCGCAAGCAACATGAGCTTCTTCTCTACATCGACGGGCGGCTGTCGCAGACCGGCGTTTCGCCTTCGTTCGAGGAGATGAAGGAGGCGCTCGACCTCAAGTCGAAGAGCGGGGTGCACCGGCTCATCTCGGCGCTCGAGGAGCGCGGCTTCATCCGGCGGCTGGCCAATCGGGCGCGGGCGCTCGAAATACTCAAGATGCCCGAGATGAAGAACGTGGCGGCGGCGGCGGCGGGCGGCGCGGCCCCGGTCCGCGTGCCGCAGGCGGCGAACGATCTGGTCATCGACCTGCCGCTGCACGGCCGGATCGCGGCCGGAACGCCGATCGAGGCGCTGCAGGGCACCGACACCCTCCCCGTCCCCGCCGCCTTGCTCGGGCCCGGCGAGCATTATGCGCTCGAGGTGGCCGGCGATTCGATGGTCGACGAGGGAATATTGGACGGCGACTATGCGCTGATCAAACGCCAGGACACGGCGCGCGACGGCGAGATCGTCGTCGCCCTGGTCAACAATGAGGAAGCGACGCTCAAGACCTTCCGCCGCGAAGGCCAGATGATCCGCCTCGACCCCGCCAACCGCCAATACGATCCGCAGCGCTACCGGCCCGACCAGGTCCAGATCCAGGGCAGGCTGGCGGGATTGCTGCGGCGCTATTGATTGCGCCTGCGCGCGCTCGCGGCTGCGCTCGGGGCGCTTGGCGGCGCGATGCCGGCCGCGGGCGGTGCGCCGACGCCAGCGCTCAACATCCAGGTCAGCGGCACCGGCGCGCCGCATGCGCCATGCGCCGCCCAGGTCGACGGGCAACGAATTCTCATGAGGGACTTTCCAGCCTTTGCCAGGCGATGGCGCGGCCGCACGGGGCATATGACCCTGGCGCCCGATTCCGGCTTTCGCTGCTTTTACGACGCGATCTTGAAGCTGCACCGAATGGGCATGAGGATCGGCTTCATTTCCGAGCCGCCGGCACCAGTGGAATGAGACGGAGAATCCCATGGCACGCCTGAACTATGTCGAGCTCCCGGTAAGCGACGTCGGCATCGCGAAGGCCTTTTACGAGTGCGCCTTCGGCTGGACGATGACCGAATTCGGGCCGACCTACGCGGCGACCCTGACCGGCGATACTGACATCGGCTTGCAGGGCGACGGGGCGGAGGCGACTCGGGCACCGCTGCCGGTGATCGAGGTCGAGGATCTCGAGGCCGCGCTCGACGCCGTCACGCTCGCCGGCGGGATGATCGTGCGGCCGATCTTCGCCTTTCCGGGCGGGCGGCGCTTCCAGTTTCTCGATCCGTCCGGGAACGAGCTCGCCTGCGTCAAGCCGGACTGAGCCGCCAACGTTCAACGCGTGCCGGCCCAGGGGTGACGCCCGACCCGCCGCGCGACGGTCGCGACGCGGGGATTGTCCCCGAGCGTGATCGAAAGGCCGCCGGTGCGGCGCAGGAAGAAAAGGTCGGCCTTCAGCCAGCGGGGCGCGCAGGCGCGCGGCAGCGGCCGGTCGGCGACGATTATGTCGGCCGCGGCGCAGGCGCGGATCATCTCGTCCCAGGCGACATGGTCGCGCGTGCGGGTGACGAGGATGCGCCAGCGACGGCCGCCGCGGTCGATGTTCGCGGCGCACAGATCGGGGCTGCAGGCGGCGATCGGCAGGCGGTCGAGGTCGAGGAATTCGGGCTCGGCGCCGCTCGCTTCGGCAAGGGTATCGCGGACATAGTCGCCGGCGCGCGGGCGCAGCAGAGCGAGCGCGCCGCCGGGCGTGCGCAGGACGAGGTGGCGGCCGTCGCCCGTGACGAGGAGATCGGGCGCGGGCGTGGCGAGCGCCCACAGCGCGCCCAAAGCGACCGGAATCAGGCCCCAGCGGCGCAGGCCCGTGCGCCACAAGGCGATCCATAGCGCGCCGCCGGCGATCAGCGCGAAGGCGGCCGGCGCCATCGCCGGCAGCATGGCAACCGCGCCGGGAGCGTTGGCGGCGGAATGAGCGAGGGCGATCAGAAACGACAAAGCCTGTCCGGTCAGCCACCAAATGGGCGCGCCGAGGCCGATCAGGTCCAACAGCAGAGCGAGCGCCTCGAGCGGCATGATGACGAAGGTGGTGAGCGGGATGGCGATGACGTTGGCGAGCGCGCCGTAGAGACCCGCTTTGTGGAAGTGGAAAAGCGCGATCGGGGTGAGCGCGATCTCGACCGCGAGGCCGGTGAGCACCAAAGCAAACAGGAAGCGGCCGATTTTGGTCGGCCAGCCTTCGTCGCGCCGCGCGAACCAGGCCCGGGCGCGCGGGCTTTCGTGCAGGGCGACGATCGCGATGATCGCGGCGAAGCTCATCTGGAAGCTCGGCCCGGCGAGCGATTCGGGCCAGAGCAGCAGGACGACGAGCGCCCCGACCGCGACCAGCCGAAGCGTCAGCGCCTCGCGGCCGAGCGCGACGCCGGCGAGGACCAGCAAGGCCGCGATGCACGAGCGCACGGTCGGTACCTCTGCGCCGGTCAGCAAAGTGTAGGCGATTCCGGCGAGCGCGCCGACGCCCGCGGCGACCAGGACGAGCCGGTAGCGCAAAGCCAGAGCGGGGCTGAGCGCGAGCAGCTTCAGCGTCAGCAGCATGGCCGCGCCGACCATCGCCGTCAGGTGCAGCCCGCTGACCGAGAGCAGATGGGCAAGGCCGGAGCGGCGCATCGCCTCGGCGTCCGAATCGGGGATGCCAAATTGGTCGCCGGTGGCGAGCGCGGCGGCGATCCCGCCCTCGGCGCCGCCGAGCCTCCCGCGGACATGGGCCGCGAGCCGCTGGCGCCAGCCGGCGATGCGCGCCGAGAAGCTTTGCGTGGAAGGCGGCGCGACGAGCGCGATGTCGAGCGCCCGGCCGGTGCCGCCGATCCGCTGGAACCAGGCGGCGCGCGCGAAATCGTAGGCGCCGGGCACGGCCATCGGCGCCGGCGGCATCATCCAGGCGCGCAGCCGAACGATCGCGCCCGGCGCGATGCCGGGGACCATCTTCTCGTCGTCGACATTGACGCGCAGCCGCGCCGGAAGGCCCTCGCCGATCGGCGCGACCATGAGTCGCGACGCGCCCCGCGCGGCGAGCGCGTTGACGCTTTCGACCCGCGCATCGATCTGCATGAGCTGCTGGCGCTCGAGGCGGGGCGCCGTCGCCTGCTCGGCCCTCCACCAGACCAGGCCGAGGCCCAGAGCGGCGGCGAGGCTGAACAGAGCGAGCGCCCTGCCCCAGCGCGTCGCGCCGAACGCCAGGCCGAAGCAGGCGACGCTCCCGGCGAGGAGGAGGAAGGCGATCCACGACGACTGGTCGGGCAAGTAGAAATAGGCGGAGATGCCCAGGATCAGGCCGACGGGCAGCCAGAGCGGCAATTGGTCCCGCTCGGCCTCGGCCAGCGATTCGAGCCGGGCGCCCAAGCGCGAGAACGGCCCCATGCGCGCCCTTGGTGGGGCCGCGTCCGCTATGCTAGGGGCGCTCGCGTCACGGGTCGCCATGGACCCATCCTTGGAGATCAGCCACGTGAGCGCAAGCAAAGTCGTCACGCGCTTCGCGCCCTCGCCCACCGGTTTCCTCCATATCGGCAACGCGCGGACCGGCCTGTTCAGCTGGCTTTACGCCCGCCATCATGGCGGCAAGGCGCTGCTTCGGATCGAGGACACCGACAAGGCGCGCTCGACCCAGGCGGCGATCGACGTCATCGTCGAGGGCACCCAATGGCTCGGCCTGGACTGGGACGGCGAGGTCTATTTCCAGTCGCAATTCGCCGGGCGGCACGCCGAGGTGGCGCACCAGCTCCTCGCCGGCGGCCATGCCTATAAATGCTGGATGACCCAGGAGGAGCTCGCCGTGCAGCGCGAGGCGGCGCAGCGCGAACGGACGCCGTTTCGCACGCGCAGCCCGTGGCGAGACCGGCAAGATGGGCCCGATGCGCCCTACGTGGTGCGGCTGAAGGCGCCGCAGCACGGCGAGACGGTGATCGAGGACCAGGTCCAGGGCCGAGTCGCCGTCCAGAACGAGGAGATCGACGATTTCGTGCTGCTGCGCTCGGACGGCTCGCCGACCTACATGCTCGCGGTGGTGGTCGACGATCACGACATGGGCGTCACCCACGTCATCCGCGGCGACGACCATCTCAACAACGCCTTCCGCCAGCTTGCTATCATCCGCGCGATGCGCTGGCCCGAGCCGGTCTACGCCCACATTCCGCTGATCCACGGGCCCGACGGCGCCAAGCTTTCCAAGCGGCACGGAGCGCTCGGCGTCGACGCCTATCGCGATGGACTCGGCATCCTGCCCGAGGCCTTGTTCAACTATCTGCTGCGCCTGGGCTGGGGCCATGGCGACGACGAGATCATCTCGAAGGAACAGGCGATCTTATGGTTCGACCTGGAGGGGGTCGGGCGCTCGCCGTCGCGCTTCGACATGAAGAAGCTGGAGAGCCTCAACGGCCATTATCTGCGCGAGGCGGACCCCGTGCGCTTGGCGGCCCTGGTGGGCTCGAAAATCGCCGGGGCGGACGCGGATTTGCTGGCGCGGGCGATGCCCTATCTGACGCCGAGGGCCAGGGATCTGAACGAGGTCGCGGACGGCGCGTCCTTCCTGTTCGCCACGCGCCCACTGGACATGGACGAGAAGGCGGCGGCGCTGCTAGAAGGCGGCGCGCGGAATATGCTCGCCCTCGTCCACGCGGCCCTTATCAGGCTCGCCAAGTGGAGCGCGGAGACGACCGAGCAGGCCGTGCGAAAGGTTGCCGAGGCCGAAGGCGTCAAGCTTGGCCAGGTGGCGCAGCCGATGCGGGCCGCGCTCACCGGGCGGGCGACGTCGCCGGGAATTTTCGACGTGCTGGCGCTGCTCGGCCGCGAGGAAAGCCTCGCGCGCCTGGCGGACCGGATGAGCGGGAAGGATTCGTAACATGGCGGACAAGGCCAAGCTCTCGATCGGCGGCCGGGATTTCGAATATGACACGCTGGCGGGCTCGGTCGGGCCCGAGGTCGTCGACATCCGCAAGCTCTACGCCCAGGCGGGCGTCTTCACCTACGATCCCGGCTTTACCTCGACCGCTTCGTGCCAATCCGACATCACCTATATCGACGGCGACGCCGGCATCCTGCTCCACCGCGGCTATCCGATCGACCAGCTGGCCGAGCAATCGACCTTCATGGAAGTGGCCTATCTGCTCCTGAACGGAGAATTGCCCGACCGCGACACGCTGAGCAAATTCACCTACACCATCTCGCGCCACACCATGCTGCACGAGCAGCTCGCCACCTTCTACCGCGGCTTCCGGCGCGACGCCCACCCGATGGCGATCATGTGCGGCGTGGTCGGCGCCCTTTCGGCCTTCTACCACGATTCGGCCGACATCACCGATCCCCGGCAGCGGATGATCGCCTCCCACCGGCTGATCGCCAAGATGCCGACGATCGCGGCGATGGCCTATAAATATTCGCTCGGCCAGCCGTTCATGTATCCCCAGAACAGCCTCTCCTACACCGGCAACTTCCTCAGGATGACCTTCGGCGTTCCGGCCGAGCCCTATGAGGTCAATCCGGTGATCGAAAATGCGATGCGGCGGATCTTCATCCTCCACGCCGACCATGAGCAGAATGCCTCGACCTCGACCGTGCGGCTGGCGGGATCGTCGGGCGCCAACCCGTTCGCCTGCATCGCCGCCGGCATCGCCTGCCTTTGGGGGCCCGCCCATGGCGGCGCCAACGAGGCCGCGCTCAACATGCTGCGCGAAATCGGCACGCCCGCCAACATCCCCAAATATATCGCCCGGGCCAAGGACAAGGACGATCCGTTCCGGCTGATGGGCTTCGGCCACCGGGTCTACAAGAATTTCGACCCGCGCGCGAAAGTGATGCAGAAGACCGCCGAGGAGGTGCTGGACGAGCTCGGCATTTCCGATCCCGTCCTCGACACCGCGCGCGAGCTCGCCGAGATCGCGCTCCGGGACGATTATTTCATCGAGAAGAAGCTTTACCCGAACGTCGATTTCTATTCGGGCGTGATCCTCTCGGCGATCGGCTTCCCGACCGACATGTTCACCGCGCTCTTCGCGCTCGCGCGGACCGTGGGCTGGGTCGCGCAGTGGAACGAGATGATTTCCGACCCCGACCAGAAAATCGGCCGCCCGCGGCAATTGTACACCGGGCCGGTGCAGCGGGATTACGTGCCGGTCGACCAGCGCTAACCGAGCGACGCCCTCAGCCGCTTCAGCACCGCGAGGCTGGCGCAGACGTCGTCGAACATGGCACGGACGCGCTCCTCGCCGCCGGTCGAGCGGAACATCGAGCCGGGCTCGAACTTGTTCTTGCCGGTGGCGGCGATGAAGGCGTCCTCGGCGCCGACATAGCCGAAGACTCGGCCCGCCTGGCGCAGCTCGAGGAGCAGGCGGCGCACCTCGCTGTCGAGGATCATCTGCGCCTGCTGCGGCTGGGCCGCGTAAACCTCGAATTTCTTCTCGAATTCGGGGTCGCTCTCGAACTTGACCCGCTCCATGCCGGAGACGGCCTTGAAAAAGTTGAAAATGCCGCGGTCGGGGACGATCACCAATTCTCCGCTCGAATGCGCGCGGCGCTGCCAGGCGTACATCTGGCCCGAAAATACGACCTGACGGTTCTTGCCGGACCCGCGAACCAGATTGCCTTCGTAGAAGGCGAAGCGCCTGCCCTCCTCGTCCGCGCCGTGGAACAGGTCGGAGAAGGTCTGGCTCGACAGCCAATTGCCGAACAGCGCCTTGCGCGCTTCGGGATAGACCGGGGGATCGAAGCCGTCGGCCATGAAGGTCATGCCGCCTTTCCCGGCGAGCGTCTCGAGCACCGGGAGCTTCACCGCGGTGCCGACCTTGCTCAGCGGGATGAGCGCGAAGACGATGGCGACGACCAGGACCACGATCGCGAAGAAAAACGCCACCCCGAGCATATCCGACCCGGACATCGACCAGATGATCGCGACCGCGATGACGATGCCGCCGGCCAGATAGAGCCAGAAATTGCGGAGCCCGGCCTTGCGCCGATCCTCGAGCGTGCTGATTTCCAGCGCCACCGGTCCCGCCCGGCAGACGTCGCGATAATGGCTCTCGTCGAATTCGATCATCGCCCGCTCCCTTGAAGTGGGGAGATGATTTACGCATCTTGCGAATCAACGCAAGGCGCTTAGGCGTCTTTCCTCACAGGCAATGTGAAGGTGAAGCGGGCGCCCTGCCCCGGCGCGGAATCGACCGCGATGTCGCCGCCCATGCCGCGGGCGAGGCGCCGGGCGATGTAGAGGCCAAGGCCGGTGCCGCCGGCCTCGCTCGGGTCGACCCGCTCGAAGCGTTCGAAGATCCGCTCCTGATCCGCCCCGGCGATCCCCTTGCCCTGATCGGCGACGATGATCGCCGCCAGATCCCCCTCGCGCTCGGTGCGCAGCCAGACCTGGCCGCCTTGCGGCGTGTAGCGGATCGCGTTGGTGAGCAGGTTCATCATGACCTGGAGCGCGCGGGTGAAATCGCCGGTCGCGGGCAGCGGCTCGCCATCGCCCGGGCCATCGATGCGGATATTGCGGTCCGCGGCGCGCACCGCGAGCAGCCCGGCCGCGCGCCGCGCGATGTCGACAAGGTCGACCGGCTCGGCATCGGGGCGGAAATCGGGGCGCTCGATCGCCTGCAGGTCGACGAGGTCGTCGACCAAGGCGAGCAGGTGGCGGCCGGCGGCGGCGATGTCGGCGGCATAGCCGGCATAATCGCGGCGCAGCGGGCCCTCAGGCTGGGCGCGCATCCGCTCGGCATAGTCGATAATGTGGGCGAGCGGACCGCGCAGCGCCTGATCCAGCCGTTCGCCGAACGCCGAGCCTCGCCCGGGCGGCGGGCCGGCGGCATCGTTGGCGGGCGCGCCGTCGGGCTGGAGGCGCAGCGCCGCCGCCGAACCGCGAAAGCCCGCGAAGCGGCCCATGCCGTCGATCAAGGGCACGCCGGCGAGCGTGAAGCGGCCCTTACGGCCGCCGCGCAGCTCGGCGATTTGCGCATCGAAGCTCTTATGCTCGGCGAGCGCGATCAGGATCGGCAGGGCGCCGTCCTTGCTCTCGCGGAACCGGAAAAGGCGGGTGAGCTGCTTGCCGACGAAATCGGACGGGTTGCGGCCGATCGCGGCGGCGGCGCCGGGCGAGAGCATGGTGAGGCGCAGAGCATCGTCGGTCTCCCACATCCAGTCGGCCGCGGCGCGCAGGAAATCGGCCTCGCGCTCGGCGGGCGGGCCGGCCGCGGAGGACCGCGCGGGGCGGCCGGACCAGCCGGTAATGGCGAGCGCGATCTCCTCGCCCTGCGGCTCGGCGCGGACCCACAGATCGAGGTCGCGGTCGCCGTCGGCGGCGAGGGCGGGGCGCGAGATGGTGATGCCGAGCCGGCGCGCGAGCCGGGCGAGCGCGGCGATCTGCGGTACGGCGAGCATTCCGCCTTCGTCGCCGCCGGCCAAAGCGTGCAGAGCGGCGAGCGGCGGATCGGCCGCGACCAGCCGGCCTTCGGCATCGATGCGGCCGGCGACGGGCGAATCGCGGCTCTCGGCAGCCGCGCTCATGCCGCCTCCGAGGACGGGCGGGCGCGGGTCGAGATCCGGGCGACGCTGGCGCGGTAGCCCGGATCGGCCTGCCACAGGCGCAGCACGTCGCGCGCGCCGGCCTCGTCGAGCGTGTCGTAAAGGTCGAGCTGGGCGGCCGCGGCCTCCCCCTCGGCCCCGGAGACGAGAGGGCCGCGGCTGCTCAGCAGCAACAGGATGGCGGCGGCGGGCTCGCGCTCGACGGCGCCGGCCTTGAGCAGCAAAGCGGGGCCGCGGCCGCGCGGATCGGCGAAAACCTCCCAGGCGGCGGCATAGTCCAATGCGCAAAGCGCCGAGACGCCGGCGATGAACAAGGGCAGCGTGCCCTCGGCGAGGGCGCGGGCGAGCAGATCGCCGTCGAGCCGCCCGGCGGCGTGGAGTCGCCGGGCCAGGCGGACGGCGCATGCCTCCAGCGTGGCGCCCTCGTCATGATTCGCGATCAGCGCGCTCGCGCTTTCCTCGATCGCGGCGTCGACGGCGGCGACATGGTGGTGCTGGACGATGTAATGGCGCAGCGCGGCGGCGATCATCCAGACCAACTTGTGCTGCAATTCGGCGGGAAGCTCGACCTGGCCCATCGCGGGCTCCTGGAAGCGGTCGAAGCGGCGCGAGCGGGCGACCACCATTTCCATCGCCTCGGCGGCGACCTCCTCGTCCGTGTCGCGGACGAGCTCGAACAGCAGCTCGTCGCCGCCCGCGGCGGGCGCGTGCGCCTTCCAGTAGCGATGCTCCTCGACGCGGCGGACGAGGACGTTGGACAATTCGGAGTCGCGCAACACCTGGGCGCGCTCGAGGATCGGCAGCGCGATCGGGACATGGGCGGAAGAAAGCGCGGCGTGGAGCGCCTCGTGCCCCTCGAAGCGCACCGCGAGCCGGGCGCGCATCTCGTCCTCGAGGCCGCGGACCAGGCGGGTCAGCAGGGCGGCGGCGGTGAGGCGCTGCCACTCGGTGAGGCGGGCGCGATCGGGCAGCAAAAGATCGGTGGCGGCGACGGCAAAGCGCTCGCGCGCCGCGGCCAGCAGCAGGCGCGCAGCATCGCTCTGTCGTTCAGGCCTGGTCGATCCGCCTTCCGCCATGGATTTCCCTTAGCGCGTCAGGGTTAAGCCGACGCTAATCCTGATCCGCGGGCGATGCCGAATGCGCTTCACGCTGCGCCCAGAAGAACGAGGCAGAAGCGTAAGCGAAAAGCAGTGCCAGGCCGGCATGCCACAGGCCGAAGGCGGCGAAGGGCAGCATCAGCCAAATCATGCCCTTGCGCTCGGCGAGGAACAGCGCGCCGCGAACCCGCCTCCCCTCGGTTTCGAGCGCCAGTGCGGCGAGGAAGGCGAGAATGACGAAAGCGAGCAGGATCATGCCCCAGCCCTTGATCGCGGCGAGGCCGTAAGCAAGGATCACCAGCGCCGCGCCGGCGAAGAGCGTGACGAGATAGGCCCACCAGCTCTGGCGGACGCCGTCCTGCATCCGGAGGCGCGCGAGCCTGCGGGCAATCCCTTCGAGCGGCGTAGCGACGAGCAATTTGGCCAGGCCGATCCAATACCAGTGGACGTAGAAGGAAGCGGCGCCGAGCCCGGTCAGCAAGGCGGCGGCGAAGCCGACCAGCTGCGGCGAGATCGGCCCGCCCATCAGGAAATTGGTGCCGGCGCGCTCGATCGGCGCGAGCAGGCGGTCTATCCAGCCGCCTTGGCGGTCGTCGGCGTCGGCGACGATCCGGCGCTCGAGCGCGTCGAGATCCTCGTCGCGGTCGAGGATCGCGACCGGACCCTCGGCCACCAGGTGGCGAGCTCCTGCCTGGAGGGTGCGGCGCAGCAGGGTCGACTGCAAATCCCAGTCGCGCAGCATGCCGACGGTCTCGCGCAGCAGCGCGCCCTCGACCGCGGCGGCGCCGGCCCAGCGCGAATCGGCGTCGATCCGCTCGTAAAGCTCGCCATGGCTGGCGTCCGGTACGGTCAGCACGGCGGCGCCCTCCGCCTCGGCGAGCCGGGAAAGCTGCGAGCGGCCGACGATCGCGCCGTCGGCGACGAGCAGGATCCGGTCGTAGGCGTCAACCGCGTCGGCCGCTTCTTCGGGACTGCGGACGATCTCGACCGACAGCCGGTCGCGGCGCAGGCGGGCGATAGCGGCGCTGAGCGCCGCGGGCATGCGCTCGACGAACAGGATGATCGGCGCCGCGCCGGCGGCCGCGGCGAGCCGCACCTGGCGCTCGATGACGGTGCGGCCGGCGAGCGGAAGCGTCGCGCGCAAATGGCCCGGCTCTCCCGATTCGTGATAGGCCGCGATCAGCGCCGCAAGCGCCACAGGCTTTCCCTTCCGCTCAAGCCGGCAACGGTAAGCGCGCCGGGGCGCGGTTGCAAAGCGCTTTGTCCTCCCCCGTCGCGAAGCGATGGAGAGGGGGCCGCGCGAAGTGCGGTGGAGGGGCTTCCTGGCTCAAGAGGCCCCTCCACCATGCTTTGCATGGTCCCCCTCCCCACGACATCGTCGCAGGGAGGATTAGGCGTCGGTGAATTCAGCCAAAGCGGCGGCGATCTTGCGAAGGACGGCGGGATCGCCCGGGGCGCCTTCCTGGGCTTCGTCGGCGAGCACGATCAGGCCGGCGACGCCGAAGCTCGCGGCGATGCTCTTGAGGCGGGCGGCGGCGATCTCCCAATTGGCGTCGCAGCGCGAACGGCAAAGCAGGTCGAGCTGGCGCGCCGCGCTTTCGGCGAAAGCCGCCCGCAATTCCGCCATCAGCGCGCCGTCATTGCCGACGGCAGCGGCGAGCGAGGCGTTCAGGGCTCCGGGATCGTAGGCCATCCGGGCGCGATACGGGGCTAGTGTTAACGCCCCGTTTCATATCCGCCCCAAAGTGGTACAAGCGCGAAGTGAGCATGGGGGCGTGAATGGCGCAGGCGCAGCCGCGGGACGGCGAAATCGAATGGCTTGGTGAGAAGCCCTGGGAAGCCGCGGCGGACCCCGAAGCCTATCCGGGAATCGACTATGAGGGAAATGCGGGCGAAGGCCGGGGCATCGGCACGATCCTGTTCGGCGCGCTGCTGATCCTGTTGGCCTTGGGCTGGATCGGCGCGAGCGCCTATGCGCTGAGCCTCGCCTGGCCGGGTCCGAGCCTCGAGGCCTGGATCGACTGGGCGGCGACGATGAGCGCGCCATTGATCCTGATCGGGCTCCTCTGGACGATCTTCGGCAGAAGCTCGCGGCGCGAGGCGCGGCGCTTCACCCAAGCGGTGCGGACGATGCGCGCCGAGAGCCAGGCGCTCGAAGCGGTGCTCGCCATCACGGCGACCAAGATCGCCGAGAATCGCGCGGCGCTGAGCGAGGAATCGGCGCGGCTGATGAACCTCGGCGACGAGGCGACCGACCGGATCGGCCGGGTCACCGGCACCCTGGCGCGCGAGAGCGCCGAGCTCGACCGCAAGGCGCAGGCGCTCGACCAGGCCGCCGCCGCGGCGCGAACCGATATCGGCGTGCTGATGGGCGATTTGCCCAAGGCCGAGGAGCAGGCGCGCGCCGCCGCCGAGGCGATGAGAGAGGCCGGCCTGGGCGCGCACCAGCAGGCGGCGGCGCTCGAAGGACAATTGGCGTCGCTCACCGCGCGCAGCCGCGAGGCCGACGAGGCGGCGGGCGGCAGCGCGCAGCGGCTCGGCGCCCATATCGCCCGGATCGAAAGCGGCGCGGGCGCCGCGGCCGAGCGGATGACTGAGGCCGCAACGCAAATGAACGTGGCGGTCGACGGTGCGATGGAGCGGGCGGCTCAATCGGTCGATCAGGCGCGCGCGGGCCTCGAGGCACAGGGCCAGACCATGCTGGCGATGATCGAGCAGAGCCGGGCCGCGTTCGAGCAGGCCGGCGCGGACACGACGCGCGGCCTTGCCGAGCGGCTCGACCTTGCCGGCCAGAAGATCGAGATGCTCGCCGGCCGGCTGGCGACCCAGGACCAGGCGAGCCGGACCCTGCTCGGCAACATGGCCCGCCAGATCGACGAGGTCGGCAGCCGGATCGCCCATATCGGCGCCAGCGGCGACGAGCAGAATCTGCGGCTCTCGGCGTCGATGGAGTCGCTTCGCGGCGCCGCCCACGAGCTGCAGCGCGAGATCGACCATGGCGAATCGCAAAGCTCGGCGCTGGCCGGGCGCGCGCGCGAGCTTGCCGCCGCCCTTGCCTCGGTCACCGGGCAGCTGCGCGACGAAATGCCGCCGGCGATGGCCGGGGTCGAGATCCAGGCCGAGCGCACCGCCGCCGCGGCCGCCGCCGTGGCCGGCCAAATGACGGCGATGCAGCAGGCCGCCGAAGCCGCCGCTGCACGGACTGCCGAGAGCGAGGCGAGCATCGCGCGCCAGCGCGAGGCGCTCGACTCCTTGCTCGCTTCGCTCGGGGAAGGCGCACGCGAGGCCGAGGAGAAGATGGCCGCATTGGGCGCGCTGATCGGCGAGACCGACGGCGCCGCGGCGCGGATGGCGCGCGATACCGGGCCGGAGCTGGTCGACGCCTTGGTCCGGGTGCGCGAGGCGGCGGCGCAGGCCGCGACCCACGCCCGCGAGGCGATCGCCGCGGTGATCCCGCAAAGCGTCGAGACATTGGTCGCGGCGACGCGCGAGGCGCTCAGCGAAGCCACGTCCGCGCCGGTCAAGGAGCAGATCGCCGAGATCGGCAACGCCTCACACCTCGCTTTGGCGACGGCAAAGGCCGCGGGCGAGCGTCTGACCCGGCAATTGCTCAATATCGGCGAGACGGCGGCGGCGATCGAGGAGCGGATCGGAGAGGACCGGGCCGAGCGCGAGGCCAGGGAGGCGCAGGCGCTGTCGCAGCGCGTGTCGCTGATCATCGACGCGCTCAATTCGACCGCGATCGACGTCTCCAAGATCCTGTCCAACGACTCCGGCGACGCGGCCTGGACGGCCTATTTGAAAGGCGACCGGGGGGTGTTCACGCGGCGCGCGGTCAAGCTGCTCGATTCGGGTGAGGCGCGCGAAATAGTGCGCCACTATGAGGACGAGCCCGAATTCCGCGACCAGGTGAATCGCTACATCGCCGACTTCGAGACTATGCTCCGCCACGTCCTCGCCGGCGCCGACGGCTCGGCGCTCGCCATCACCCTGCTCTCCTCCGACATGGGCAAGCTCTACGTCGCGCTGGCCCAGGCGATCGAGCGGCTGCGGCGGTAAGGGCGCCAGGGGGGACACGTACTTTTGCGCGAAAAAGTACGTGTCCCCACTCCTAATGCACCCAATCCAGATCCTCGACGGTCACCCAGCCGTAGATGTAATTGGCGACATAGAGTGCCGTCAGGAACGCCCCGAGCAGCGCGGCGCGCAGCGCGGTGCGGCCGAAGCTGAAGCTGTGGGGGGCGCTCTCGGCGTGGCCGGGCTGCGGTCGCTCGCCGACTTCCTCGGCGGTGCGGACGCCGAACGGTAGGACGAGGAACAGGCTCATCGTGCAGAACAGGACATAGATGGCGAGGATCGAGGTCCAGCGCATCAGATGCGGACGATGAGGACGCTGACGACCGGCTTCTTGCCGGTCCAGTCGGTCGCGCAGCGGCGCACGGCGAGGCGGACCGCTTCCCTGAGCTTGTCCTCCCTGCCGCCGTTCTTCGCGACCGCCGCCGCGGCGGCTTCGCGGGCCTCCGCGAGGAAGGCCTCGCGATCCTCCTCAACCGGCACGCCCTGAAGGTCGATCTCGACATCGCCTTTGAGGCGGCCGCCGTCGTCGAGCGCGACCGCCACCGTGACGATCCCGAACATCGCGGCGCGGCGGCGCTCGTTCATCGTCGGGCCCTCGGCGGACAGGATGATCTCGCCGTCGAGGATCAGCCGACCGACCCGTTCCTCGCCGATCTTCTCGGGGCCGTTCGGGGCCAGGCGGACCAGATCGCCATTCTTCTGGACGATGCCGTGCGGGATTCCGCGGGATTTGGCGAAGCGGGCCTGCTCCATCATGTGGCGCATCTCGCCGTGGACGGGAACGATGATCTCGGGGCGGATCCAGTCGTACATCGCGGCCAGTTCGGGCCGGCCGGGATGGCCCGAGACGTGGACCGGCGCCTGGCGGTCGGTGATCATCTCGACGCCGCGGGAGGCGAGCTCGTTCTGGATGCGGCCGATCGCGATCTCGTTGCCGGGTATCTGCTTGGACGAGAAGATGACGAGATCGCCGGGGTCGAGCGCAAGCTTGTGCTGGCCGAAGGCGATCCGGGCCAATGCGGCGCGCGCCTCCCCCTGCCCGCCGGTGGCGATGATCATCACCTCGCGGCGCGGCAGGCGCATCGCCTCGTCGAAATCCACCGTCTCGGGAAAATCGGTGAGGTAGCCGACGCTCTTGGCCACCGAGAGGATGCGGTCGAGGCTGCGGCCGGCGACGCAGACCCGCCGGCCGGTATCCTGCGCGACATGGCCCAATGTCTTGAGCCGCGCCGCGTTGGAGGCGAAGGTGGTGACGAGGACTCGGCAATCGGCGTCCTGGATGACGTCGTCCAGCCCCTTGCGGACGCCCAGCTCGGAGCCTGAGGATTCCTCCTGGAAGACGTTGGTCGAATCGCAGACCAGAGCGAGCACGCCGGCATCCCCGATCGCGCGCAATTCGGCCTGGGTCGAGGGATCGCCGAGCTGGGGCGAATCGTCCAGTTTCCAGTCGCCGGTGTGGAAGATGCGGCCGTAAGGCGTGTCGATCAGCAGCGCATTGCCCTCGGGGATCGAATGGGCGAGCGGGATGTAGCGGAAGCCGAACGGGCCGAGCCGGAAATCGCCCCCCATCTCGACCGTGTTCAGCTTGACCTTGCCGGTCAGCCCCTCTTCCTCGAGCTTGCCCGCGATGAGCCCGGCGGTGAACGGCGTCGCGTAGAGCGGCACGCCCAGATCGTGGCCGAGATAGGGGATGGCGCCGATATGGTCCTCATGGCCGTGGGTCAAGACGATGCCGAGCAGATCGGCGCGATTCTCCTCGATGAAGGCGAGATCGGGCAGGATCAGCTCGACCCCCGGATAATTGGGATCGGCGAAGGTCAGGCCGAGATCGACCATGACCCATTTGCCCTGGCAGCCGTAGAGATTGACGTTCATGCCGATCTCGCCCGAGCCGCCGAGCGCAAGGAAGAGGAGTTCGTCGCCGGGCTTCATGCTCCTGCGTCGTCCCGGCGGCGCGCATGGAGCATCGCCAGCCCCTGGATCGTCAGATCGCCTTCGATCGCGTCGAAAATCTCGACATGGGTGTCGAACAGGGCGGCGAGGCCGCCGGTCGCGATGACCTGAACCGGCCGGCCGATCTCGGCCTTGAGACGGGCAACCAACCCTTCGATCATCGCGACATAGCCCCAATAGATGCCGATGTGCATCTGCTCCTCGGTGGTGCGGCCGATCACGCTCTGGCTCCTGGGCGCCTCGATGGCGATGCGCGGCAGCCGGGCGGCGGCGTTGACTAGGGCGTCGAGAGACAGGTTGATGCCCGGCGCGATGATCCCGCCCTTATAGGCGCCGCTATAATCGACGACGTCGAACGTCGCCGCCGTGCCGAAATCGACGACGATCAGATCGCCTTTGTAGAGCGCGTGGGCGGCGATCACGTTGAGGACCCGGTCGGCGCCGACCGAGCCGGGCTCGGCGACGTCGAGCGCAATCCCCCATTCGACCGGCGGCTCGCCGGCGATCAGCGGCTCGGCGCCGAAATATTTGGTCGCCAGCACTTCGAGATTGTGGAGCGCGCGCGGAACCACGGTGCCGATGATCACCGCCGATACGTCCGCTTTGGTGAAGCCTTCGAGCGCAAGCAATTGGTGAAGCCAGACCGCATATTGATCGGCGGTGCGGCGGGGATCGGTCGCGATCCGCCAGCGCGCGCGAATGACGCCCTCCTCGACGAGCGCGAAGACCAAATTGGTATTGCCGGCGTCGATGGCGAGCAGCATGGGCGTGTCCTAGCGGCGGGCGGGCGAATTAGCGAGAGGGGCGCGATGGCTCGCCGGGATGGTAGCTGCGCTCGATATGGCCTTCGAGGTCCTCGCGGTAGAAATAGACGGGCCGCAAATCGCCCGAGGCGTAGCGCTCCGCCTGGTCGTTGAAATGGGGTGAGGCCGGGTTGCCGCTTTCGCCGCCGGCGGTGACCGCCCAGGCGCGGACTCGGGGGCCGAATTGAACGATCGCGACGAAGGAATTGCCGTTGGTGCCGTACCAGCGCCGAGTCCCGGCATAAGCGCGCGCGCCGAACGCGGCGAGCGAGCCCCAGCGGGCGGACGCGAACGGGACGGCGACGCTGGGCCGGTTGTCGGCGAAGGTCTGGACGATCGACGCATCGTTGCGCTGGAAGCGGTTCACTTCGCCCCAGGCGATGCGCCAGCTGCCCCATTCGCGCTCGAGGCGGTCGACCGCCCGCGCCAGCGCCTCCAATTTGTCGCGGGGCGCGAGACCGCGCATGGCCTCCCACATATTGCCGTGCCGGGGGCGAGCGCGGCCGGCGAGCGCCCAGAGCTCCTCGCCCCAGAAACTGGCGAGCGTGGTGGGCCGGGAATCGGCCGACCAGCGGCTGTCCCAGCGGCGAAGCATTGCCACCGGCTCTTCGAGACGGGCGCGCAGCGGATCGCGCGCGGGAAGCGCCGACCAGGCCTCGCCAAGGCTGGGAACGATCTCGGGGAAGAAGGGCATCCAGGGATCGTAGGCGATCCGCCGCAGCCCCTCCGGCGTCAGCTCGCGCGCCCGATCGAGCAGGGTGACGGCATGGTCGCCGCGCGGATTGGCGCCGGCCGTGTCCATGTAGCGCGGGAAATCCGCCGCGCGCGGGCTGTCGGCGCCGGCTGCGCGCCAGGGCGCGTCATTGGCATTGTATAGCCATCGGGTGCGCGGATCGAGGACGCGCGGCAGATCGCCCACCGGGGTGAGGCCGCGCCAGTCGGTGGCGGGATCGCTGCCGTCGACCGGGTCGCGATAGTCGAAGCGGTCGTCGCGGACCGGCACGAACTGGGGGTGGAGATAGGCGATATGGCCGTCGGCGTCGGCGTAGATCGTGTCGTTCGAGGAATTCGCCTGGAGCGCGGCCGCCGCCATGTAGGAAGCGAAATCGCGCGCCTTGGTGCGGAGCCAGCTTTGCTGGAGCGCGGGGATCGGGCGGTGCATCAGGGCGAGCGCGATCCAGCGCCCGCCTTCGGCGCGGACGATCGGGCCGTGATGGGTGGCGTAGGTGGTGAAATTGCGCGCTGCGAGGCGGCCGTCGTTTTGGCGGACCCGCAGTGTCACCGCTTGCGTGCGGACCGGGCGCAAGGAACGGCCGTGGCGGTAGAAAATTCGCCTGCCGCGACGGACGATCGTCTCGGCGAACTCGTCGACCGAATCGACGCCGCTCGACGTGTGCATCCAGCCGACCCGCTCGTTGAAGCCCTGGTAGATGAAGAATTGGCCCCAGGTGGACGCGCCGTAAGCGTGCAGGCCCTCCTCGCTCTCCATGCCGAGCTCGGAGCGGAAGAAGAAGCTGGTGTGCGGGTTGATCAGCAGCAAGGCGTGGCCATCGCGGGTGAGCGCTGGAGCGACGGCGATGCCGTTCGAGCCGCGCGGTTCCTCGTCGCGCGGCGCGGCGGCATGGCGCGCGCCGTAGAAAGCGGCGAGCTGGGCCAGATCGGCGCGCTCGATGTCGCCGCCGATGCTCCCTTCGGTGAAGGAGAGCGCCATCCAGGGCTCGAACCGGATCAGCACGCGCGGCCTCACCTGGGGATGGGTGGCGAGATAGTGGTTCAGCCCGTTCGCCCAGGCGTCCATCAAAGCGCGCAACCAGGCGGGGCTGCGGCGGTAATCGGCCTGGAGCCGGGCGGGGTCGATCCACAGGCGCTGGCGCAAATCCTGCCATAGGGCGCTCTCCCCTTCCGCTTCGGCGAGGCGGCCGAGCGCGGTCAGCAGATTGGCCTCGATCCGCGGAAAATCGTCCTCGGCCTGGGCGTAGATCGCGCCGAACACCGCGTCGGCGTCGCTACGCCCCCGGACATGGGCGATGCCCCAATCGTCGCGGGTGATGGTGACGCGCTGCGCCTGGGCCTGGCCGGGCGCCATGGCCGGCGCGATCGCGGGCGTCAGCGCCAGAAAAGCGAGGGCCAGGACGGCGCGAAGGATCATGAATGCCTCACAGCAGGAAGATGTCGCCCGCATGTATGACCCGCAAGCCGCCGTCCGCCAAGCGCAGGCGGAGCGCGCCGGTCTCGTCGAGGCCGTCGAAAATGCCGGTGACGTCGCCGCTGGCCAGCGCCGTGCCGATCGGGTGGGCGGCGGCGAGCCAGGCGGCGCGGACCGGGGCGAGGCCTTCGCCGCGCCAGCGCCCGAGCCAGGCGGCGAAGGCGGCGGCGAGGCGCTCGAGCAAAAAGTCGGGCGCCACCCTGCCTTCGAGGCTGGCCGCGGGACGGTCGAGATTTTCGGGGCGCCGCGCCAAATTGACGCCGAAACCGATGATCACCGCCTCGCTTTGGCGCTCGAGCAGGATGCCGGCGAGCTTGGCGCCGCCGACGAGCAGGTCGTTGGGCCATTTGATCAGCGCGGCGGGCGCGTGCGGCGAGACTGCTTCATGCAGTGCGACGGCGGCGACCAAGGCGAGCGTCGGCGCTTGCGGGTCCTCGGCCTGGAGGCGCACCAGCGTCGATGCATGGAGATTGCCGTGCGGCGATTCCCACGCCCTGCCCTGCCGCCCCCGCCCGCCGCTCTGCCGCTCCGCGCGCAGCCACAGGCCTTCGAGGGCGCCCTCGCGCGCCAGGGCCGCGACATCGTCGTTGGTGGAACCCGTTTCTGGGACGGTGCGGATCAGAACAGCGCCTGCGCGGCATTCCGCGTGGCGGCCTCCAGCGGTCCCCAGGCGAGATAGCCCAGCGGCGAGACGAACAAGGCCGCCAGCAGGATCAGGCCGGCGCCGACCGGCTCTTTGGTTTCCGCGAAGGCGGGCGCGGGCTCGTCGAAATACATCAGCTTGACGATCATGATGTAATAATAAGCGCCGATCACCGAGGTTGCGATCGCGACCGCCGCGAGCCAGGTAAGGTCCGCCTCGACCGCCGCCTGGAACACCAGCAATTTGGGCACGAAGCCGAACAAGGGCGGAATGCCGGCGAGGCTGAACATGAACATCGCCATTGCGAGCGCGAGCATCGGCCGGGCGCGCGACAGGCCGGCCAGGCTGGCGATGGTCTCGACCGGCTGGTCGTTCGCGTCGCGCATCCTCAGGACGACGAGGAAGGCGCCGAGCGTCATCACGACATAGACGCTCATGTAGAACAGGACCGAGGAGACGCCCGAGACGCCGGCGGCGGCGAGGCCGACGAGCGCGAAGCCGACATTGTTGATCGAGCTGTAGGCGAGCAGCCGCTTGACGTTCTTCTGGCCGATCGCGGCGACGCCGCCCAGGATCGTCGAGGCCAGAGCGGCGAAGATGACGATCTGGCGCCAGGCATCGGTCGCCGGGCCCATCGCGTCGACCGAGATGCGCACGAGCAGCGCCATGGCGGCGACCTTGGGGGCGCTGGCGAAGAAGGCGGTGACCGGCGTCGGCGCCCCTTCGTAGACGTCGGGGGTCCACATGTGGAACGGCACGGCGCTGATCTTGAAGGCGAGGCCGGCGAGGACGAAGACGATGCCGAACAATTCGCCGGTCGAGATGCCGTCGCCCAAAGCGGCCGCGATGCCCTCGAACAGGGTCGTGCCGGTGAAACCGTAGAGGAGCGAGATGCCGTAGAGCAGGATGCCGGAGGCGAGCGCGCCCAGGACGAAATATTTGAGGCCCGCCTCGGCCGAGCGCGTGTCGGTGCGCTGGAAGCTCGCCAGGACGTAGGCGGCGAGGCTCTGAAGCTCGATCCCGACATAGAGGGTGAGCAGATCGGAAGCCGAGACCATGATCGACATGCCGATCGCCGAGAACAGGATCAGCACCGGATATTCGACGCGATAATCCCTGTCGCGGCCGAACCAGCTCATCGCCATCAGCATCGACACCGCGGCGGCGGCGTAGATAAGGATCTTGGAAAAAGCGGCGAAGCTGTCGGCGACGAACAGGCCGTGAAAGGCGCTGCCGCCCGCGTCGCTTATGCCCGGCAGGAAGACAGCGGCGGCGGCGAGAAGGAGCACGCCGAGCCAGGTCAGGAACGCGGCCGAGCGGTCCCCGGCCCAGGCCGCGGCCAGCATCAGGAGCAGCGCGCCGACGCTCAATATCTCCTCGGGGAGGATCAGGAGGAAATCGCGCAGCATCAGTGGTGTGCCCCTTCCGCCGCATGGGCGGGCGCCGGCGCGCGCGTGCCGGCGGTCGGCTGGGCGTCGCCTTCGGGGGCGACGCGCTCGATCCGGACGAGCAGATATTCGACGTCGGCGCGCATCGGCGCCATGAAGCTTTCGGGGTAGACGCCCATCCACAGGACCGCCGCGGCGATCGGCGCGAGGATCGCCCATTCGCGCGGGTTGAGATCGGGCATCGCCGCCGCCTCGGCGCTTCGCGCGCTTCCGAAGGCGACCCGCCAGTAGAGGTAGAGCATATAGGCCGCGCCCAGGATGATGCCGGTGGTCGCGACCGCCGCGACCCAGGAGTTCGCCTCATAGGCGCCGACCAGAGCCAGGAACTCGCCGACGAAGCCCGACGTGCCCGGCAGGCCGACCGAGGCCATGGTGAAGAGCATGAACAGCATCGCATAGCCCGGCATGTTGTTCGAAAGACCGCCATATCGGTCGATGTCGCGCGAATGGAGCCGGTCGTAGACCACGCCCACGCACAGGAAGAGCGCGCCCGAGACGAGGCCGTGGCTGAGCATGACGACGAGCCCGCCCTCGATCCCCTGCCGGTTGAAGGCGAACAGGCCGATCGTGACGAACGCCATGTGCGCCACGCTCGAATAGGCGATCAGCTTCTTCATGTCCTGCTGCACCAGGGCGACCAGGGAGGTATAGACCACCGCGACCATCGAAAGGCCGAAAACGATCCAGACCAGCTGGGCCGAGGCCTCGGGGAACATCGGCAGCGAGAAGCGCACGAAGCCGTAGCCGCCCATCTTCAACAGGACGCCGGCGAGGATCACCGAGCCCGCGGTCGGCGCCTGGACGTGAGCGTCGGGGAGCCAGGTGTGAACCGGCCACATCGGCATCTTGACCGCGAAGCTGGCGAAGAAAGCGAGCCACAGCCAAGTCTGCGCCTCGGGCGGGAATTCGGCGGCCATGAGGTCGGGGATGAAGGTCGTTTGGGCGAAGTTCACCATCCACAGCATGGCGACCAGCATCAGGACCGAGCCGAGCAATGTGTAGAGGAAGAATTTGTAGGCGGCGTAGATCCGCTCTGCCCCGCCCCAGATGCCGATGATCAGATACATCGGGATCAGGCCGGCCTCGAAAAATATGTAGAAGAGGAACAGATCCTGGGCGGCGAAGACGCCAAGCATCAGCGTCTCCATGGCCAGGAAGCAGGCCATGAACTCGGACACGCGCTTCTCGATCGAGGTCCAGGAAGCGGCGATGCAGATCGGCATCAAGAAGGCGGTGAGCACGATCAGCATCAAGGCGATGCCGTCGATGCCCAATGCCCAGGCGAAGCGGCCGAAGATGGCGTGATATTCGGTGAACTGCCATTGCGGCCCGCCGACCCGGTAGGCCGCCCACAGGCCGATGCACAGCAGCAGGGTGGCGAGCGTGGTGACGAGCGCGATCCAGCGCGCGCCGCGGGCGCCGCTCAAGAGGCAGGCGAGCGCACCGAGCAGGGGAAGCGCCAGGATCGCCGAAAGGATCGGGAAGGACTGCCCCATCACCGCGCCATCACCCAGGTCATGGCCGCGGCGAGGCCGAGCAGCATCACGAGCGCGTAGGTATAGAGATAGCCGGTCTGGATCCGCGCGGTGAGGCGGGTGCCGGCGACGACCAGAGCGGCGGCGCCGTCGGGGCCGAAGCGGTCGATCGTCCCTTCGTCGCCGCGCTTCCAGAGCAGCCGGCCGAGCCACATTGACGGGCGGACGAGCAGCACATTGTAGATTTCGTCGAAATACCATTTGTTGAGCAGGAAGCGGTAGACGACGCCGAACTGCCCGACGAACGCGGCCGGAAAGGCCGTGTTGCGGATATAAGCGTAAAAGGCGATCGCGAAGCCCGTCGCCATCGCCGCGCTGGCCGAGAGCTTCACCCAGAGCGGAACCTCATGGCTCGCATGGGCGAGGTGCTCGGAAAAGGCGACGCTGCCGCGCCAGAAATGCGCGCCCGCCTCCGCGCCGATGAAGGCTTCGTGGAAGGCCATGCCGGCGGCGATGGCGCCGAGCGACAGAAGACCGAGCGGGATCAGGATCGTCCACGGGCTTTCGTGCGGGCGGTAGCCGCCGGTGCCGGCCGGGATCGCCCCTACGCCCGGCTCGTGGGCATGGGTATCGTGGCCGGCATCCTCGGCGTCGGGATGGTCGTGACGATCGCCGTGGAGCGCGTGCCGGATATGTTCGGATTCGGCCCAGCGCGCCTTGCCGAAGAAGGTCAGGAAGACGAGCCGCCACGAATAGAAGCTGGTCAGCAAGGCGGCGAGCACGCCGATCGCGAATGCGGGGCCGCCATAAGCGCTGCCGCTCGCATAAGCGCTCTCGATGATCGCGTCCTTGGAGAAGAAGCCGGCAAAGCCCAGGCTCGGCAGGCCCGCGATCTGGATGATGCCGACGCCGGTGATGGCGAGCGTTCCGATCGTCATCGCCCAGAAGGTCAGCGGAATCTCGCGGCGGAGCGCGCCGTAATAACGCATGTCCTGCTCGTGGTGCATGGCGTGGATCACGCTGCCGGCGCCGAGGAACAGGAGGGCCTTGAAAAAGGCGTGGGTGAAGAGGTGGAACATCGCGGCGCCATAAGCGCCGACGCCCGCGGCGAAGAACATGTAGCCCAGTTGCGAGCAGGTCGAATAAGCGATCACCCGCTTGATGTCGTTCTGGACGGTGCCGACCGTGGCGGCGAAGATCGCGGTGGCGGCGCCCACCACGGTAACGACGCCCAGCGCCACCGGGCTGGTCTCGAACATCGGCGAGAGGCGGCAGACCATGAACACGCCCGCCGTCACCATCGTCGCGGCGTGGATCAGGGCGCTGACCGGGGTCGGGCCCTCCATCGCGTCGGGCAGCCAGGTGTGCAGGCCGAGCTGGGCCGATTTGCCGCAGGCGCCGATGAAGAGAAGGATGCAGAGCAAGGTCATCGTGTCGATGCGCATGCCCAAGAAGCCGATGGTCGAGCCCGCCATGCCCGGCGCCGCCTCGAGGATCGCGGGGATCGAGACCGTGCCGAAGACGAGGAAGGTGCCGAAAATGCCGAGGCTGAAGCCGAAATCGCCGACCCGGTTGACGAGGAAGGCCTTGAGCGCCGCCGCATTGGCCGAGGGCTTGTGGTACCAGAAGCCGATCAGCAGATAGGAAGCGAGGCCGACGCCTTCCCAGCCGAAGAACATTTGGACGAGATTGTCGGCGGTCACCAGCATCAGCATCGCGAAGGTGAAGAGCGAGAGGTAGGCGAAGAAGCGCGGCTGGCTGTCGTCTTCGGCCATATAGCCCCAGGAGTAGAGGTGGACGAGCGCCGAGACGGTCGTCACCACCACCAGCATCACCGCCGTCAGCGCGTCGACCCGGAGCGCCCAATCGACCTGGAGCGCGCCCGAATTGAACCAGGTCATGACGGGATGGAGCTGCGACGTCTCGGTGCCGGCGAGGAAACCCAGAAAGATCGGCCAGGAAAGGAACATGCCGACGAACAAAGCGCCCGTGGTGACGAGCTTGGCGGCGAGATTGCCGATCATGCGGTTGCCGAGCCCCGCGATAATGGCCGCGAGCAAGGGCAGGAAGACGATGAGCTGGACGGTCATACGGCCGTCACCCCGGCGGAGGCCGGGGTCTCAGGGAGACCCGCCGCGACTTCTTGTCCTGAGATCCCGGCCTTCGCCGGGATGACGAGGGCGCCTTGCATCTCCCTCACCCCTTCATCTGGTTGACGTCGTCGACTGCGATCGTGCCGCGGCCGCGGAAGTAGATGACGAGGATGGCGAGCCCGATCGCGGCCTCGGCGGCGGCGACGGTCAGGACGAACATCGCGAAGACCTGGCCGACCATGTCGCCCAGAAAGGCCGAGAAGGCGACGAGGTTGATGTTCACCGCGAGCAGGATCAGCTCGATCGCCATCAGGATGACGATGACGTTCTTGCGATTGAGGAAGATGCCGAACACGCCGAGCACGAACAGGATCGCGCCAACGGTGAGGTAATGGCCCAAACCGATCATGACGAGCGCCCGATCACAGCTCGACCCCTTGGCCGACGCCGGGCTGCATGTTGACGACCGCGTCGCGGGGCCGGCGGCGGACCTGGGCGGAGACGTTTTGCGGGCGCACGTCGGAGCGCTTGCGCCGGGTCAGCACGATCGCGCCGACCATGGCGACCAGGAGGACGAGTCCCGCCGCCTCGAAAATGAAGAGGTAGCGGGTGTAGAGCAGCTGGCCGAGCGCGACGATGTTCGACTGCTCCGCCGCGATCGGCGCGGCCCGGGCGGCGAGCGCGATGCCGCCTTCATTGTAGGCGATCACGCCGAAGAATATCTCGGCGAGAATGGCGAGCGCGAGCAAAAGGCCGGGGAAGAGATAATCGGCGAAGCCGGCGCGCAGCGCGGCGAAATCGACGTCGAGCATCATCACGACGAACAGGAACAGGACCGCGACCGCGCCGACGTAGACGATGATCAGGAGGAAGGCGAGGAACTCGGCGCCGACGAGGAGGAACAGGCCGGCGGCGTTGAAGAATGCGAGGATCAGCCAGAGCACCGAGTGAACCGGGTTGCGCGACGCGATCGTCATCACCCCCGAGGCGATGACGAGCGTCGCGAACAGATAGAAGGCGAAGATCTGGATCACGCCGCGCGCCTACCGGTAGGGCGCATCGGCGGCAAGGTTCGCGGCCAGGGCGCGCTCCCATTTGTCGCCATTGTCGAGCAATTTGGCCTTGTCGTAGATCAGCTCCTCGCGGGTTTCGGTGGCGAAATCCATGTTCGGCCCCTCGACGATCGCATCGACCGGGCAGGCCTCCTGGCACAGGCCGCAATAGATGCATTTGGTCATGTCGATGTCGTAGCGGGTGGTGCGCCGGCTGCCGTCCTCGCGCGGCTCGGCCTCGATCGTGATCGCCAGAGCCGGGCAGATCGCCTCGCAAAGCTTGCACGCGATGCAGCGCTCCTCGCCATTGGGATAGCGGCGCAAGGCATGCTCGCCGCGAAAGCGGGGCGAGATCGGATTCTTCTCGTGCGGGTAGTTGATCGTCACCTTGGGCTTGAAGAAATATTTCAGCGTCAGCCAGTGCGCCTTGACGAACTCCCAGAGTGTGAAGGTCTTGATGTAGTGGGTCAGGAGGCTCATTTCGACGCTCTCCGCGGTTGACACGTCCCCATGAGGATCACGTGGAAAATGCGACGACTGCCGAGCAAATGGTCGCGTACCGAGCCAGCCGGCAGGATCGAGAAAGCTGCGCTGCCGTCGTCGTGTGCCGACAGTTCAAAGATCGAAACGCACGCCTGCTCTGTGAACATGCACGGTCCCCGCGATCCGACGGCAACCGCTACTTGCCCCGGAGCAAGCGTCATGGCGCGAAACGTCCCGGCGATATTGAGTGGGTTTTCGGGCCAGGTAATCACGACGGTGGGCGTTTGGGTGCCCGAAACCCTTACGCCAAACCGCCAGTCTCTTTGGCCGACGCCTTCGAACCGCACCTGTTCATTCGGCAGGTTGGCGCGGCCCTCGTTGATGATAATCTGGCGGTCGACGACACATGCGTAACTTCCGGACAGATTTGCGGCGAGCATCGCCATCGCAATCGTCGCGCTTACCATGGCAGCATCCCGTGTTTGAGCAGCATCAGATAACCCGAGACCAGGAATACCCAGATCAGCGAGATCGGCAGGAAGATTTTCCAGCCGAGGCGCATCAGCTGGTCGTAGCGGTAGCGCGGCACCGTGGCTTTCACCCAGGAGAAGACAAAGAAGAAGAACAGGATCTTGATAAAGAACCAGAAAATTCCGGGAATCCAGTAGAGCGGCGCCCAATCGATCGGCGGCAGCCAGCCGCCCCAGAAGAGCAGGGCGTTCATCGCGCACATGAGGAGGACGTTGCCATATTCGCCGAGCCAGAAGAGGGCGAAGCTCATCGAGCTATATTCGGTCTGGTAGCCGGCGACGAGCTCGGACTCGGCCTCCGTCAGGTCGAACGGCGCCCGGGCGGTCTCGGCCATGGATGATATCAGGAAAATCACGGCCAGCGGAAACAGCAAAGGATTGAAGCCGAAGCCGTTGATGAGGCCCAAGATGTGCCCCTGCTGCGCCGCGACGATGCCGGAGAGGTTGAAGGTGCCCGCCCACAGGATCACCGGAATCAGCACGAAGCCGATCGAGACTTCGTAAGATACCATCTGAGCAGCCGCACGCAAAGCGCTATAAAAAGGGTATTTCGAGTTGGACGCCCAGCCCGCAATGATGATCCCGTAGACGCCGAGCGAGGAGACTGCGAGCAGATAGAGGAGGCCGACATTTATATCGGCGAGCACCCATCCTTCGGCGAAGGGTATCACCGCCCAGGCGACCAATGCCACGGTGAAGGTGATGATCGGCGCGATGACGAACAGGCCGCGATTGGCGCCGGTCGGGATGATCGTTTCCTTGAGGAAGACCTTGAGCCCGTCGGCGAAGCTCTGCAGCAGGCCGAACGGGCCGACCACGTTGGGCCCGCGCCGCAATGCCATCGCCGCCCAGATCTTGCGATCGGCATAGATGATCATCGCGACGGCGAGCATAAGCGGCAAGGCGATCAGAAGGATGAAGGAGATGGTGGCGAGGAAATACCCCCAGCCTTCGCCCACCCAGCCCTGCATCCAGGCGGTCATCGGCCGGCCTCCCTTTCCTTGATCGCCAGCCAGCGGTCGAGCCGGTCGATCACCAGCGCGCCGAACAGCGGAAAGGCGGCGCTGCCAAGAGCGTTGAGCAGGACCTGCAACTGGAGCCCAAACGAAATCCCGTCATATTCCGGCGTGTAGCCATGATGCTGCGCCATGCGCCCCGTCTCGGATACGAGCGACGCCATCAACGGAATCAGGGCGGCGAGGAACTGGAAAATGGCGAAGGCGAACAGCAGCTTAGCGCCATGTCGCATCAGCCAGCGAAAGGTGGCGCTCATTCCGCCGCCTCCGCATAGTTCTCGCCGTGGAGGATTTCCGCGGAGCAGCGCTGGAGCGTGGGCGAGGAGCGGGCGATCGGGTTGGTGAGGTAGAAATCGGAGATCGGGTAGGTGAGCGCGGTGCCCTTCGGTATCGCCACGGCTTCGAGCTTCGGCGGGGCCCAGGGGAAGGCGATCAGGTCCGTCCGCGCGAATTCGGGATGGTCGGCGATCAGGCGTCCGCGCAGCTCGGCGTGGCTGTCGAACGGGAGCGGCCGGCCCAGCACGTCGGAGAGGGCGCGGAAGATCGACCAGTCCGCCCGGGCGTCGCCGGGAGGATCGACCGCCTTCTCCGAATATTGGACGCGGCCCTCGAGGTTGACGTGGATGCCGTGCTTCTCGCTGTAGGCGGCGCCGGGAAGGATCAGATCGGCTGCATGGGCGCCATTGTCGCCATGATGGCCGACATAGACCTTGAAGCTGTTGGCGAAGGGGGTGAAATCCATCTCGTCGGCGCCGAGCAAGAAGAGCAGCTTCGGCGCTTTCCCGGCGAGTGACGTCATGCCGCCGGAATGGGCATAGCCCAGGATCAGCCCGCCGGTGCGGGCGGCGGCGGTGTGGAGGACGTTGTAGCCGTTCCATCCCTCGCGGATCAGGCCCAGGCTTTCGACCAAAGCGAGCGTCGCGGCCTGCCCGCCCGGCACTTTCAGCGCCGCGCCGCCGACGATCACCGCCGGGCGCCGTGCTTGCTTGAGCGCATCCGGCAGATCGGAGAGCAGCGACAGATCGTCGCCGAGCCATTCGACGCGGTAGGTGAGATCGACCTCGGGGCCGATCGCGAACACCCTGCCCCCTGCCCTGACCGCCTTGCGGATGCGGGTGTTGACCAGGCTCGCCTCCCAGCGCGGGTTGGTCCCGACCAGGAGGATCGCGTCCGCCGTCTCGATGCCGGCGATCGTGCTGTTGAAATTGACCGCGGCAAGGTTTGACGTGTCGTAGGTCAGCCCGGTCTGGCGGCCTTCGAGCAAGTCCGAGCCCAGGGAAGCGACCAGCGCCTTGGCGGCGTACATCGTCTCGACGTCGACCAGGTCGCCGGCGATCGCGGCTACGCTGCCTTTGGCCTTCTTCGCCACCTCACCGATCTTCGCGAACGCCTCGGCCCAAGTCGCGGGGCGCAGCGCGCCGCCCTCGCGCAGCCAGGGCCGGTCGAGCCGGTTGCGCAGCAGGCCGTCGACCGCGTGGCGGGTCTTGTCGCTCGCCCATTCCTCGTTGACGTCCTCGTTGAGGCGCGGGAGCGAGCGCATCACCTCGCGCTGGCGGGCGTCCAGACGGATGTTGGTGCCGACCGCGTCCATCACGTCGATCGCCGGGACCTTGCGCAGCTCCCAGGGCCGCGCCTCGAAGCTGTAAGGCTTGGAAACCAGCGCGCCGACCGGGCAGAGATCAACAACATTGCCGGAAAGCTCGCTCGCCAGCGCCGTTTCGAGATAGGAGGTGATCTCCATATTCTCGCCGCGGCCGATCGCGCCGATATCCTCGACGCCGGCGACCTGCTCCATGAAGCGCACGCAGCGCGTGCAGTGGATGCACCGCGTCATGAAGGTCTTGACGACCGGGCCCATATATTTCTCGGCGACCGCGCGCTTATTCTCCTCGTAGCGGTTGTGGCCGCGGCCATAGGCCATCGCCTGGTCCTGGAGATCGCATTCGCCGCCCTGGTCGCAGATCGGGCAATCGAGCGGATGATTGATGAGGAGAAACTCCATCACCCCCTCGCGCGCCTTGCGGACCGTCGGCGTGGTCGTGAAAATCTCCTGATTGTCGGCGGCCGGGAGCGCGCAGCTCGCCTGCGGCTTGGGCGGGCCCGGCTTCACCTCGACCAGGCACATCCGGCAATTGCCGGCGATGGCGAGCCGCTCATGATAGCAGAAGCGCGGAATCTCCTTGCCAGCCAGCTCGCAGGCCTGGAGTACGGTGGCGCCCTGGGGCACCTCGATCTCGACGCCGTCGACCTTCACCTTGGGCATGGTCAGTTCCCCGCAGCCGGCACGGCCGTGACGGTCACCAGAGCGCGATACAGGCTTGGCGCCAACAATATGCGCAACGCTCGTACCGACAAATCCAGGGTCTGTCCCTGATATAGGCAGGCGCCGAGATGTGGCACGATGCGGCCGACCTGCTCTCTTTCGGGGGGAGAAGCCGGCCTCGTCGCTAGGAATTCCCGGACGGCGGACGGATCGCGCCGTACGACGCAGAGCGCGAAATCCTCGTTGCCGTTGCGGGCCACGAGGCCCAAGGCTTCCAGATTCTCGTCTGTCATCTGAGCGATTGCTGCGATATTGGCCGAGCGATAGCGCATCGCGATCAGCTCCTCGGCCATGCCGCCCACAATAGACGGCGGCCGAAAGCGCAGTTCAAGCCCCGAATAGCCCATACAATTCTCAATTCCACCGAGGCCGCTTTGGACGTAGCGATTCTGTTCCGGGCTCTGAAGGGGAAGCTCCAACGCTCCCTCGGCCCAGCGTTGCCTTGACCGTACGACGCATCCGGCAAAGGTACGCATCACGCGGCGCGCGGTTGCCTGATCTTCGCTCTCTACCGATTGAACCGCGCCAGGCGCCCTGTCGATACGCGAACCGATCTCCGGTTCCCCCGACGCCGTTGTCCCCATCACTGCCAAAGCGGCAGGAGCAACCAAGAATAGCAGCCTGAACATGCCGCCGCCGTTAGACTTTTATCCCCCTGCTGGACAAGGGGCTCCAGGGCAAATTCCCGGTGATCGGGCGCGGCGAATGGCGAGGGCGAACCGCCCGCCGGCCTGCGGCATTGCAAGAAGGCTCATCCCATCGCCTCCCTGCGGCGCGGGCAGCGCTGCATTTCGACCATGCCGGCAATCACGTCCCTCGCCCGGCCTCCGCCGACTCAGCGAACCCCGTTACCGGCGCGCGCTTTGCAATTGGCCGGTCCAGTAGCGGTAGAGCGTATGATAGGCGCTCTGCGCGAACAGGCTGCGAACCTCCCACGGGCGGATGCTGAGCTGCTGGCCGGCGGGCATGCAGCCCGACATGAAGGCCTGCAGCCCGGCGAGCGCCTGGACCTCTCCGGGCGATCCGATCACGCTGTGGAGCAGCCGGTGGGCGCCGGCGCTGTCGTTGCGAACGACGCAATCCGACCAGCGATAGAGCTGCGTGGTGCGGTCGTTCGCCGCACCGAACGTCGCCTCGACCGGCAGGTTGAGGTCGATGAAACGGTCGTCGCGCGGGCTTTCTCCGAAGCCGCGGAAATCGCGCTGGTACAACGCCTGGGCGATCGCGCCGCGCACCAGCATCGAGGGCGCGCCCGCGAGCTGCCCGACGCAATCGGCACCGTCGGGGGCGACGCTCGAGAGATCGGCCCGGCTGTCGCCGAGCGGCAGGCTGGCCATCAGGGCGACCGCGGACCGCCGGTCCTGCTGGACAAGGCAGCGGCCGCCGTCATAAGCGGCGGCGGCCGTCGGCGTCGCCGCGGCGGGAGCCTGGATCGACACCAGAGCGCTCGTGGCGATCATCGAAAACAGGATGCGTTTCATCACAGACTCTCCCTCAACCCTGCGCGCCGCGCGAGTCCACCGGCGGCGAGGATAATCCGATCCGACGCGATGGAAAAGGTCCTTGTTTCGAAGCGCTTTCCAGCACGCTCGCCGCGTTCGAAATTATTCGGCGGCTTCCAGCTCGGCGCCCTGGCGCGCGACGATCCGCCGTTCGAGCTCGGGGCGGAAGTGGCGGATCAGGCCCTGGATCGGCCAGGCGGCGGCGTCGCCCAGCGCGCAGATCGTGTGACCCTCGACCTGCTTGGTGACGTCCCACAGCATGTCGATCTCGTGGATTTCGGCATTGCCTTCGACCAGCCGCTCCATCACCCGCCACATCCAGCCGGTCCCCTCGCGGCACGGCGTGCACTGGCCGCAACTTTCATGCTTGTAGAAATAGGAGATGCGGCTGATCGCCTTCACCACGTCGGTCGATTGGTCCATGACGATGATCGCGGCGGTGCCGAGGCCCGAGCCGAGATCCTTTAGCCCGTCGAAATCCATCGGCGCGTCGATAATCTCGTGCGCCGGGACAAGCGGGACCGAGGAGCCGCCGGGGATGACCGCAAGCAGATTGTCCCAGCCGCCGCGGATGCCGCCCGCATGGGCGTCGATCAGCTCGCGGAACGGGACCGACATCGCATCCTCGACCACGCAGGGCCGATTCACGTGGCCCGAAATCTGGAACAGCTTGGTCCCCTCGTTCTTCGGACGTCCGATGCCGGCGAACCAGGCTGCGCCCCGGCGCAGGATCGTGGGGACCACCGCGATCGATTCGACGTTGTTCACCGTGGTCGGGCAGCCGTAGAGGCCGGCGCCCGCCGGGAATGGCGGCTTGAGCCGCGGCATGCCCTTCTTGCCCTCCAGGCTTTCGAGCATCGCGGTCTCTTCGCCGCAGATATAGGCGCCGGCGCCGCGGTGGACGAACAGATCGAAATCATAGCCCGATCCGGCGGCATTCCTGCCGAGCAGGCCGGCCGCATAGGCCTCGGCGACCGCGGCCTCGAGCGTCTGGGTTTCGCGGATGAACTCGCCCCGAATATATATGTAGCCGGCCCGCGCGCGCATCGCGAAACCGGCGAGCAAGGCGCCCTCGATCAATTTGTGCGGATCGTGGCGGATGATCTCGCGGTCCTTGCACGAGCCCGGCTCGGATTCGTCGGCGTTGACCACCAGGAAATTGGGGCGGCCGGGCGCCGGCTCCTTGGGCATGAAGCTCCACTTCATCCCCGTTGGGAAGCCCGCCCCTCCGCGCCCGCGCAGGCCTGAATCCTTGACGATGTCGATGATCGAATCCTGGCCGAGTGCCAGGAGCGATTTCGTATCGTCCCAGTCGCCGCGCGCCTGCGCCGCCTTCAGGCCCCAGTGCTGGAAGCCGTAGAGGTTGGTGAAGATCCGATCCTTGTCGTCAAGCACGCGGGCCGCCGATCCGGTTCCTGACCGCGTAGAAGGCGGCAATCGCCGCGGCGGCGACGGCCGCCAGCACGATCAGCTTGAAGGCGAGCTTCAACGCCCACAAAAGGACCATCGCGCCCAGGATGATGGCGAGGATGGTGAGGGCCGCGTTCCTGCTCATGGTGCAACCCATTCTCCACAAAATTCGGCGACGGCGCGGTCCATCTCGCCTTCGCGCATTTGGGGCTCGATGAAGGCCTCCTCGCCCCCGACGACGATATAGCGGTGGCGAACCCCGCCTTGCCGGTAGAGACCGCAGACGATCGGCACGCCTTCGCTGGCGCTGCGCCGCGCGCCGAAGAAATGGGTCTCGCCGGTCGTCCCGAGGCGGGCGCGCACGACGCGCTCGGCGGCGGCGACGTCGCCATTCGAGGGCGCCCTGGGCGCCGGGGCCGCCTGGTTGGCGGGGGCCTCCGCCTGCTGGCAGGCGGCGAGGAGCAAAGGCGCGGCCAGCATCCTCACGACCAGCTGCCGCGATAATCGTGATTTTCCGAGACCATCTCGGCGAGCGTGGTCGGCCCGCCCTCGGCGCAGCTGGTCTGGCGATCGATCTGCGGGCCGGGTTTCGGTGCCTCGCCCGCCGCCAGCGCGTCGAGGATCGCGGCCATGGTCTCGAAGGTCAGATCCTCATAATTGTCGTCGTTGATCTGGACCATCGGCGCGTTGGCACAGGCGCCGAGGCATTCGACCTCGTTGAGGGTGAACAGGCCGTCTTCGGTCGTGCGGCCCTTCTTCAGGCCCTTGGCGTAGCAGGCTTCGAGCACTTCGCCCGAGCCGCGCAGCATGCAGGGCGTCGTGCCGCAGACCTGGACATGGTGGCGGCCGACCGGGGCGAGGTTGAACATCGTGTAGAAAGTGGCGACTTCGTAGGCGCGGATATAAGGCATGCCCAATTCGGCGGCGACGAACTCGATCACTGGAATCGGCAGCCAGCCCTGCGTCCCGGTCTCGGCCCCGATCTGGCGCTGGGCGAGATCGAGCAGTGGAATGATCGCGCTCTGTTGGCGCCCCGGTGGATAGCGGCCGACGAGGGTCTTTGCCCATGCGGCATTGTCGTCCGTCCACGCAAACGCACGCCAGCGCTCGCGAATCTCCGGGGTTGCGGGGAGGCGGGACGCTTCAGCCATGAAACGCTTCCACAGGACAAGTCATTGCGAAATCTCCGGTCCAGGCAGGCCGAACTGGACCCACACGACCCGCGGCCCGGCCGTCCATATCATTGCCTGATTGGGCGCGCGCGACGGGCAGCGCCAGGTGATTGTGGCGGCGGCCCTGTGGCGCTCTTGCGAGTCATATTCCCACGTCAAATCGGTCCGCGCGCAGCCCCGGGCATATTCCGCCAGGGCCGCGAGCGACGATTCCGCGCCCCTCCCGCTGCTGGAATCCGCGATCGTGGCGTCCTCGGCAAGCGTTGCCCGGGCAGCGCTCAGATCGCCGGACTCGAGCGCCGCCACCAAGGCGATGACCGCGGGCGGCGGCGAGGCAGGCGCTTCCACCCCCGCCATGGCAAGGAGCCCTGCGAGCGAATTCACGAGCGTCACCGGTCGACCTCCCCGAAGACGATGTCGAGCGCACCCAGGATCGCCGTGACGTCGGCGAGCATGTGGCCTCTGGACATGAAGTCCATCGCCTGGAGGTGGGAGAAGCCGGTCGGGCGGATCTTGACTCGGTATGGCTTGTTCGAGCCGTCGGCGACCAGATAGACGCCGAACTCGCCTTTGGGGCTTTCGGTCGCCACGTAAACCTCGCCGGCGGGGACGTGGAAGCCCTCCGTATAGAGTTTGAAGTGATGGATCAGCGCTTCCATCGATTGCTTCATCTCCGCGCGCGGGGGCGGCACGACCTTGCGGTCGAAGGAGGCGACCGGGCCCTCGGGCATCTCGTTCAAACATTGCTTCATGATCCGCGCCGACTGGCGGACCTCCTCGACCCGGACCATGAAGCGGTCGTAGCAATCGCCTTTGGTGCCGACCGGCACGTCGAACGCCATCCGGTCGTAGACGTCGTAGGGCTGCGACTTGCGCAAATCCCAGGGGATGCCGGCGGCGCGGATCATCGGCCCGGAAAAGCCCCAGGCGAGCGCGTCGGCCTTCGAGACGGTGGCGATGTCGACGTTGCGCTGCTTGAAGATCCGGTTGTCGGCGACCAGGCTGATCGCGTCCTCGAACAGGCGCGGGACGCGGGTATCGAGCCAGTCGCCGATGTCGGTGAGCAATTTGAGCGGCACGTCCTGGTGAACGCCCCCCGGCCGGAAATAAGCGGCGTGCATGCGCGCGCCGGACGCCCGCTCGTAGAAGTTCATGCAGTCTTCGCGCAATTCGAACAGCCACAGGTTCGGCGTCATGGCGCCGACGTCCATGACGTGGGAGCCCAGGTTCAGCATGTGGTTCGAAATCCGGGTCAGCTCGGCGAAGAAGACCCGCAGATATTGGGCGCGCAGGGGGACTTCGAGCCCGAGCAATTTCTCGATCGCGAGCACATAGCTGTGCTCCATGCACATTGGAGAGCAATAATCGAGCCGGTCGAAATAGGGCAGAGCCTGGAGGTAGGTCTTGTATTCGCAGAGCTTCTCGGTGCCGCGGTGGAGCAGGCCGATATGCGGATCGACCCGCTCGATGATCTCGCCGTCGAGCTCGAGGACCAGGCGGAGCACGCCGTGCGCGGCCGGGTGCTGGGGGCCGAAATTGATCGTGTAATTGGCGATGTCGCTATGCCCGCCGCTGGTGCCCTCGACGCCCGCTTCTGCCTCGATCTCGTGGGGAACAATGGTCATCTGGTCCCCGGGCGGTTTGGCTTGCGCGGCGCGCGGGGCTTGGCGGCAAGTGTGTTGGCCGGTTCGCCCGCGCCGGTGTCGGCCTTGCTGTCGGTGGTCTTGGGCGTCGGCGGGGGCGATGCGGTCTTCGCCGCGCCGGGCTTGACGATCTCGTCCGCCTTGAGCGGAGTCGGCGCGCCGGGCGCTTCGGGCTGGCCCTTCTCGTCGCCGGGGACGATATATTCCGCGCCCTCCCAGGGGCTCATGAAATCGAAGTCGCGGAAATCCTGGGAGAGCTGGACCGGCTCGTAGACGACTCGCTTCTCCTCCTCCGAATAGCGCAGCTCGACATAGCCGGTGAGCGGGAAATCCTTGCGCTGCGGATGGCCTCTAAAGCCGTAATCGGTGAGGATCCGCCGAAGGTCCGGATTGCCCGCGAAGACGACGCCGTACATGTCGAATATCTCGCGCTCGAGCCAGCCGGCGACCGGATAGACATTGGTCACGGTCGGCACCGGCGTCTCCTCGTCGGTCGAGACGCGGATTCGCAGGCGGTGGTTCTTCGTCACCGAGAGCAGATGGTAGACCACTTCGAACCGCTCAGGCCGCTCGGGATAGTCGACCCCGGCAATCTCCATCAGCTGCTGATATTCGAGATCGTCGCGCAGGATGCGCAGGACATCGGCGATGCTCTCGCGGGCGACGTCGATCGAGACTTCGTCGACCTCTTCCTTCCCCGAAATGAAGGCGTTGCCGACCGCTTCTCGCACTGCGTCGATGATACCCTCGCGGGGCTGGACGAGAGGCGCCGGGCTGGCCATGCTAGCGCTCGATCGTGCCTTCGCGGCGGATCTTCCGCTGCAATTGCATGATGCCGTAGAGCAGGGCCTCGGCGGTCGGCGGGCAGCCGGGAACGTAGATGTCGACCGGGACGATCCGGTCGCAGCCGCGCACGACCGAATAGGAATAATGATAATAGCCGCCGCCATTGGCGCAGCTGCCCATCGAGATGACGTAGCGCGGCTCCGACATCTGGTCGTAGACCCGCCTCAGCGCCGGCGCCATCTTGTTGCAGAGCGTTCCGGCGACGATCATCACGTCCGATTGGCGCGGCGATGCGCGCGGCGCGACGCCAAATCTTTCAAGATCATAGCGCGGCATGTTCACATGGATCATCTCGACCGCGCAGCAGGCGAGGCCGAAGGTCATCCACCAAAGCGAGCCGGTCCGCGCCCAGGTGAACAGATCCTCGGTCGAGGTGACGAGGAAGCCCTTGTCGCCGACCTCGGACTGGATCTGGCCGAAAATATAGGGGTCGGGCTGCTGGAGGTCGGACGGGCGCGGATTTTCGCCCCTGGGATCGAGGATCACTCCCATTCGAGCGCCCCTTTCTTCCAGGCGTAGGCGAAGCCCAAAGCGAGTTCGACGAGGAAGATCATCATCGCGAACCAGGCCGTCCAGCCGGCGTCGAACACGCTCACCGCCCAGGGGAAGAGGAAGGCGGCCTCGAGGTCGAAGACGATGAACAGGATCGCGACCAGATAGAAGCGGACGTCGAACTGGGCGCGGCTGTCCTCGAACGCGGGGAAGCCGCATTCATATTCGGTGAGCTTGTCCGGATAGGGGTTGGACGCGCCGGTCAGCCTCGAAACGAGCATCGGCAGCACGACGAAGGCGAGCGACAGGCCCAGCGCGACGGCCAGGAACAGGAGGATCGGCAGATAGTCGGCGGCGACGGACGCCATCGGGAGACTCCGGGGACCCAGGGAATTGGGGCGGCTTTAGGACCGCGCCCGCCCTGAGGCAAGGCCGCCCTCCCCCGTCATTCCAGCGAAAGCTGGAATCCCACTTCGCGTTTCCGCGGCCTCGAAGGAAAAGAGATTCCAGCTTTCGCTGGAATGACGAATCGCTAGCGCAAAGCGTTCGCGGCGAGCTTGTGCAGCTTGTTGTGGAGCTGGTCGTTGCCGGCGAGGATCTGGCCTGTCGCCAGGCCCGCCTCGCCGCCGCGGAAATCGGTGACATAGCCGCCCGCCTCGCGGACCAGGACGATGCCGGCGGCGATGTCCCAGAGCTGGAGATCCTCCTCCCAGAAGCCGTCGAACCGGCCGGCGGCGACCCAGGCGAGGTCCAGAGCCGCGGAGCCGAAGCGGCGGATGCCGGCGACCTCGGGCGAGACGGCGTCGAGGATCCGGTTGAAGCGGTCGAGATCGCCATGCGCCTTATAGGGAATGCCGGTGGCGATCAGCGCTTCGGAGAGGTCGCGGCGGGCGGAGACGCGCAGCCGCCGTTCGTTGAGCCAGGCGCCCCTGCCCTTTTCGGCCCAGAAGCTCTCGTCGGTCAGCGGATTGTAGACCAGCCCCTGGGTGAGCTCGCCCCAGCCCTGGCCGCCGGGCTTGGGCTCCTGGACGGCGATCGAGACCGCGAAATGGGGGATGCCGTGGAGAAAGTTGGAGGTGCCGTCGATCGGATCGACAATCCAGCGCGGCTTCGTGGGATCGCCTTCGATCGCGCCGCCTTCCTCGAGCAGCATTCCCCAATCCGGGCGGGCGTGGCGCAATTCCTCGACCAGGGTCGCTTCCGCGCGCTCGTCGGCCATCGAGACGAAGTCGGCGGGCCCCTTGCGGCTGACCTGGAGCTGCTCGACCTCGCCGAAGTCGCGCCGGAGGCGCGGCGCCGCCTTGCGCGCGGCGCGCGTCATGACGGTGATGAGGCCGGAATGGCTAACCAAATTCAGCGTCCTTGTTGTTCGAGTAGTTCGGCCAGCGCGATCAGCTCACCGCGAGCCTCCGGCTTGTAGACGCCCAGCCGTGGTTCGCCGGGCAAGGTCAGACGATCGTTGATCTCCAGCAATCGTTCAATGACGTCTTGCCATTCCGGGTCCCGATCGTGCCACGAGAGGAGGTCGTCCAGCTCATAGCCATTTCCGGCGCCGGACAAATGCGTTCGGATATATTGGGACGGCTTGGTTTCGTCCTTCATATCATCAGTCCGCGCGCCTTACGTAGGTCTGTTCGTAGACGTCGACGACGATCCGGGTGCCGGCGCTGATGTGCGGCGGAACCATGACGCGCACGCCATTGTCGAGGATCGCGGGCTTGTAGGAGGAGGAAGCGGTCTGGCCCTTCACCACCGCGTCGGCCTCGACGATCACCGCCTCGATCGTGTCGGGCAGCTGCACCGAGATGGCGCGCTCGTTGTAGAGCTCCATGACGACGTCCATTCCGTCCTGCAGGAAAGCGGCGGCGTCGCCGAGCAGGTCGGCGGGGAGCGTCACCTGCTCGTAATCGGCCTTGTCCATGAAGGTCAGCATGTCGCCGTCGCGGAACAGGAACTGGAAATCCTTGGTGTCGAGGCGCACCCGCTCGACATTCTCGGCCGAGCGGAAGCGGACATTGTTCTTGCGCCCGTCGATGAGGTTCTTCAGCTCGACCTGCATGTAGGCGCCGCCCTTGCCGGGCTGGGTATGCTGGATCTTCACCGCCCGCCAGATGCCGCCTTCATATTCGATGATGTTGCCCGGACGAATGTCCACGCCGCTGATCTTCATGGATATGCTCGCTGGATGGGAGAGTAAGCGGGGCCTTAGCGCGCCGCGCGGCAATGTTCAAATGGCGCGGCGGCGCCGGCGGATGCGAAAGGCGGCGAAGGTACCGAGCGCCAAGATCACGCCGCCAGCCCCGAACAGCGCCAGGATCGTCGCCGGCCGCCCCGGTTCGGGCGCGTCAGCCATCCGGATGCGGGCGTCGTTGGTCGCCGAATATTCGAGCAGCCAAAGGCGGCCGTCGGGTGCGACCAAGCCGCCGGTCGGCGACCAGGGGAAGGTCGAGCGGGCGACCGTCGCGACCCGGCCCGCGGGGTCGATCCGCTTGACCTTGAAGTTGCCGAAGACCGCGACATAGGCATTGCCGGCGGCGTCGAGCCACAGGCCCATCAGCTGGTGGTGTTCGCCGACGAAGGGCAGAGCCGGGTTCGATTCGCCGAGACTTTCGGCGAGCGTGCGCGCCTCGCCGTCGGCGCCGACGCGGATCAGCGCGCCCTCACTGATCAGATAGACATCGCCTGCCGGCGACACTGTCATCGAACGGATGTCGGTGAAGCGGCGCGGCGAGACCAAGTTCTCGCCGCCGCCCGGCGCATGGCGGCGGATGAGGCCGTGGTCTCTCCAGTACATGTTGCCGGCGCGATCGCGGACGAAGCTCAGCGCGGTGCGGAAGCCCCGGGTCGGCGGGACGATGTCGCGGATCGTGCCGTCGGGCGCGCGGCGCCAGACCCGGTGGCCCCAGCGGTCACTCGCCTCGCCCTCGTACCACAGATGCTCGCCATAGAGATTGTCCCGTGCATCGAGATAGAGCTCGTGGGTGTGGACGTCGGGGACGGCAATGGTGCGGGTCCCGTCCGGCGCGACCTTCCAGACCTGGGTGAGATCGGTGTAGTAGATATTGCCTTCGGAATCCCGGACGATCCCCCAGCCGGGATGGGCGATTGCCGGGGCCGCGACGAGCAGCCACAGGATAGCGACGGCGCGAAGCAGGGCGCGCACGGCTATCGGCCCGCCAAAAGCGGATAGGGGTTGACCGGCCGGCCCTGCCAAAAGCGATCGTTCGGGCCCATCCGCGCGATCGCGAAATGGAGGTGCGGGCCGGCGGGGCTGGCATTGCCGGTGCTGCCGACTGTGCCGATCGGGTCGCCGCGGCGCAAGGCCTGGCCTTCGCGCAGGCCCGGCGCATAAGCGTCGAGATGGGCGTAATAATAGATCCACCGGCCGTCGGGAGAGCGGACATAGGCGGTGATCCCGCCGCCGCCGCGGCTGAAAAAGAGCTTCTCGACCGTCCCGGCGGCCGCCGCGACGACAGGCGTCCCGCGCGGCGCCATGATATCGATCGCGTCGTGGACCCGGGCGCCGCCGGCGCGCGCCTGGCTGTAGGTGTCGGCGAGCTGGCTCGCGCGAACGCCCCGAACGGGAATGGTCAGCTCGGCGGCGGGCGCGTCGCGCTGCGCCACGGCTTTCTCGGGCGAAGGCGCGGGGGCGCCGGTGGGGGCGGTCGATACCCAGAACATGGCGCCGAAGAAGACGAACACCGCCAGGATCATAAAGACGACCGCGCCAAGCGCCAATCTCTGCATGGCGCCGAAACGATCCGCGGGCGCTAACGCTCCAGGATCGGCTGGAAGGCCCTGACCGCCGCCGCCGGCCCCTCGGGATGATCCCAGGCCGCGCCGCAGATTGCGAGAAAGTCGGCGCCGGCCTCGACCAAGACACGGCCATTGCCGGGCGCGATGCCGCCGATCGCGACGCAGGGCATTTCAAACAGGGTCGCCCACCAGGAGAGGATCGAGGGATCGGGGCGGTGACGGGTCTGCTTGGTCGCGGTCGGGAAGAAGGCGCCGAAGGCGACATAATCGGCGCCCGCCTCGCCTGCCTCCATCGCCAGGTGGCGGCTGTCATGGGCGGTGACGCCGATCTGGGCGGCGGGGCCGAGCAGGGCGCGCGCCTCGCGCGGGTCGCCATCGCTTTGGCCGAGATGGACGCCGTCGGCGCCGATCCTTTTGGCGAGCGCCGGCGAATCGTTGACGATGAAAGCGACATCATGCGCGGCGCAAATCCGCTGCAGCGGCTCGGCCAGGCCCGCCGCCTCGTGCTGGTCGACGCCCTTCACCCGGAACTGAAAGGCGGCGACCGGGCCGGCGTCCAGCGCCGCAGCCAGCCGCTCCGGGAACGCGCCGCCGACATCGAGCGGCGAGACCAAATAGAGCTGGCACGGCGGTCTGCGGTCGCCGCGCCGGAACTGCGCGGCGAAATGGGGATCGAGCCGCCCGAGCGAATCTTCTTCATCCATCGGCGCGGTCTACCATTGCGAGCAGGAAGCCGTCCCATTTCTTGGCGCCGACGGTCTGGATCGCAGTCGCGCTCAGGCGGGGCTCGGCGGCGACCGCTTCGAACAGCGCGCGCGAAGCCCGGACGCGCGGGTCGTCGCTGTTCGCATCGAGGATCCCACCCTCGCGCACGACATTGTCGACGAGGATCGCGGTCCCAGGGCGCGACAGCGCCAGCGCGGCGCGGAGATAGGCGGCGTTGCCGGGCTTGTCGGCGTCGATGAAGACCAGGTCGAACGGCCCCTCGCCCGCCGCGATCATCGCCTCGAGCGTGTCGATCGCCGCTCCCACCCGGATCTCGCAGCGGCCGGCGACGCCGGCGCGCTCGAGATTGGCCCGGGCGACCGCCGCATATTGCGGATCGATCTCGAGCGTGACGAGGCTTCCGTCGTCGGGCAAGGCGCGCGCCAGCCAGATCGTCGAATAGCCGCCCAGCGTGCCGACTTCGAGGATCCGCCGAGCGCCGCGCATCCGCGCGAGCAAATGGAGCAGCTTGCCCTGGACCGGCGCCACGTCGATCGCGGGCAACCCGCCCGCTTCATTGGCGGCGAGCGCGGCGTCGAGGCCCGGGTCGGGTGCGAGCAGCTGCCCGGCGATATAGTCGTCGATCGCCTTCCAGCCCGGATTGTCGTCGATCACTCCTCGCCCTTGTAGATGCGCACCAGCCTGTCCAGCATCTCGAGCGCGTCGGCGCGCGGGCGCTGGAAGGCGTTGCGGCCGATGATCGAGCCGTTGCCGCCGCCGTCGCGAATGTCGCGCGCGTCCTGGTAGACCGAGTCCGCGCTTTTGGCCGCGCCGCCCGAGAAGACGACCAGGCGGCGGCCGTTGAAGCACGCCTTGACGACGTGGCGGACGCGATCGGCCTGGGCGTTCCAATCGCCCTCATAGGCCTTCTTCGCGTCGGGCTGCTCGATATGGGCGCTGGGCAGCTTCACCTTGATGATGTGCGCGCCGAGCAACGCAGCCATGTGTGCGCCATAAGCGGTGACGTCGAGCCCGAGCTCCCCCTCCTTGGAAAGGTCGCCGCCACGCGGATAGGCCCAGATCACGGTGGCGATGCCGACCGATTTGGCCTCGGCGGAAAGCTCGCGAACCTCCTCGATCATGTCCATCGCTTCCTCCGAGCCCGGATAGATGGTGAAGCCGATCGCCGAGCAGCCGAGACGAAGCGCGTCGTCGACGCCGCCGGTGACCGCCTGGTCCTTGCGCGTCGCCCAGCTGTTCGAGCTGTTGATCTTCAATATGGTCGGGATCTGGCCGGCGAACGTCCCCGCGCCCGCCTCGAGCGCGCCCAGCGGCGCCGCATAGGCATTGAGGCCGGCGTCGATCGCGAGCTGGTAATGATAATGGGGATCGTAAGCGGGCTCGTTGATCGCGAAGCTTCGGCCCGGGCCGTGCTCGAAGCCCTGGTCGACCGGCAGGATCACCATCTTGCCGGTGCCGCCCAGCCGGCCCTGCATCAGGATTCGGGCGAGGTTGCCCTTCACGCCCGGATTGTCGGATTCGTATTTGTCGAGAATGGCTTTGACGGTCGGCGTCATCATTGGCTCCTGTCGGTCAATCTGTCTTGAGGGCTTCTACGCCGGGAAGCGGCTTGCCTTCCATCCATTCGAGGAAGGCGCCGCCGGCTGTCGAGACGAAGGTGAAATCGGCGGCGACGCCGGCCTGGTTGAGCGCGGCGACGGTGTCGCCGCCGCCGGCCACCGAAATCAGGCTCCCCTCCTGGGTCAAAGCGGCCGCGGTTCGGGCCAGCGCGACGGTCGCGGCGTCGAACGGCGGGGTTTCGAAGGCGCCGAGCGGGCCGTTCCAGACCAAAGTGGGGCAGGTCTTGAGGACGTCGGCCAGCGCCTCGACGGCGGCGGGGCCGATGTCGAGGATCATTTCGTCGGGCGCGACCTCGTGGACGTTGATGGTGCGAAGGCTCGGCGGATTGGCGGCGAATTCCTTGGCGACGACCACGTCATAAGGGAGGTGGACGGTGCAGCCCGCATTGTCGGCGGCCCCGAGAATCGCTTCGGCGGAGGCTGCGAGGTCGCGCTCGGCAAGCGATTTGCCGATATCGACGCCGCGGGCGGCGAGGAAGGTGTTGGCCATGCCGCCGCCGATGATGAGGTGATCGACCTTGCCGACCAGATGTCCGAGCACGTCCAATTTGGTCGAGACCTTGGCGCCGCCGACGACCGCCGCGACCGGGCGCTCGGGGTTTCCAAGCGCGGCTTCGAGTGCCTTCAATTCCGCCGCCATCGCCCGGCCGGCATAAGCGGGCAGCAGATGGGCGATTCCTTCGGTCGAGGCGTGGGCGCGGTGGGCGGCGGAGAAAGCGTCGTTGACGTAGAAATCGCCAAGCTCGGCCATGGCGGCGGCGAGCGCGGGGTCGTTCTTCTCCTCGCCGGCGTGGAATCGGGTGTTTTCGAGGATGGCGACGTCGCCGGGCGCGAGCGTCGCGACCGCCTCCTTCGCCCCGTCTCCACAGCAATCGTCGATGAAGCGGACCGGCCGGCCCAGGACATGCTCGTAGGGCCGGGTTACGAGCGCCAGCGACATGTCCGGCCTTCGCGCGCCCTTGGGCCGTCCGAAATGGGCGAGCAGGAGAACGATCGCGCCCTTGTCGGCGAGCTCGGTTACGGTCGGCAGCGTCGCGCGAAGACGCGTGTCGTCGCTCACCGCCCCGTCCTGCATCGGAATATTGAGGTCGACTCGCACCAGGACGCGCTTGCCCTCCACATCGCCGATATCGTCGAGCATCCGAAACGACGTCATGGCGTCAGATCAGCCGGGCCATCGCTGCCGCGGTGTCGACCATCCGGTTCGAGAAGCCCCATTCGTTGTCGTACCAGGAAAGCACGCGGACCAGCCTGCCCTCGAGCACCGCGGTTTCGAGGCTGTCGACGGTCGAACTGGCGGGATTGTGATTATAGTCGATCGAGACGAGCGGCTCTTCGGAGTAAGCGAGAATCCCCTTGAGCGGGCCGCTTTCGGACGCCGCCTTGAGCGCATTGTTGACCTCTTCGAGCGAGGTGTCGCGGCCCGGCGTGAAGGTGAGGTCGACGATGCTGACGTTCGGGGTCGGCACGCGGATCGCCGAGCCGTCGAGCTTGCCTTTGAGTTCGGGCAGCACTTCCCCGACCGCGCGCGCAGCGCCAGTCGTGGTCGGAATGATCGACATCCCCGCCGCGCGCGCGCGGCGCGGGTCAGAGTGGATCTGGTCGAGGATCTTCTGGTCGTTGGTGTAAGCGTGGACCGTGGTCATCAGCCCGCGCTCGATGCCCAGCGCGTCGTTGAGCACTTTGGCCACCGGAGCGAGGCAATTGGTGGTGCACGATGCGTTCGACACGATCTTGTGCTCAGCAGTCAGCTTGTCGTCGTTGACGCCGTAGACCACGGTCAGATCGACGCCCTTGGCCGGGGCCGAGATGAGCACCTTCTTAGCGCCCGCATCG
>Ga0190275_10000294_pt1 | contig 48919 bp, 39 predicted proteins | sample Popmic550T_FD_133745 | JGI IMG/M metagenome (GOLD analysis project Ga0190275, IMG submission 133745) | Populus adjacent soil microbial communities from riparian zone of Yellowstone River, Montana, USA - 550 T | ecosystem: Environmental > Terrestrial > Soil > Riparian zone > Trees stand | place... | reverse complement strand
ATCGCCGATGCCTGCCGCCACCGAGGCTGCCTCCCGCGCCGCGTGCAACGCCTCCGCGCCGTTCCCCGCCGCCGACTCCAGCATCGACTGATAGACCAGCGCGTCGAGCACATCCACCGGCCGCGCGCCCGTCCGGACCGCCAGCGTCTCCAGCCGTCCCAGCGCCAGCGCCGCATCGCGCCGTCCCGCCAGCAACTCCGCCCGCTTCGCCGCGCCGAGGCTCGCCGTGAGGAGGTGAGGATCGCCTTCGCGACTCAGCGCCTCGAACGCCCGGATGCGGGCGCTCCAGCCATCGTCGCCGCTTCCCATCGCCGCCAGCGCGCTCGCCAGCATCGACTCCACGAACGCCTCCCCGGCGCGGTCCCCCGCGCGGCGGAACAGCGCCGCCCCCTCCCGCAGGATCGGGATCGCCGCCGCCGGATCGTCGTCCAGCACATACGTCCGCCCCAGCTCCCAGCGGATGTGCGCGCCGAGCGCGGTGTAACCCGGGCTCGCGGAGTCGCGCAGTGCTTCCAGCTCCGCGCGCGCACCCGCCACATCGTGCGACGCCAGCCGCGCGCTCGCCGCGTAATACCGCGCCGCCAGCGCCAGCGGATCGTTCCCCCGCTCGAGCAATTCCGCCGCGCGCAGCAGCTCGCGCCGCGCCTCCACCACCTGATGCCGGCTGTACGCGATGCGCGCCCGCCGGTACGCCGCATGCCCCTCCGCCAGCGTGCCGCGGTCGGCAGGGGAGGCACGATCGATCGCCGCCACGCTCTCGCGCACCATCGTCTCCCCGGAGTTTTCGGCGAGCGCCGCACCGATCGTGCGCGCGAGGTTCAGCAGGTTCTCGTCATCTACATCCCCCCACCGCCCCAGATACTCCGTCTCCGCAAACGCCCGCGCCCGCGCCCGATGCGCGGCCACCAGCTTCCGCACCGCTTCCGGATCGCCGCGCGCCGCCGCCCGCTCCGCCAACGGCCGGTCGTGCTCGAACCGCGACGACGACGTCGCCGCCGGCAATTCCGCCAGCCGCGCCCGTGCCTCCGCCGCCCATTCCGAAGAAGCATCGACCTCCAGATACCGCTCCCACGCCAGCCGCGCCTCACGGAAAAGAAGCAGCCGTTCCAGGACCAGCGCCCGGTTGAACAGCGCCTCGGCGAGCCCGGGCTCGATGCGCAACGCCCGGTCCGCCGCCGCCAGTGCTTCCGGATAGAGCGAAGGACGCTGCAGGTCCGCCGCCGCCGCAAAGCGCGCCGCCGCGAGGTCGCTCCACGCCTTCGCGTCGTTCTCCTCCTGCGTCACCGCTTCGAGGTGCGGGATCGCCGCCTCCGGCTCCTGCACCAGCACCATCGCCACCCCCGCCGCATGCCGCGCCTCCGCCGTCCCCTCGCGCGCCGCTCGCTCCGCCAGCTCGCCCGCCACCCCGGTGAGCCTCATCTTCTCCGCATCCACCGTCCCGCCGCCCGCGCGTGGCCCGCCGCGATACGCCACCCACGCGAACCCTCCGGTCAGCCGCGGCTCCACCGCGCGCGCCGAGCGCGGCGCCAGCTCCACCAGCCGCTCGATCCCCGGCTCCCGCCGGGACAGGGCTTTCCACAGCAACGGCGCGGAGATCAGCACGATCGCCGCCGCAACCGCCGCCGCAATCTGCGGTGCCGTCCAACGGAAGCGAAAGCGCCCCGCGCTCCCGCCGCGCTCCCGCGTATCCGCCTTCATCGCCAGCGCCACCTGCGTCATGCACTCCTCGCACGAATCCAGGTGCGCGATGACTTCCGTCCGCCGAGCCCCCTCCAGCCGCCCCTCGGCGAACAGCGCCAGCGTCTCCACATCCGGACACGCATTCCGCTCGGACACAGACGTCATGGCTGTCCCTCCGAGCGCTCACCTTCGACAGACGGATGAAACGGCCCGCTTTTCCGCCGCAACTGAAAATCGAGACGCTCGCCGGCCGTCCCGATCAGATCCCCGATCGCCGCCGCATCGAGCCCGGCGCTCTCCAGCGCCCGCCGCAGCGTCGCCAGCAGCGCCACCACGCGGCGGTAAAGCGGACGCTGATCGATCCCCAGCGTGCGCGCAATCTCCGCGATCGCCGCCTGCTCCGCGAACCGCAGCCGCAGAATCACCCGGTCCTCCGGCGACATCGCCCGCAACGCCGCCTGCACCACCTCGCTCGCCTCCTGCGAGCGCCGCGACCGGTCGAGCTCCGCCACCCGCTCATCCGCCGCATCCGTTGCCGCGAAACGCTCCTCATCCCCCTCCGCGATCGCCACCAGCCGCAGCCGCGGCGCCCGCTCCGGCAACTCCGCCGCCAGCGCCGCCAACTGCCCCGGCGAAACCTCCGGATGCTCGCGCCGCACAATCGCCAGCGCCTCGTCCAACCCCTTCCGGTCCCGCCGGATCAACCGCTCCAGCAACACCGCCGCCTCACCCTGCCGCCGCGCCGCCGCCGACGCATACCACCGCCCCGCCGCCCGCTGCTGATCGATGAGCAACCGGCGAAACACGATCGTCACATACGTCGCAAACGAAGAGCGCCCCTCCCACTTCCGGAGAACCGCACAATCATCCTCCAGCAACGCCAGCTTCGCCGCCGACCCGAAATCCTCCGCATCCGCCCCATACAGCGAAGCATGCGCACAAACGGCCGCAATAGCCCGCTCCACGACAGCGAGATTCGCCTCCAGAAACTCCCGGGGATGCATTGGGTGTGAAGCAATAGTGCCACACCTCCATTCGAAAAGTGTTGCTGGTTGCTTGTTGTCTGAGGCTCTCCGTGCCCGCGACCGGCCGACGGCGACGTCGGCGGTCCTGCCGTAAGCCCCGCCGCCTCACGGCGGCCAAACGGAGCGCCGACGTTCCGTCGGCCGGTCCGCCGGCCTTCGGCCGGCAGTGTGAGTAGGGAAATGCCGCGCGAGAGACTGCCGGCGGAACGCCGGCGGACCGGCCGGTCGAAGACCGGCGCTCCGTACCCGCCGCCTCACGGCGGCCCCCCCGGACCGCCGACGTTCCCGTCGGCCGGTCCGCCCTCGTCCCGTGGGCCGCTCTCGCGCAGACGAAGCCCTCACCCCGTGCCTCCACGAAACCCCTCGTCCAGGCGAACGCCCCCCACCAACCAGCAACCAGCAACCCCTCGCGAACCCCGCCCACCCACGCCGCACCCTACAATCCCCCCGTGCCCGAGCAACTGGACTGCACCGTCGAGCGCGTGACCTTTCACAACGCCGACAACGGCTTCTCCGTCCTGCGCGTCCGTCCGCGCGGTGCGAACCCGGCCATCGTCACCGTCGTCGGACACGTCGCCGCGATCGCCCAGGGAGAGCGCATCGTCGCCGAAGGCGAATGGCGCGACGACCGCAACCACGGCCGCCAGTTCGTCGCAGAAAAAATCGCACCCCAGCCCATCCAGGGACGCGCCCAGATCGAAGCCTTCCTCAGCTCCGGCGCCGTCAAAGGAGTCGGACCCTCCACCGCCCACCTGATGATGGTCCACTTCGGCGACAAAGTCCTCGAAGTCCTCGACCAGACCCCCGAGCGCCTCCGCGAGCTCCCCGGCATCGGCCCCAGCCGCGCCAAAAAGATCGCCGAAAGCTGGACCGCCCAGCGCTCCACCCGCGAGCTCATGCTCTTCCTCGCCGACAGCGGCATCGGCGTTGCCCGCGCCGGCCGCATCCAGAAACAATTCGGCGCCGACGCCGTCCGCGTCATCCAGCAGAACCCCTACCGCCTCATCCGCGAGATCCGAGGCATCGGCTTCGGCACCGCCGACGCCCTGGCCCTCAAGCTCGGCCTCGCCCGCGACTCCATCGAGCGCATCCGCGCCGGCCTCTCCCACGCCCTCACCGAAGCCGCCGCCGAAGGACATTGCGGCGTCCCGCAGGAAGAGCTCATCGAACGCTGCGCCAAGCTCCTCGGCATCGCCACCGACCGCCTCGCCGAAGCCATCGCCCTCGAGCTCGAGACCAAGCGCCTCACCCGCGACACCCTCGGCGGACGCGACGCCATCTTCCTTCCCTGGCTTCACAAAGCCGAGCGCGTCGTCGGCGAGACCCTCCGCCTCCTCGCCGTCGGCCGTCCCCCGTGGCCCGAGATCGAGATCGACAAAGCCCTCCAATGGGTCGAGCGCAAGACCCGCGTCCGCCTGGCGCCGTCGCAACGCGCCGCCGTCGAATTGATGCTCCGCTCCAAAGTCTGCGTCATCACCGGCGGCCCCGGCGTCGGCAAGACCACCATCGTCAACTCCATCGTCCAGATCGCCGCCGCCAAAGACGCAGACATCCTCCTCGCCGCCCCCACCGGCCGTGCCGCCCGCCGCCTCGGCGAGAGCACCGGCAGAGAAGCCAAGACCATCCACCGCCTCCTCGAAGTCAACCCCGAGACCGGCGACTTCGCCCGCGACGAGAACGATCCACTCGACTGCGACCTCCTCATCGTCGACGAAGCCTCCATGATCGACGTCATGCTCATGCAGGCCCTCGTCCGATCATTGCCGCCGCAGGCCGCCCTGCTCCTCGTCGGCGACGTCGACCAACTCCCTGCCGTCGGCCCCGGCCAGATCCTCGCCGACACCATCCGCAGCGGCGCCATCCCGGTCGTCCGCCTCACCGAAGTCTTTCGCCAGGGAGCCGAAAGCCGCATCGTCACCAGCGCCCACGAGATCAACGAAGGACGCCTCCCCGAGCTCGGCCACCGCGACGGCGACTTCTACTTCGTCAACACCCCCGACTCCGCCGCCGCGGCCGAGCGCATCGTCGAATTCGTCGCCGAGCGCATCCCCAACCGCTTCAGCCTCGACCCATTGCGCGACATCCAGGTCCTCTGCCCCATGCGCCGCAGCGCCGCCGGCGTCGAAGCCCTCAACCTCGCCCTGCAGAAACGCCTCAACCCCCGCGCCTCGAAGCCCGACGCCCCCCGCATCGAACGCCTCGGCACCGCCTTCCACCAGGGCGACAAAGTCATGCAGACCGTCAACAACTACGAAAAAGACGTCTTCAACGGCGACACCGGCGTCATCCTCGAGATCGACCCCGAAGCCGCCACCGCCATCGTCGACATCGACAACCGCCACCTCGAATACATCGAAGAAGAGCTCGACGACCTCGTCCTCGCCTACGCCACCACCATCCACAAAAGCCAAGGCTCCGAATACCCCGCCGTCGTCATCGCCCTCACCACCCAACACGCCATCATGCTCCAACGAAACCTCGTCTACACCGCCGTCACCCGCGGCAAAAAATTAGTGGTGATCGTCGGCCAGAAAGAAGCGCTACGCCAGGCGGTGAGCACCGCCAGCACGAGGAAGAGGTGGACGAAGTTAGGGGAGTGGTTGCAGAGGTAGACACGGTACCCCCTGTCATCCTGAGCCCGCAGCAGTTCCCCACGCAGCATAAAGCACGACGGCGAAGGACCTGGGGGGTGGGGGAGGGATCAACGTGCATCGCACCCCCTCCCCCCCGGATCCTTCGCCGCCATGCTTCACGCTGCGAAGGCAACTCCCGCGGGCTCAGGATGACAACGTGGATGACAACACGTCATCCCATCTCACCCCCTCCCTCCTCCCATTCCCTGCACACCGTCCCCGGTCCGCGGAATCCCCGTAGCCCCAACCCTAACCGCGGACCATCCTCCATCCCATGAAACGCACACTCATCCTCCTCCTCACACTCACACTCGCGCACACCGTCACCGCCGCCGGGTACACAAAAAACGTCGCCATCGTCGTCTACGACGGAGTCGAGATCCTCGACTTTGCCGGGCCGGCCGAGGTCTTTGCCGCCGCGGCGGGGCAGGGAGCCAGAGGACAGGAACGCGCCTTCAACGTCTACCTCGTCTCCAAGACCCGCAAACCGATCGTCAGCCAGGGATTCATCGACGTCACCCCCGACTACTCCATCGCCGACAGCCCCAAACCCGACATCATCGTCCTGCCCGGCGGCGGCACCGACAGCGTCCTCGACGACCCCGAATGGCTGGCGTGGGTCGAGGCATCATCCAAAGACGCCGACACCGTCCTGACCGTCTGCACCGGCGCCTTCATTGCCGGGAAGCTCGGACTCCTCGACGGTCACGACGCCACCACCTGGTACGCCGCCGTCCCCGAGCTGACCCGGCAGTTCCCGAAGGCGCGCGTCCAGCCCGGCCGCCGCTTCGTCGACAACGGCAAAGTCATCACCACCGCCGGCGTCTCCGCGGGGATCGACGGCGCCCTGCACCTCGTCGCCCGCACCCTCGGCCGCTACGTCGCCGATCGCACCGCCGAATACATGGAGTACGGCTGGTCCCCGCAGTCCTACACCACCGCCAAATACACCCAGCTCAACCCCCGCCTCGACGCCCACGGACGCAAGCTCCAGCAAGCCTCCATCTCCTCGCGCGAAGGCGACCACGAAGGCGCCCTCGCCGTTTACCGTGCCCTCGTCGCCGCCGACCGCGCCGACACCGAAGCCTGGCTCCACCTCGGCCGCACCCTGCACACCCTCAAGCGCTACGACGAAGCCATCGCCGCCCACGCCGAAGCCGCCAAAGGAGAAGCCCAGCGCGGCCCCGCCCTCTACCACCTCTCCCGCGCCTACGCCCTCACCGGCAAACCCGACCAGGCCATCGACTCCGCCGCCAAAGCCATCGAAGCCGGCTTCCGCACGAAGCACTACTACGAACACGACGAAGACCTGACCACCGTGCGCCAGGACCCGCGCTTCCAGGCCCTGCTTTCGCGCCTGTAAACACCCATTGGTCCCATAGGTCCCATCCGTCCCATCGGCTCTCCCGCAAACGGCGAGGCGCTTTCGCGCCTCGCCGCCCGGTCGCCTCCTACTGCTCCACCACCTTGCCGGCGGGGATGAACATCTGGTTGTTGTTGCCGTACGACACCGGGGCGAGCTCGGTGAGGTCGTCGCGGAAGACGGCGATCTGGGTCTGGCGCTCCCAGACCCACGTGCGCGGCTGTTCCGGCAGGTTCACCGCCACCGTCTCCACCACCTGCGTGTCGTGGGTCTCGCTGGTGGCCCTGGTGAGCGAGAACTCGTGCGTGTACGTCACCGACACCTTGCCCGACGCCGGCCCGTACTCCACCCCGAACTCGGCCGACACCGACAGCGACGTCGAGTCGGTGAAGCTCTCGGACTCGGTCTTCGACGTGCCCACCGTCACCGACACCGTGCGCGTCCCTCCCTTCGGAGTCGAGAGCACGTTCGTGCAGAGCCAGTACGGCTCGGCCGCGATGTAGTAGAACGGCGAGGCCGTGCTCTGGCTCAGGTAGCGGCTGTCGCCATCCACCGCCGTGAACGGCACGATCTTCACCGCGGTAATGCCGCAGGTAGTGGTGTCGCCGTCGGTGATGGAAGAATCGAAGGCCGGATCCGGCGGATCGAATGCCGTCAACGGCAGATTGGCCGTAGCCATCGCCAGCGCGAACGCGGGGGTCCCCCCCTCGGTGCTGAGGAACGTCGGCGGCGTCAGGATCATCTGTCCCGGAGGCGCGGCCGGAACGTTGCCGGCGAACGACGGGACGTTGAGGTTGCCGTCGTGGTGTCTCCAGCGCTGCCCGGAATCGTTCCAGTAGCCCTGCGACGACACGCTCCGCAGGTACTTGTTCTTCACGCACCAGTAATTCGTGAGCGCCGGGGCATCGCCGTTCGTGAAGCAGACGCCGACGGCGGTATACCCGCCGGGTGCGATCAGCCGGTAATAGGAGATGTTCCGGCTATTCCCCGAGCCCGCGTCGTCGAGGATCCACTCGGCCCCGATCGGATGCGCGAGCGCGGTGGGGTCGGAGTCGCTGAGTCCGAACAACAACTGCCCTCCCGGCTTCACCGGATTGCCGCCCGGATCGAGCGAGCCGATCGCGGCGACGTCGCCGAGCGCGAGATACGGGCCGGCGCCGTTGAACTGGAAGAAGGTGACGTCCGTGTCGCCCCGCTGCGAGTTCCAGATGTTGTTGAACTGGCCGGCCCGCATCACGATCCGGAACGGGTCGAACACCACCCCGTTCGTGGCGTACTGCCCGGCCGTGATCGCGGCCTGGATCGCGGCCGTGGCCCTGGCGTCGAAATCGCCGGGCGTCCTCGTCTGGGAGATGGCTGCGGATGTGAGGTTGGAGGTGGACTGTACTGCGGCTGCTGAGGTCATCGTTCTCTCCTTTCGCGCCGGCTCATCTCCGGCGATCGGACCAAGAGAGCGACGGGCGAAGACGCTTTTCCACCGCCGCCGAAAAAAGATTGGCGTAATCTGATTCGGTCTCCGCATCCAATGAGTCCGGAAGAGCTCTTCGAGGCAAACCTGCCGCTCGTCGAGCGGGTCATCGCCGGCGTCTGCCGTCGGGCGGGACTGCGCGATGCCGACGCCGAGGACTTCGCCTCCACCACCAGGCTCGCCCTGATCGAGAACGATTACTCCATCCTCCGCACCTGGGAGGGACGCTCGGCGCTCGGGACCTTCCTGACCGTAGTCGTGCAGCGGCTGCTCTCGCGCGAGCGGACCCGGATGTGGGGCCGCTGGCATCCTTCGGCGGAAGCGGAGCGTTTCGGCGCCGCGGCGGTGCTGCTCGAAAAGCTGCTCGTGCGCGACTCTCGTTCCTTCGATGAGGCCATTCCGATCGTCCGCGCGCTCGACCCCTCGCTCGACCGCGCCGCCGTGCAGGCGCTCGCCGCGCAGTTGCCGCCGCGGCCGGCCCGTCCGCGTCTCGTCGAATTTCCCGAAACGGGCCGCGACTTCGCCGCATCCGATGAGGCCGACCGGCGCGCCCGTGAAGCCGAGGCGCTCCGGACGTCCCAGCGTGCCGCGCGGGTCGTGCGCGAGACCCTGCACGTCCTTCCGCTCGAAGACCGGATGCTCATCCGCTTCCGTTTCGGCGCCGAGCGGAGCATCGCCGACACCTCGCGTCTCCTCGGCCTGCCGCAGCGTCCTCTCTACCGCCGTCTCGAAGCGCTGCTGCAGCAACTGCGCGGCGCCCTGGAGCGCGAAGGCATCGACGCGGCGCTCGTGGCCGAGGTCATCAGCGCGGCGGCAACCGAAGGCACCGACTTCGGCCTCCGCAACGGGAAAACCGATCCCGCCCGGCGCACCAATCGACTGGAGGAACACGTTTGAGCAGCTCGCCGACCCCGCCATGCCCGACCGACGAGACGCTCGCCGCCTTCGCCGACGGGACCCTCGACGCCGGGACGCGCGCCACCGTGCTCGCCCACATCGAGACCTGCCCCGACTGCATGGCCGCCGTGCTCTCGGCCACCGCGCATCTGGAGGAGGAGGCCAGTAGGACTGATGGGACCTATGGGACCTATGGGACCGATGCGACCCACCCTCCCCATGAGTCCCATAGGTCCCATAGGTCCCATCAGTCCTACTGGTGGGCGGCCGCCGCCGCCGTCCTCATTGCACTCCTCGCCGTCCCGCTGCTTCTGCGCGAGGACGAGCCGGTCGCACGTCTCGTCGCGCTGGCTCCGCGCTCGGCGCGGATGGTTGAGCCGCGGCTGACCGGCGGTTTCGCATGGGCCGAATACGCGGGTGCGGAGCGCGCGGGTACGGCTGGCGTCGACGCCGAACAGATGAAGCTCGCCGGCGCGGCCGGGGAGCTCGTCGAGCGCGCCGGCCGCGATCGCGGCGCCGAAGCCCAGCATGCCGCCGGCGTGGCCATGGTCCTGGTGCAGAAACCGGCCGATGCCATCCCGCGGCTCGAAGCGGCGGCGGAGCAGTCCGGCCAGGCCCGGAACTGGAGCGACCTCGCCGCGGCGCGTTACGCCGCCGCCTCGCAGCTCGGCCGGGCCTCGCTCTATCCGCTGGCGCTCGCGGCGGCCGACCGCGCCCTGCGCATCGATCCCCGCCTGCCGGAGGCGTTGTTCAACCGCGCCCTGATCCTCGAGCGCATCGGCCTGATGGACGAGGCCCGGCGCGCGTGGGAGCGATATCTCGAACACGATCCTTCCTCGGCTTGGGCGAACGAGGCGCGCGCGCGTCTGGCCGACCTTCCGTCGTCGCCGCGCTCCTCGCAATTCGAGCGCGACCGGCCGCTGCTCGAGCGGGCTGCCGCGCGCGGCGACACGGCCGCGGTGCGCCGCTACGTCGACGCCCACCGCGGCCGCGCCCGCCGTTACGCCGAAGCCGAGTACCTCGGCCGCTGGGGCGAAGCCGTGCAGCGCCGCGACGATGCCGCGGCCGCGCAATGGCTCTCCGTGGCTCGCGGGATCGGCGACGCACTGGCCGCGCTCTCCGGCGAAACGCTGGCCCGCGACGCCGTGCACACCATCGACCGTGCGTCGCCCGCCGATCGTCAGGACATCGCCGCCGCGCACGTCCTCTATCGCCGCGCGCGCATCGCCTACAGCCGCAACGAGCGCGACGCGGCCGAGCGTGAACTGCTGCAGGCGGCCGCGGCGTTCGAGGCAGTGCACCATCCGCTCGCGATGGTCGCCCGCTACTACGCCGCGAGCGCGCGGCTCGCGCGCAGCGACACGGCGGGCGCGCGCCTCGATCTCGAGCGCGCCCGTTCCGCGGCCGACGCCCATCCTTCTTACTTCAGTCTCGGCGCGCACGTGCGCTGGGAGCTCGGCCGCGCGTACCTTCTCGATTCGGATTGGGCCGGCGCGGTGCCGGTGCTCCGCGAATCCGCGGAGCTGTTCCGCCGCTCCGGCGAGCGTGCCGGCGAAGCGTTCGTGGAGATGCTGCACGCGCGCGCTCTCGGCTCCCTCGGCCGCGCCGACGATGCCTGGCTGGCGCGGACGCGCGTCTTTGCGGCCCTCAGCGCGGAAGGGGAGGCGGAGCTGCTGGCGACGAGCCTCGACTCGACCCTGCGCGCCGAGTTGCTCGCCGGCCACGCCGATGCCGCGCTGTCGCTCTCCGCGCTCGAGCTTTCCGCCGCACGCGCCGGCACCCGGCCCCAACTCGTCCTCGAAGCACTCGTCAACCGCGCCCTGCTCGAAGCGGAGGCCGGTCAGGTATCCGCCGCGATGGATGCGGCGCGCGAAGCGGAAGGTCTGGCGAAGAACGCCGCCGACCCTGCGCTGCGCGCGCGGCATCTCGCAGACGTTGCGCTGGCCATGGGAGCCGCGCAGGCGGAGCGCGATCCGCGCGCCGCCGCCGCGTCCCTGACGCGGGCCATCGACTTCTACACCGCGCACGCCCTGCCGGTTGCTCTTCCCCAGCCGCTGCTCCTCCGCGCCCGCTGCGCCGCCCGCACCGGCGACGTCGCCGCGGCCCTGCGCGACCTCGAGCGCGGCATGACCGTCGTCGAAAAGCATCGCCGGCCGGAGCTCCTCGGAGCTCCGGCGAGCCCAGGGACCCCGAGGAGCTCCGAGGACCCCGAGAAGCTCCTCCCCGCTGTCGGCATCCTGGACGCCGAGCATGAGTTGTACGCGGACGCCATCCGGCTCAGCCTCGACCGCGGCGACACCGCTGCCGCCTTCGCGTTCTCCGAGCGCTCGCGCGGCGCGACGGTCACTCTCGCGGAACTGCAGCGCCGCCTGGCCGGCAGCGGCATGGCCGTACTGGAGATCGTCGCCCTGCCACGGGAGCTCGTCACCTTCGCCGTCACGGAGGACGCTGCCGTCGTCGCCCGGCGCGCGAGAGCGAGCGGCACCCACGCGGCACTCGCCGAAGAGAGCCTCACCGAACGCGGAACGGCGGCCGCCGAGGCGTTGTACGACGACGTCGTCCGGCCGGTCGAGCCGCTGCTGGCGCGCGTCCGCGAGCTCGCGATCATTCCGGACCCGCGGCTCGAAAGCGCGCCGTTCGCCGCCCTGTACGACCGGACCCGGCGCCGTTACCTCGTCGAGCGTTTCGCCGTCTCGACCGCCGCCAGCGCCGGCTCGCTCCAGCGCGGCTCTGAGCGATCCGGGGTGCCGGCTCTCGTCGCGATCGCCCTGCCCAGCGGAGGCGAATCGGCCGGTCTCCCGGAGGCCGAGCGCGAGGTCCGCGACGTCGCCGCCCTCTACGCGCAGGCACAGTCGACCGCGGCGTCCGGTGCCACGCTCACGGTGCTGCGCGACGCCGCCGCGCATGCCGGCGTGCTCCATATCGCCGGCCACACCGAGCGCCAGCCCGGCGGGGGAGAACAGGCCCTGCTGCTGGCCGGAGCTTCCGGCAGCGGGATCGAGCGAGTCTCTTGGAAGACCATCCTCGCCGCGCCGGCCGCCTCGGATGGCGTGGTGGTCCTGGCGGCGTGCGAGACCCTCCGTCCGCCGGCGTCGTCGGCCACGCGTGCGCCGAGCCTCGGCGGCGCCTTCTCCGCCGCCGGTGCGGGCGACGTCATCGGCACCCTCGCACCGGTCGGCGACCGCGACGCGCGGATGCTCTTCCGCGCCCTGCACCGGCGGCTCGCCGCTGGCGTCCGGCCCGCCGAGGCGCTGCGCGCCGTGCAGCAGGAAACGATCGATCGGGAAAGACAGGCCGGAGGCCGCCGCGCATGGCGCGCGGTCGCCCTGATGACGAGGCGGATTCCGGCGCCGCCTCGGGGAAAGGATTCGATCTCATGGGCAAGCACACACTGACCCTCATCTTCGCCGGCATCTGCGCGCACTTCCGGGACACCGTTCCCGGCGTTCCGCACCGGGTGGTCCTGCCCGATGCATCGTCGCTGCGTTTCGGCCTCCTGCGCATGGCGGACGGCGGTCCGACCGCAACGTACTACCTGCTGCCGCACTTCGCCATCCTGCAGACCGGCGAGGGCGAGCTGACCGTGCCGGGAGTCATGGACCACGGCCACATCTACGCCGGCGCGCGGTTGCAGGTGTCGAATGCCACCGGTCCGCTCACCTACGAATCGCGGGGCAAGGAGTCGTACGAGCTGACCCCGTCGATCGGTACCTTCGTTCCCCTTTACGACTACTCTGAGGACGTGGTTTTCGGCGGACGCGCGGCCTGCTACTTCGACGTCTTCAACGGCACCGTCTCGTCCTACGTCGCCAAGGGCGGCGCCCGGAACATCAGGATCGTCATGGAGACCGAGGGCCCGCCGATCCTCACCGTCACCTCGTTCGGCTCCTCCGCGGCCCCCGCCACACCGTTCTCCCTCACATTGAAGAGCAGCGAGCTCGCCGTCGCCAACACCGACCTCCACGCCCCCGGCGAAGACACCCCCTTCGACTACCTGCTCCACTACCTCACCGCCCAGCGCAGCCTCCCGCAGATCCTGAAACAGACCCTCCCCGGCATGGGCAGCGCATTCCCCCCACCCCCGCCGGCCGATCTCGTCCAAAAGCTCCAGACCCTCGCTCCCCTCATCGCCCGCGGCCACCCCTCCCGCGAAGAACTGGCCCTCATCAACCCGGACGAGCTCAACCCCTCGTGCTCGGACACGAGGTACCCGTGAGCACAACCGGACGCCGGCCTCAGGTCGGCAGCTTCCAGGCCCTCCTCGGCAAACGGTGAAGAGTTTCACCCCGAAGGGGTGCTGGCAAATAGCCGGTGGTTGAGCGCGGAGCGCGATACCACCGGATTCGTTGGAGCGGCTGGTCCGCTTCGAGGCGGCATTTCTGCCGCCGGCCGGGCAAGGCGGGACGTCCCCGCTCGTGTACGTCAATCGCTCCGAGCTTCGTGCCGTGGGAGATAGCGGCCGGGACCTGTTGCGCATCGCGGGCTCGGGCGTGGTCGCGGACTTCGTCCATCCTCAGGACTGCATCATCATCCTCGGTGACGCAATCTCCCTCTGGCACATGCCCGCGCTGGAGCCTCTCCGCGCGCGGGCGGGGCCGCCTGCGCGATCGCAATCGTCCGAGAGCGACGATGGTGGTTACCTCCTCAATCCTCAATCCTCAATCCTCAATCCTCAATCCTCAAAAAGCGTCCCTGCATAAAGGACCGGGCGCGCCTCGGCGCCCGGTCCTTCACGGATCTAAATCACCGGCTCTACTTCACTGCGCCGGTCTGCGGGGCCGCCGGCGGCGCCGCCGCTCTCCGGCGGACGCTGTACTTCGGCAGGCGCTTCATGCGCTCGACGTACGGCAGCAGGTGCGAGTGCGCCTCTTCCTTCACCAGCTCGCGGCTCACGTTGTAAGCCTGCACCGCCACGCGGGCGATGCGCTGGCGGCGCACCACGTTCGAGGCGACGACACCGCGGAGCAGTGCATCCGCCTCACTCTCCACGACCGTCCAGCGCGCCAGCTCGGCGTCGGTCAGCTGGAGCTCCTCCGGCGTGTTGCCGATGGCCTCCTGCACGACCGCAGAAGCGCCGACACTGCTGTACGCCTCACGGACGAAATCGGGGTTGATGCGCGCCCGGCGGCGGAGCTGGTTCGTGGCGCGGCCCTTCGGCAGTTGCACGAACTCCGGCATCCGGTCGCGGATCGCGCGCAGTTGTGCGAACGCTTCCTCGGGGGTGAGCATCAGCGGTTCTACGATGGGGTCGGCGTTGGTGGCCGTGATACCTAAGGTCTTGGCTGTGGACATGATCAGTTCTCCCTGTCCCGAGAGGGACCGTCATGAATCGGCGCCCGCTGGCCTGCGACCGCCGATTCCGTCAGCGATGCCCCGGGACTCCGGAAAGCCCGGGAGAAAACCGGACGACGCAAACAGCGCGGCGCCGGTACGCTCGAGGACGGGCAAGTGCCGGAGGAGCTCAGCTCAAACTCCGCGTGGAACACGACGGGCAATGCACCACCGGCGTCGTGTCTCGCTTGCCTCGGGACGTACTAGGCTACCGGACGTCTCCGGTATGGGTTCCAATCCCTGCGTTCGACCTTCCGGCGTAACTCCTGGCCGACTCTGACGGCTGACATATAGATACTGCCGGAGTCATCCGATTGTCAAGTGCGAATTGTGTCCGGCCTCGACCCGGTTGCGTCGGGGCAGCCTTCGACCGAGCTGTGTCGAGGCTTCGACCGAGCTGCGTCGAGGCTTCGACCGAATCGCGTCGGGCTTCGACCGAGCTCTGTCGGGCTTCGACCGAGCTCTGTCGGGGCTTCGACCGAGCTGTGTCCAGGGCTCAACCGAGCTCGGTCGCGGCTCAACCGAGCTGCGTCGGGGCCTTACTCTGTTCCGTGACACTGCGACCGAGCCGTGTTGGACGGTCGACCGAACCGGGTCGCGCACCGGCGAAGTCGTGCCAGACTTTCAGTCAGCTTCCCCTCGGGACTCCGCCGGAAACTCATACGCCTCCACAAACCCCCGGTCCCCGCGCATGGCCGTCACCGTCCCCTCCTCGATCGCCAGATGCAGCAGCCAGGCGACGTAGTCCTGAAGCGTGAGATCGCGCGCCTCCGCGTTCGCCCACCGGTGGAGCAGGAACTGCTGCTCCACCGCCCGCACGACGTAGATCGGGAGCTCCCACTGCACCGGCTGCAGATGCAACTCCCGCGGGAGGGCGGCAGTGCCTGCCCCGAGCGCCTCCAGCAGCAGCGCCCGCGGCCACGTCTCCAGGAGCAGGAACGCCACCTCGTCCCACGAGACCAGTTCCCCCTCCAGCGCGCGATCGCCGGTCGCCCGCGCCTCCACCTGCTCGCGCGTCCAGCCGAGCAGCGCCGCCGCCTCGCCCAGCGCCAACGGGCGCCGCGCCTCCGCAAAAAACCGCACCAGTGCCTCCCGTTCGGCCGCCCCGATCGTCATCCCGCCGAAGAGTAACGTGGAGGTTCCGGCAGCAGCCGATAGGTGCCGTTTCATGGGCTCCTCGGAGTCTCCCGGGTCTCTGATTCAGCGCCTCCGGGAAGCCCGGGGAACCATCCCCTCAGTCACCTATCGACGCCCGAATCGGGGCCGAGGTAGGGAATTCCACCCGCGCGCTACTCCGGTCACAGGATGACCACGCGCGGAAACGCCCCCGGCCGGAGCGAGCGCCGTTCCCCCCTGACCCGGCTGGAGCTCTTTCTCCGTAGCCGCCGCATCAAGCCGGTCCGGCTCGCCCGCGAGGTTCCGTGCAGCCGCCAGTACCTCGGCCGGGTGCGCCTCGGCACCACCGACCCGACCCGGGCCATGATCGCCCGCATCGTCTCCGCCGTCCGGCGCATCTCCCTCGAGCCGGTCCGCGCCGAGGACCTGTTCGAGCTCACCGTCGACGAGCAGGTCCCCCGCGGGGAGGAAGACGCCCGCCTCCGCGCCTCGGCCGCGGCATTCACCCGGGGCCGGACCGCCGCCGCCGAGCTGTGGCGCGCCACCGCCATGCGCCGCCCCCCGGTCTGGCTCGACGCACTGACGAAGACCAACGTCACCCCCGACCTCGTCCGCGTCCTGATCTTCGACGCCGAGCGGAAGGTCGACAGCAACCCCCTGCGCGCCTTGACCATCCTCGAGACCGCCGACTCCCTGGCCGTCCGGATGAAGGGCGTGCCGCCGGAACTGCTCGCGGCGCTGCGGGGACGGACGTTCCTTTATCGCGCCCATGCCTGCCGTTATCTCGGACGCTACCTCGATGCACTGCCGCTGCTCGACGCCGCCGAGGAGCAGTATGAACGGGCGCCGCGGTACAGCCATGAAGTAGCGATCGTCGGCTACGAGAGAGCTGCGATCCTCTTTCAGCTGGAGGATTTGGCCTCCGCCGCCCGAGCCGCGCGTCGTGCCGCGAATTTGTTCGCCCTCCTCGGCGACAAGCGCAGGACGGCGAAGACGCAGATTGTGCTCGGCGCGATTCTGTACGAGAGCGGGGAGCCCGAAGCGGCGCGCGACACATTCGTTGCCATCATCGCCGCGCTCAATGACCCGGATGACGGTCAGACGCTTGGTTGCGCTTACCTGAACCTTGGTACCGCCGAGACGCAGCTCGGCGATGTGACTTCCGCGCGCCGTTCACTCGACAAAGCGCTCGCCCTGTTTACCCGCATCGGCCTGCGCGGCGAGATGATTCGTACGCGATGGGCGCTGGCGAAACTCGAGGTCCTCTCCGGCGACCGGAGTGAGGGCCTGCGTCAGCATCGGCAGGCACGGGCCGACTTCGAAGCGTTACGCATGGACACGGATGCGGCGATCGTTGCGCTCCACCTGGTGGAGTACCTCATCGAGGACGGCGACAGGCGCGAGGCAGCGGCCATCAGCCGCGAGATCATCGCCATACTTCAGCGGAGCGGCGCTACAACGAGTGCGTTGAAGGCCGCGGAGTACCTCGAACGATCGACTCGTGATGGGAGCAGCGACCCGGCGTTGGTTCGCGGCATCCGGCGATTCATCGAGCGTTCGCGCTCCGGGAAGGAATTCGATCCCGCGGCAGTGGCGGGGCGCACCTGACGCCCCGCCGCCAAAACTAAGGCTTCGGAATGGACATGATGCTTGCGGCGAGGACGAGGAGCTCGATCATGAGCGGCGACATAGTTCTTCTCCTTTCTCCGGCGGTGGCGTACGGGGGAGGAGAGTCGCGAAGCAGCGAATCGGTATCACCGGATCGGGCGGGAATCCCCTTGGCTATACTGCCCAGGAGCCCGGAAGCTCCCATGTCTCAGCCGCTCCCGTCAGACCCCGCGCCGGCACCGGACCGCGTCATTGGCGTCTACCTCGAGCATTTCGACCTGCTCCGCTTCATCGCCATGCAGAAGTTCCGCGTCCCGCTGACCGAGGCGGAAAACCTGGTCCAGGAAGTGTTCGTCGCCTACCTGCGGCACTACGAGCGGATCGGGAACGACCGCGCCTGGCTGGTCGCCGCGGTCTGCAATGCTTCCCGCGCCTGGTGGCGCCGCGAGAACCGGCCGCCATTCGCCAGGCAACTGGTCACGGAGGCGGCAGTGAGCGACATGGCCGCATCGCGGGCCGACGCGCGGGCGCTCTTCGCGCGGCTGCCGCCGCGGTGCCGCAAACTGCTCCGTCTCCGTTTCTATGACGGCTGCTCGCCGCGGGAGCTGGCTGGCCACTACGGGACCACCGAGGGATACGCGAAGGTGATGCTGCACCGTTGCATGAAGACCGCGAGGGCGCTGCTGCGGGGGAGGCGGGCATGAGGCACTACAGCCGGGACGAGTTGCTGGCCTACCTCGATCGCAATGACGCGATGGTGGACCTCACTGCCGTAGAAACGCACCTTGCGGGCTGCGAGGCGTGTGCGGAACGATTGCGCGAGGTGGATCTCGATTACGCGGCCCTCTCCGACTGGACCGTCTGGGCGAACGATGACGGCGCGCCAGTGGATCCGAAACGAGTATCGGCCTTCGTCTCTCTCTACGAGGCGAAGCTGGTGGATGAGGCAGCGGCCGCGGCGCTATTCGCGGAGCTGACAATTCGCCCACTGGAGACGTGGCTCGAACACCTGATGGTGAGGCCCGATGGTTGTACCGTCGCGATGGTCGCCTGTCTCATCGGCGAAGCAAGGGGGCAGGAAGAGGCACGACCACGGGATGCGCTGAGCATCCTCGACGTCGCCGAGTCGCTCGCCGCCCACGACATCGCCGGGCCTGGAAAGCGGGAAACGCTGTTCGATCTCTGGCGCGCACGTGCGACGGCCTTCATGGTCCTCGGCGATTATCCGGTGGCGCTGGCGGCACTCGACACGGCCGAAGCGATGGTCGAAGGGCCGGCCGAGGGTTTTGATCGCGCCTTCCTCACCTGGGGGCGTGCGAACGTCTACTTCCAGATGGGCCGATACGCCGAAGCCCTCCCGCTCATCGAGGCGGCGAACCGGGTGTATCAGCAGTTCGGCGACGAGCTTCGCGAACTGCAGACTCGGATCGCACTCGGCTCCATCTACTTCGAGCAGGGCGACATCGAACGTGCGATGGCGACCTTCGAGTCCCTCCTGGATCCACTATGCCAGGCGGGCGAGGACACCTCGATCGCACGGGTTCTCAGCAACGTAGCGTGCTGCTACCTCGCGGCGGGCGATCCTCCGAAAGCGGAGACTCATGCCGCCAAGGCGTTGCGGTTCTTTGATCGCCTCGGTCTCGACACGGAGAAAATCCGTACCCGCTGGGCCCTCGGCCGCGTGCATCTGAGACGAGGGGATACCGAGCAAGGTGTATCCGACCTGCGGGTTGTCGCGGCCGACTTCCGCAGCCGAGGCCTCGAAGTCGATGCCGCATCCGTCGAGCTCGACATCGTCGAAGCCTGCATCGACCAGGGCGCGTACGCCCGCGCCGCCACCATCGCCGCCAACCTAGCCACCACCTTCGCCAGAGCCGAAGCCCGCCTCGACGTCGTCAAAGCCCTCGCCCACCTCCGCGACGCCGCCGAAAAAATGAACGCCACCCGCGACCTCGTGCGGACAGTCAAACACCTCCTTGCCCACCCGGACCAGGCCTTTACCCTCCCGGACGCAGAGCGCTAAACTGCTCCGTCAGCAGTCGGTCGTTCAGCACAAAGCAAGCGAAAGCGGGTCAGTAAGGAGCGTTCCGAGGCGAAAGCCATCGGCCTGTTTCGCCTGCATGTTGTCGGCGGCATGGATAGAAAATCCCCGTTTCGTATGCATGTTCCACCGGTTGGGAGGGCCAGATGACGGAGATCCTCCCGCTCGATGCTCTCTCGGCCCAGCGGTTCTGGGGACTCCACCTCGGTCGAGTTCAAGGCCGGCCGCGACCTGTAGCCGGCGACCGCGACTCCATCCGTTACTTCGAGCATTCAGGACAACAAGCCACTGTACCTGCGCGCAGCGATGCGCCGGTCGTGAGCGCTCCGAAAGAGAATGGACAGGCAAAGGGCTCTACACTCTCACGATGCTCGTCCTCTTGAGTGATCTGCACCTGACGGACACGCCGGAGCGGTCGACGTTCCAGGTGACGTCGTTCGAGCGGACGATGCTTGCAATGCTGGAGGAGCCAGGGAGCCGCGCGGCGGAGGGGGTGCGGCTTGTGCTGCTCGGGGACGTGTTCGAGGTGCTCAAGTCACGCGTCTGGTTGGACGCGGGCACCCGGCCGTGGGAGGCGCCGACGGAGCTGCATCGGGCGACGGTCGGCAAGATCGTCGACCGGATCCTTGCGGCAAACAGCGATTTCTTTGCCGCGCTCGGGCGAATCCGCGATGCGCATCCGCGGGTGGCGGTCACGTATGTCATTGGGAATCACGACTGGCCGCTGAATACGGCCATGGGAACCGGCTCGCGAGTGAAGGTGCGTACGCGGCTCGGCCTCGCCGGCGGCGATGCGCTTTTTCCGGAAGCGCACGACGATCCCGACCACGAGCTCCTCGCGCAGCACGGCCATCACTGGGACTTGGCTAACCGCTACCGCGGCGGAGCCATCGCCATCGGCGACGCGATCGTCATCGACGTCGTGATGCAACTCCCCCTCGTCTTCGCCCGGCATCTCGGCGTCGATCCCGACGATCCGCTCCTGCGCTTCGTGCACGAGCTCGACGACGTCATCCCGCAGACGATGTACTCGATGGCGGAGTGGCTCGCTCACGGCCTGGTCGACCTCGAAGAGACGGCCGGGGCGCACCTCGATGCTGCGCTCGAAGAGGTCGTCGAGGGGTTGACGGCGCGTGTCGCCGGATACAGAACCGAGTCGCCGGTCGACGCGTTCTGGGTGAGCGCTTTGAAACACTTGGCGTTGACCTACGGCCCGGTGCGGCTGGCGCTGACCCTGCCGGCCGGAGCCAGCGCACCGCCGTCGCTCGCCCGGCATGCCGGTGTCGATCTCGAAGACGCCCACCGCCTGCACGGCGTCGACTATCGCTACATCGTCTACGGGCATACTCACATTCCCGACTTTCGCTCGCTCTCCACCAGCCGCGGGGTCGCGTATTACCTGAACTCCGGCACGTGGCGCCGGCTGCACAGGGCCGTGGATACGACGGTTGGACCGGCCGGACGGTTGTATGCCACGACGATTGCGCATTCATTCATCATCGTGCGTCACCCACGCGAACGCAGCGGCGGACTGCCTGGTTATGAGCTCCGACAGAGCTATCACGACTGAGAAATGGCTGACGGCCGAGGTGCTGCGGGAGCTGCCGATCGCGCAGCTCGTCGGCTACGTGCAGTCGGGAACCGAGCAACAGATCTCCGACGCTTTTCTCGAGATCGCGCGGCGCTTCGAGCCGCTCCTGCGGAAGACGTGGAAGACGCACGGCCGGGGCGAATACGCTGATTTCGCCCATGACGTCTTTGCCCGCACGTTCGCCACCCTGGCGCGCCTGAACAACCCGATCGCCTTCCCGGCGTTCTTCCGCACGATCGTCCATTCGGTGGCGGCGGACCAGTGGCGCAAGCGAACGCCGGACGAGGTCGACGTCGCGCCTGAGACTCTCGAGGAGCGACCTTCCGACATGGACGAGATGCTCGTCAAGGGAATCCTATTGCGCTCGTACCTCGAACATCTGGACGAGCGCCAGCGACAGGTCCTGGAATGGGATCTCATCGAGGACCTCCCGAGTGAAGAGATCGCCGGGCGACTCGGGATGACTTCGGGCGCGGTGCGGACGATCAAGAGCCGCGCCCTGGAGCGGTTACGGGCGATCTTCTCCCGCGATGCGGCGATGATCGAGCGTCTCCGAAAAAATATGATGCATTCCGGCCGGAGGACCCGTCCTTATGAATAGAAGAGCGACCGACCGGACTCCGGCTCTCGCACTGGTGCGGAACCTGATCCGCATCCAGCGAAAGCTGGAGCCGCTGCTCGAGGAAGGAGCCACGGGGCTATGGAAACTTTGGGAAACGCAGGACCAGCGATTCGACCGGCTCAACGAGGATTGGGGATTCCATTGCGAAGTGCTCCTTCAGCGTTATGGCGGGGTGCTGAACCAGCTGTACCTGCGCCTTGTCGAATCTTCGGGCCTGGCGGTTTCGGCCGATCAATACTTGCGTACCTGGTGGCGGTTTGTGCGGAAAGATCTGGGCGGTCTGAACAACGCTCAGGATTTCTCCTCCTCCTTGTGGACGGCGGTGGCAGCTGCAGCAGGGCGACTGGAATTGGACCCGGAGTTTCAACCGGTGATGCGGCTCAAGCCGAAGTTCATGCTCCGGCAGTTCGTGGACGAGATGAAGCAGCGGGAGTCCGCCGTCGCCCTTCGCGTGCTCGCGTATACGGCATTGTCGGCCGATACCGAGCTCGTCTCGGCTTCCGAAGAGGAGCTGGCGGACATTGTTTATCGCGCATGTGTTGCGCTGCACGACACGGTGAAGCGATTCGAGCCCTCGCTGGAGGTCATGACCGGCGGGGCAATCGATCTCATGGAGTCAAACGACGACGTGGCGGTTGCCCGCCGATATAGTGCATGGCTCTTTCAGTCATGAGTGCAATCGGAGGTGACCGTGCCGGAGGTTGAGATCAATACCGCGGAGGAGCTGCGCCGGGCGATCGAGCGGTCGCGCCGCGAGATGGAACATACAGGCGGTGCCGATCTCCGCTCGATTGTGGCAGAGACTGCGTACGACTATTGGCCGCAGCGCGCCGCATTGGCGCGCGCTCGTCAGCGCGCAACGCGCAGCGGGAGCGACGCATTGGCCCTGAGCGCCATCGGTACCGACGAGCGTGCGGCCCTGGTCAACGCGATCGGCCGAACGCAGGAAGCGCTCCGCGGCAGCTCCGAGAGCGGAGAGCTCGATCTCGCGGCCATCGCACGCGAAGGAAGCCGCGAGTACTGGGCCGAGCGCCAGCGCCTCCAGAAGCACGAGAGCGCCGTCGACCTCGATGTTCCGGTCCTTGCGGCAATGACGGAGATGCTCCGCGAAGGTGAGCGGACGCTAATGCCGCGGCGGGAGCGGCGGAAACCGTGGCTCGATGTCGTCTATGACGCCTTGGCGGTGGCTGTGCCGCTTTTCGTGATCACACCATTGCTGCTTTTTGCGGCCCAAGGCAGGTTCACCCTGCCGACGGTCGGACCGCGAAAGAGTGCACTTGCGTTCATTGATCCCTCGTTCAGTCTGACCGCGCTCTTCATTCTTTTCGCTGGCGGTTCGTGGCTGGTCAGCGCACTTCGGAATCCCGAAAGAGACCGGCGCTTCCTGCAGTTCGCCGGCGGATTGATGGTCAGCCTCCTTGCAGCAGTCTTCGGTGCCGCATACATCTACGGCAACCGAACCACGTCGCGCATGGATTCGATCCAGGCGACCCTGTCGAATGGCCTGCTCCTGTCGCTGGCTCAGAGCTACGACCGCGGAGAGGTGATTCTTCCCACCCAGGTGGACCGCTCGCTCATTGTCAGGACGCGACGCCTTTCTGCGTCGGACGCTCAGATCTGCGCGGAGACGCGGGGCGCGAAAGGAGAGGTGTGCGTCGAGCTGCGGCCGCGGTCGGCGGAGTATTCGTGGGTTCTCAACGGACGTCAGATTCCCAAAGGGGCGCTGACGGTCGGCGACATGACCGCGTTTGATCCGAAAGCAGGAACCGTCACGCTCAGGACGGGTGGCGAGGTGACGACATACCGCTATTCAGGACACCTGGGCATGAGCCTGGTCGGCAGCCGCGTCGCCGCTTCCCTTGGGACCGACAAGGCCATCGGCAGTATCGTGGGTCTCGGCTCACCGCGGTCGAATCGACCGCTCCTTCACGACGCGCGAACCGACGAGCGGGCGCAGGTGCAGTAGAAACGGAGGCCGGTGCTCGTCGCCATCCGCGACGACTGGCGAGGTCTACGGTGGGCGCGTCGCGCTTCCGCGTCGGCGCGCTACTGCTGGTGTTTCGTGCGTCCTCACTCCTCATCCCGCTACTCCGGCCACGCCAGCGCCTCCGCAAACCCCGGCACCTCCCGCGACAACCACGCCGAATGGACCGACACCAGATCCCGCAGCTCCCGCGCCAGCACCGCGCTGACCGTCCCGCCATCCACCGCCGCCAGCCGCTCCAGCGTCACCACCTGCACCCGCGGAATCCGCACCTCCAGATCCGCGAGCCGCAACAACTCCGGAATCGCCTCCGCCAACTCCGTCCCCAGCGCCTCCTCGACCGCTTCCTGCGACCAGAACTCCATCGCAAACGAAGCCAGCTCCCCCCACGGCAACACGATCCCCTCCCCCGACTCCACCCCCTCCAACTCCCCGACCTCCATCCACCCCCGCAGATCCTCAAGATCCGTCCCCAGGATCGCGGCGGCGTCGGGGATGGGGTAGGTGGGGAGGGGGTGGAGGAAGAGGGTGCGGATGTGGGAGGGATTGCCGTTCGTCATCGACAGACTCCTTTTCGTGGCTTCGCAGCGCAAGTTCAGTGACAATACCGATCCCAACGCCAGTTGGAAGACTTTATTCCAACGGCAGTGTGGAATGCAAGCGTGCAGGAAGCGGAACTTTTCGGACGCCGCCTACGCGAGCTCCGAAAAGCACGCGGCCTGACGCAGGAAGCCCTCGCCGAGTCCTCCGACCTCTCCGGCAACTACATCAGCGATCTGGAACTTGGCCTGAAGGTGCCGAGCCTGACCATCCTCGTTCGCCTGTCACAAGCCTTGGATGTCGGCACGTGCGAGCTGGTGAAGGACTTCACGCGGGAGGCGGTAAAGAAGATGAGGGTGCGGGAGCACCGGGGGTGAGGCGGGGCGAAACCTGCCATCACGCCATCAGTAGTGGAAAGCCGCTAAACTGGTCCCTCAGCAGTCGGTCGTTCAGCACAAAGCAAGCGAAAGTGTGTCGGAAGGAGCGCACCGGGGCGAAAGCCGCCGGCCTGTTCCGCTGACTTCGAAAAATCGAATCGAATGTCCGAGTCCTTCTTCGAGAAGCCGATTCTCAACTCGCCGTACGACTACCCGGCCCGGCACTGGGAGCTGGACGAGACCGGTCAGCCGACCGATCGCATCCTTCCTCAACGGCGTCCGGCCGAGTACATCACGCCCATCCCAAGACCGAAGAAGCAGAAGCGCGCCCAGCATGCCTCGTTTTGACGAGGGGAAGGGAATCTCCACCGAAGACTCAGAGAGGGCCGTCGGAGCGAGCTGATACGGTTCTCGGGCTGCTTCCGTGACAGGATCTCGGCTCGCCGCCAACAGACCAGTTACGGAAAGAATGTTACTCTTGCTACCGCACGTCGCCGTGGTCCGGGACGCCGTGACAACCATTCTATCTTTCGGGGTAGCAGCCGTCGAACGGAGACACTGGATGGCCGATCAGACGCTGTGGGGGATTCACGCTGGTCGCACGGGCGACGCCGACTCTCTCTTTCGGAAGAAGGGAGTGATCGCGCTCGGTTGGTCGCGCTTTCCCGATCTGTCGAAGCTTGCGCCGACTCGCGATGAGTTCAAGCGCGTGATGGCGCAGCAGTACCCCGAGAAGACCGGCGGCGCGATTCCAACGACGGCCGGGCAGCTCTTCCGGTTCATGCACGAGATGAAGCAAGGCGATCTCATCGCCTATCCGTCGAAACGCGAGCGGCAGATCCACATCGGCCGGCTCACGGGCGACTACTTCTATGTCGAGGATCAGGAGCTCGGCTACCCGCATCGCCGCTCCGTTTCGTGGCTCAAATCGGTTCCGCGAACCTTCTTTACGCAGGGCGCGCTCTACGAGATCGGGTCCGCTCTGAGCCTTTTCCAGATCCGCAACTACACCGACGAATACCTCGCGGCGATCGAAGGAAAGTCGGTCGCGGCGACGCCGGTAGCCGAAGACGAGACCGTGGAGCTCGTCGCGGCCGAGATCGAGGAGAACACGCGCGACTTCATCCTCAAGACGTTGGCGCAACAGCTCAAGGGCCATCCCTTCGCCGGCTTCATCGCGCACCTGCTGAACCTGATGGGCTACCGCACTCGTGTATCCGAAGAGGGGCCCGACGGCGGAATCGACATCATTGCGCACAAGGACGAGCTCGGGTTCGAGCCACCGTTCATCAAGGTTCAGGTGAAGAGCAGCGAAGGGAGCATCGGCGACCCTGCGGTTTCGTCGCTGTACGGTAAGGTTTCGCACAACGAGTACGGTCTCTTCGTGACCCTCGGTACGTTCACCGCTCAGGCGAAGAACTTCGGTCGCAGCAAGAGCAATCTGCGGCTGATCGACGGCGAAGAGCTGGTCGACCTGATCTTCCGGTACTACGAGCGGTTCGACAGCCGTTATCGCGCTCTCCTTCCGCTGAAGAGCGTATGGGTGCCGGAGCGGCCGGAGGACGCCGGTTGAACCCTGTTTCCTCGCCGAATTTCGCCTTCCTCGCGCAGCACGATCAACTGTTCGTGCGCTACGCGATGCTGGCGGAGCGGTATGTATTCGAGGATCCAAACTCTTCGCTGATCAAGCAGCGCCAGTTGGCGGAGGCGCTCGCGCGACAGGCGGCAGCGAGCATTGGTGTCGACCACGACGACTTCGCGTCCGTTCTCCGGCTGCTCAGGGATCGCAATGCGATCACCGCGGAGCTGGCGGACGTCTTCCACTTCGTCCGCAAAGCCGGCAACGCCGCCGCCCACGAAGGTGCCGGAACGCAGGCGGACGCGCTGCGAACGCTTCAGCTCACGCGCAAACTCGCCATCTGGTTCCATCGCGTCTTCTCGCGCGACAAGGATTTCCGCGCCGGCGCGTTCGTGCCGCCCCCTAATCCGGAAGACGCGAGCAAGGCGTTGCGTGAAGAGCTCGAACAGCTCCGGCGCCAGGCCAATCTGCGCGAGACGGAAGCGAAGAGCGAGCGTGAGGCGGCGAAGCAGGAGCGGGAGATGCGCGCCGCGGCGGAGGCGCAGGCGGCTCGCGCGTACACAGACCTGCAGGCGGCCATCGAGTTGGCCGAGGAAACGGAGAAGAAGCTCGATGCCGAGCGCGCGCGGTTCGAGTCGCAACTGCGGCAGACGCAGGCCGCCGTCGCCAACAACTCTGCCGCGGTCGCCGAGGCGGCGATTCAGAACGCGCACGAAGCGTCAGCCGCTCTCGAGCTGACGGAACTGGAGACCCGGCTCATCATCGACCAGCAATTGCGCGATGCCGGATGGGAGACCGACACGCAACTGCTGCGCTACAGCAACGGCACACGCCCGCAGAAGCATCGGAACCTCGCCATCGCCGAATGGCCTACTGCCAGCGGACCTGCCGATTACGCGCTCTTCGCCGGCTTACGGTGCGTCGGTGTCGTCGAGGCGAAGCGCAAGAACAAGGATGTCTCCGCCTACCTCGGCCAGGCCAAGCGTTACAGCCGAGATATCCGCGTCGACAGTCCCGGCGGACCATGGGGCGAGTACCGCATCCCGTTCCTCTTCTCCACGAACGGCCGACCCTACCTCCGCCAGATCGAGACCAGGAGCGGCATCTGGTTCCTCGACGCGCGCCGGCCGACGAATCACGGCCGCGCGCTGGAGGCCTGGTACACGCCGGAAGGACTCCTGGACGAGCTCGCGCTTCACCGCGAAGTTGCACAGCAGAAGCTCGCAGCTGAGCCAATGGATTACCTCCCGCTGCGCGATTACCAGGAGCGTGCCGTCCGAGCAGTGGAAGATGGTCTCGCGGTCGAACGCAGGGCCATGCTCCTGGCAATGGCCACAGGCACGGGCAAGACCATCACCTGCATCGGTCTCATCTACCGCCTGCTCAAGGCGAAGCGCTTCCGCCGCATCCTCTTCCTCGTGGACCGCAGCGCCCTCGGCGAGCAGGCCATGAACGCCTTCAGCACCGAGCGCCTTGAACAGAACCAGACCTTTGCCGAGATCTACGACGTCAAAGGGCTCGGCGATCTGACGGTCGACCGAGATACGAAACTACACACCGCCACCGTGCAGTCCATGGTCAAGCGCCTCTTCTTCAGCGACGATCCGCCGCCCGTCGACCAGTACGACTGCATCGTCGTCGACGAGGCCCATCGCGGCTACAACCTCGATCGCGAGATGACCGAGGCCGAGCTGACCTTCCGCAGTGAAGAGGATTACATCTCGAAGTTCCGGCGCGTGCTCGACCACTTCGACGCGGTGAAGATCGGGCTCACCGCCACGCCGGCGCTGCACACCACCGAAATCTTCGGCGATCCGGTTTTTCACTACAGCTATCGCCAGGCGGTCGTCGAGGGACATCTCATCGACCATGAGCCACCGATGCAGATCCGGACGCGGTTGGGCGAGGATGGCATCCACTACGCGCGCGGCGAGCAGATGGAGATCTTCTCTACGCGCACAGCGGCGGTCGATCTCGTCCATGCGCCCGACGACGTCGATTTCGAGATCGAGCAATTCAACAAAGACGTCGTCAACGAGAACTTCAACCGAGTCGTCTGCGCGGAGCTCGCGCGTCACATCGAGCCGCGGGAGCCTGGGAAGACCCTGGTCTTCTGCGCTACCGACCCGCATGCAGATCTCGTCGTCAAACTGCTCAAGGACGCGTTCGAGAAGCAGTACGGCGAAGTCGAGGACGACGCCGTCGTGAAAATCACCGGCGCCGCCGACCGGCCACTGGAGCTGATCCGCCGCTACAAAAACGAGCGCCTCCCGAGCGTAGCCGTCACCGTCGACCTGCTGACCACGGGCATCGACGTTCCCAGCATCACGAACCTCGTCTTCCTCCGCCGCGTCCGCAGCCGCATCCTCTACGACCAGATGATCGGCCGCGCCACACGTCCGCGGCGCGATCTGTACGGTCCCGGTCAGGACAAGGAAGTCTTTCGCATCTTCGACGCCGTCCGTCTCTACGAGGCGCTGCACGACTACACGGAGATGAAGCCGGTGGTGCAGAAGCCGAACATCACGTTTGGGCAGCTCGTGATGGAGCTGCAGACGGTGAAGAACGGCGATGCGCTGCGCGAGATACGTGATCAGCTCGCCGCGAAACTGCAGCGGCGGCGGCGCCGGCTGTCCGATGCACTCCGCGAGCAGGTCGAGCTGCTCGCCGGCTGCACAGTGGAGGAGCTGATCCGGAACGTGCGTCGCTGGACGCCGGGCGAGACGGCCGCGTGGTTCGCCGAGCGGCCGCGCCTCGCCGACGCGCTCGACCAGCGAAACGAGAGCGATGGCCTCTACCAGATCATCTCCCGCCACGACGATGAGATCCGCGAGGTCAGCTACGGCTATGGCGATGCGACGAAACCGGAAGACTACCTCCAGACGTTCCGTCGCTTCATCGCCGGCAACGTGAACAGGATTCCGGCACTGCTGCTCGTGACCAAACGCCCGCGCGACCTGACCCGGAAGGACCTTCGCGAGCTGAAGCTGGTCCTCGACGAGGCGGGCTACAGCGAGGCGAAGCTGCGCACGGCGTACAAGGAGATGACGAACCAGGACATCGCCGCCTCGATCATCGGGTATGTGCGGCAGAGCGCTCTCGGCGATCCGCTGATCCCGTACGAGCAGCGCGTCAGCCGGGCCATGCAGCGCGTCCTGGCCAGCCGCAAGTGGACCGAGCCGCAGCGGAAGTGGCTCGAGCGAATCGGCCGCGCCCTGAAAGCCGACATCGTGATCGACCGCGACTCGCTCAACGGGCCGGCGTTCGAGAACTTCGGCGGGTTCAACTACGTGAACAAAGTATTCGACGGCAAAGCCGAGGATCTGCTACACGACATCAACGAAGAGCTGTGGCGCGAAGGCGCCTGACATTCGACGAGAGGACCCCTATACCGATGCCATCGACGAACGAGATCGTCGCCAAACTCTGGAATCTCTGCCACGTCCTGCGGGACGATGGCGTCACCTACCACCAGTACGTCACCGAACTGACGTACCTCCTGTTCCTGAAGATGGCCCAGGAGACCGGAAGCGAGAACAGTCTGCCGAAGGGCTACCGTTGGGCCGATCTCGTGGCGAAGGACGGCACCGAGCAGCTCACGTTCTACCGGTCGCTCCTGCTACACCTCGGCACCGAGGCCTCGTCCGCCCGCGTCCGCGACATCTACACGAACGCGAACACGACCCTTCGCCAGCCGGCGATCCTGCAGAAGCTGGTAAAGGAGATCGACGCGCTCGACTGGTACTCGGCCAAGCACGAGGGGCTCGGCGATCTGTACGAAGGCCTGCTGGAGAAGAACGCGAACGAGAAGAAGTCGGGCGCCGGCCAGTACTTCACACCGCGACCGCTCATCGACTCCATTGTCCACGTCACCAAGCCCCAGCCCGGGGAGTACGTGCAGGATCCGGCCGCCGGCACCGGCGGCTTCCTGATCGCCGCGGATCGCTACATCAAAGCACAGACGAATGAGCTGTTCGATCTGACCACGGCGCAGCAGGAGTTCCAAAAGAAAAAAGCGTTCTACGGGATGGAGCTCGTGCACGACACGCATCGCCTCCTGCTCATGAACGCGATGCTGCACGACGTCGAGGGTCCGCTGATGCTCGGCGACACGCTATCCGACAGCGGTAAGAAGCTCGCGCCCGCGGATGTCATCCTCACGAATCCACCGTTCGGCACCAAGAAGGGTGGCGGCCTTCCGTCGCGGAATGACTTCACCTATCCGACCAGCAACAAGCAGCTGGCCTTTCTGCAGCACGTCTACCGCGGCCTTCGACCGTCGACGAAGACGAAGATCAGCCGCGCCGCGGTTGTCGTGCCGGACAACGTCCTCTTCGAAGAGAACGCCGGCGCCCAAATCCGTGCGGATCTGATGGACAAGTGCAATCTCCACACGATCCTGCGGCTCCCGACCGGAATCTTCTATGCGCAGGGCGTGAAGACGAACGTGCTTTTCTTCACGAGGGGAGAGGGAGCGAAGGATACGGGAAACACAAAAGAGGTGTGGATCTACGATCTCCGCGCGAACATGCCGGCGTTCGGCAAGACAACGCCTCTGCTGCGGGCCCACTTTGCGGAATTCGAAGTCGCGTATGGTGAAGATCCGTTTGGCAGGTCGAAGCGCGTCGATCAGGGCGAAAAGGGGAGGTTTCGGCGGGTTGCGCGGGAGGACATTGCCAAGCGCGGTGACAACCTGGACGTCTCGTGGTTGCGGGATGAAAGTCAAGAGGCCAGCATGGCCGATGACCCGCTCGAGATCGCTGAAGCAATCGCATCAACGCTCCGGGTAGCCTTGGACGAGATCGAAAGTCTCTCAGCTGGACTGGTGGCTGTCTCCGGAGCGCACACGTGAGGTCGGGCGAGCCGAACGTGCCGGCCCACTGGGCGGTTGCCACTATCGCAGACATCGCTCAGTACGTTCAGCGGGGGAAATCTCCACGTTACGGCGCCTCATCGAAGGTTCCCGTCGTTAACCAGAAATGCGTGCGGTGGGACGGTGTCGACATCGAGCACGTAAAGTTCATCGATCCTGCGTCCTTGAGTGGCTATGGCGAGGAACGATTTCTAAGGGATGGAGACATCCTCTGGAACTCGACCGGCACCGGGACGATCGGTCGCGCTGCGATTTTTCGAGAGCTTCCCGGCTTTAGGCACGTTGTTGCTGATTCCCACGTCACCGTTATCCGCTCGGCGGTCGTCGAGCCCGAGTACCTACATTTTTGGATTAAGAGTCCTGTCGTTCAGCGGCAGCTTCATTCGATGCACACTGGGTCAACCAACCAAGTCGAGCTTTCGAGGAGCGAAGTTCTAGAGACGCCGGTACCGATTCCGCCCACCGGTGAACGGAAGCGAATTGTCGAGACCTTGCGCAATGCAAGGCATCGAATGGTGCGAGCTCGGACCGCGCTCGACTCTCTTGGGCCGCTCGTTGAAAGCTTGAGGCAATCTATCCTCGCCGCCGCATTCCGCGGCGACCTGACGGCGGACTGGCGTGAGAAGAATTCGGACGTCGAACCCGCCTCGCTTCTCCTCGATCGCATCCGCAACGAGCGACGGCAGAAGTGGGAAGAAGCCGAGCTCGCGAAAATGCGGGCGAAAAGCCAGACAGTCGCTGACGATCGATGGAAGCAGAAGTATGTCGAGGCGGAGCCAGCAAATGCCGCGCTGTTGCCGGACCTGCCCCAAGGCTGGCTCTGGTCGTCGTTCTCCGAGTTAGCTTGGGATGCAGGCTACGGAACTTCTGAGAAGTGCGAGTACGACGCAGCAGGCATTGGGGTCCTTCGGATTCCGAATATCGCCAAGGGCATGATTGATCTAACAGACTTGAAGCGGGCGTCGCGAGCAGTAGGGGACAGCTCGATGTTCATTAGTCCAGGAGATCTGCTGATCGTAAGGACGAATGGCAGCCTCGATCTATTGGGACGTGCCGCCGCAGTACATCGCGAGTACGCTGAGCCACTGTCGTTTGCCTCGTATCTGATCAGGTATCGCTTCTCAGACGCAGCGATAGGTAACTGGGCTTCACGGGTATTGGCGTCACCACATGGACGTGATCATGTAGTCACGCGGGCAGCGACATCGGCAGGGCAGTACAACCTGAGCTTGTCCAAACTCGACGATACGCTCGTGCCTCTCCCGCCGCGTGAGGAACTCACAGAGATTCTTCGGCGAATCGATCAAGCACTACGCACCGCGGAAATTCTGACGGACGTGATTTTGAGATCTATGAGTGAGCTCGAGACCCTTGAAGCCGCCGTCCTCGCCAAAGCGTTCCGCGGCGAACTCGTGCCGCAGGATCCGAACGACGAGCCAGCTTCCGTTCTACTTCAGCGAATCCGCCTGGAACGTGGCAAGCGCAATGACGTTGAGCCCGGCGCTACAGCTGGCAAAGACTCGGTGCTCAGCCGTACAGAACACATCTCGAGGGGGCGGCGTCGTCGGCACGCGACAGCGCCTCTGTCTTTGGATAGTTTGGCAGTAGCCGACTGGACGTCGGCCAGCGTGGTCGCGAGCAGTTTTGGGATCTCGGAGTCCTCGTCGGTGGATGACGTAGACGCATTCTACTTGCGGCTACGGGAGTTGGAGCGCGACGGGGCGATCGAGCTTCAGCGAGTCGGGGACGAGGACCAGATCCGCAACCGAGCATGACGCAATGAGACTATGTTCGTTGACAATCGGGAGTAGCGCGCTCGGTCCTGCTCAGCAATTCAAAAACTTGAAGAATGTCACGATCGATTTCGACGAGCGCCACTGGGTAACGGTTCTAATCGGCTGGAACGGAACGGGTAAGTCGAACGTGCTCGAAGCGCTCGCCATTATCTTCCGGGATTTGATCGAGCGCTCGGCGCCGACGTTCGCATACAAGCTTGAATATCGGATTGCCGACCATACGATCAATATTGACGCAAATCCGGAGCGGGCAGCTTCTCCATATTCGATCTTCGTACGCCCTGGGTATTCAGCTCCGAGCCCATCTAGTCGCCCGAAAGCAATCTCGTTTCGCAAGTTCGTCCGCAGGACCGAGCTTTTGCCACTTTACGTGTTCGCGTATTACTCTGGCGAAAACGAACGCTTGTCGGCGGTGTTTCGTGATTACAAGGAACGTTACGATCGGCAGTTGACGGCGGGAGATGAGCCGGGCCTCCGGCGTCTGTTTTATGCGCGGCCGTATCACAGCCCATTCGTGCTGTTGTCGTTCATGTTGCAAGACGATGAAGTCGTCTCCGCGCTTTTACGCGATCACTTGGACCTGAACACGCAGGAGGGAATCGATTCGGTCTTGGTCGTGATGAGGGAACCGGAGCGCGGCGCGTCCGACGGTACTGGAGACCCGCGGTTTTGGGGTGCGAAAGGTATCGTCGCTGAATTCCTTGCGAAGTTGTACGACGTGTCACTTGCACCGCTCCGAATGACGCGTCAAGAACGCAGCCTATCCGGGAAGCGTGTTCGCCGCGAAGTGCTATACCTGTTCGTCAAAGACATGTCGGCACTCAAACAGTTGCTCTCCGGAACGACGGCTCGCCGACTGTTTCGCGATCTGGAGAGTGCCTACTCCGCAGGATTAATTGAAGAAGTTCGTATCCGCGTGAAGCTTAGGTCGGCGGACGGCGCCGTTCTGTTTCATGAGCTGAGCGAAGGCGAGCAGCAGCTTCTGACCGTCCTAGGGCTTCTGCGACTGACAGCCGAGAACGAAAGTCTGTTCTTGCTCGACGAGCCCGATACTCATTTGAATCCACGGTGGAGCGTCGACTACTTGCACCTGCTCGGGGAGATTGGCGACGTTACTCCGGGAGGGGACGCCACGAACCACGTCGTACTCACAACACATAACCCGCTCGCAATTGCTGAGCTGGCGAAGGAGCAAGTCCAGGTCCTTCGCCGTGTCGATACGCAGGTGGTCGCGTCGCATCCTGAGCTTGACCCGAGAGGGCAAGGGTTTACGTCCATAGTGACGAGCGACATGTTCGGCATAGCTTCGTCCCTCGACCGTTGCACGCAACGACTGTTGGAGGAGCAGCGGTTTTACGCAGGCAAAGAAAACCTGACGCGAAAAGAGTTGCGTCGCCTCGACGTGATTAACAGTGAACTCGATCAGCTCGGATTCCGCGCCGCTCACGTCGATGACGAATTCTCGCGTTACCTTCGCCTCCGCACAAAGCTCTTGCAGGAGCGATTCGGTATCGATTCCGGATCGGCCGCTGCCGAGCAAGGGGCAGGAATGACACGAGAGGAGCGTGAGAGCCTGGCGGAGGAACTAGTGGCTCAAATCATTCGAGAGGATGCGACCACCACGTGAGGTACGTTGACGTCACGGTCGTTTTGCTGCCGAACGGGTGGCTTGCTCGTGCACAGGTGGCCCAGCAGGCTGTCGCTGCAGGCGCGGATCCGAACGACTACGCGCACATCTGGCGCGAGCTGAAAGACGCTTTGGCCGATCGGCTTCACGACAAGTGCTGGTACTGCGAAGCGAAGGTGCCACGATCCGACAATTGTGTCGATCACTTTCGGCCGAAAAACCGCGTCAGCGACGCGGCGCAGCAACACGGTGGATACCGTTGGTTGGCATTCGATCTTGAGAACTTTCGCTATTCATGCACGTTCTGCAATTGCCGGAGAAAAGACCTTGAAAGTGGAACGTCGGGCGGCAAGGCGGATCGCTTCCCGCTCATCGACGAGACGACCAGGGTGTACGCGCCCGGACCTGTTCATTCCGAGAACGTCTCTCTCCTGGATCCGTGCCAGATCGATGATTGGTCGCTTCTCGGATGCTTCGAGGAGAATGGGCGTCCCTGTCCCGCTACTAACGACACAGGAGAGATCGCGCGAGTTGAGATCTCTATCGATGTCTATCACCTAGCACATGAGGCGCTCTCGAGGGATCGGCACCGTGCCGCCGTTGACCTCCTTTCGATGGTACGCATGGCGAAGGAGCTGTTTCCGCGCGCCCAGGCACCGGGCGAAGTCCGTGACCAGTTGAATAAGCACCTACGCCGCATTCGCCAGTTCGTTGATCGTACGGCGCCGTATAGCGGTGAGATGTTGTACTTGCTAAGAGGGCAACGTTCAGAACACCACCCGTGGGTGCAGAAGATCATCGATGCTGCGTAGCTCTAGGGGTGGTGGCGAGCACGAGTGAGCGGCTAGCGGTAGTTCATGGCTCCACGTACCGTAGAAACCTTGCATTCACTGCGTATCCGAGGAACCCTCGGCGGCATGCACCTGCCTCACGTCAGTATCGCTGACATGCCCGTCGATGAGCGGCCGCGCGAACGAATGGCGCGTGGTGGTGCGGTAGCGTTGTCCGACGCAGAGCTCGTCGCTTTGCTGATCGAACCGGGCCGGCGCGGCAAGAGCTCGCTGGACATCGCGCGTGAGTTGGTTGCGGAGGGCCTGCTGCCGCTCGCGCGGCGGGAGTGGCTTCCCGGGAACCCGGTGGGCAGTCTCGGAGCAAGCCGCGTTGCGCGGATCGGCGCCGCGCTGGAACTCGGCCGCCGGATCGCCACTCTGTCGGCTACGTCCTCGGATCCCATACGTGATCCCAGCGAGGTGGCGCAGCGCCTCATCGCGCGATACGCTCACCGCGTTCAGGAGACATTCGGCTGTCTCTACCTCGATGCGCGCAATCGTGTCGTGACTGAACGGGAGATCTTCGTCGGTACGTTGAACTCCGCCACGGTCGCACCGCGCGATGTGTTCCGTTTCGCGTTGCTCGATCACGCTGCATCGGTGATCGTGTTCCACAACCATCCATCGGGTGATCCGTCGCCGTCGCCTCAGGACCTCGAATTTACACAGCATTTGGTCGACAGTGGCAGGACTTTGGGCGTCGCAGTCCTGGACCACCTTATCGTATCGTTCGGCGGATACGTCTCATTCAAACAACGCGGTTTGATCTGAGGTGTGCTCCACGCTAACGGCTGCGGCCTGCGCCATGCGACGATAGACACGCATGCGCGGCTTCGTCGGCAACACCGACTACGATTGGTTCACCTACCTCCGCGCGATCGAGCCGCCGATTGATGAGGTGAACTTCTGGCGGCCGGGCTCGGGGACGAGCTTCGGGGCGATCGTTCCGGGGGAGCCGTTCTTCTTCAAGCTGAAGGCACCGCACCACGCTATCGCCGGGTTCGGGTCCTTCGCCCACTTCTCGCGGCTGCCGGTGTCGATGGTGTGGCAGGTGTACGGGGAGGCGAACGGCTCTCGCTCGTACGGGGAGATGCGCGAGCGGCTGGTGCGCATCCGGTCGCGGTTCGATCGGGACACCGACCCGAAGCAGGATTTCTGGATCGGCTGCATTCTCGTCAACCAGCCGGTGTTCTTCGAGGAGCGCGACTGGATCCGGGTGCCGGACGACTTCAAAGGTCCGACGGTCCAGGGCAAGACGTACGACCTCACGACCGGCGAGGGGGAGCGGATCTGGATGGAGTGCCTCGCCCGCGCGGCTCGCCGGCCCGGTCTGATCGCTCCGTTCGCCGCCGCGCCACCGCTCGCCCGAGGCGACCGGATCGGCGACCGCATCTCTGACCGTCCCAGCGCCTCCGGCTACGGCGCCCCCGCAACGATCCGTCCCCGCCTCGGCCAGCGCAGCTTCCGCGTGGTCGTCCTCGACTCGTACGAACGGCGCTGCGCGATCACGAACGAGAAGACGCTCCCCGCCCTCGAAGCGGCGCACATCCGCGACTACCGCGACGTCCAGGAGCACGAGATCCGCAACGGCCTCCTCTTTCGCGCCGACATCCACAAACTCTTCGACTCCGGCTACGTCACCGTCACCCCCGACTACCGCTTCCACGTCAGCCGCCGGATCAAGGAGGAGTTCGAGAACGGCCGCGACTACTACGCCCTCCACGGCTCCCGCCTGCGTCTGCCTCACAACCTCCGCGATGCCCCCGCCGAGGAGGCGCTGGTGTGGCATAACGAGGAGAGGTTTCTGGGGTAGGGATCATGCACTCCGAGGCGCGCGAGCGGCTGGTGCGTCTTCGTGCGGTTGTACTTCGGATAGAGCGGCGTCGTCATTTTCCGCTCCGCTTCCTGACCGAGGGTGAGGAGGTCTTGACCTTCTTCGCATCCTGAGCCGCACGCTCGAGCTGTTTCATGATCTCCGCCTCGCCTGTGGTCTCCGCCACGAGCCGGCGGCGCTCCTCGAAGACGGCGTATTCCTCGTGAGCCAGGCGGTCGGCTTCCTCGCGCTTCATTATGCCGGCGTCGTGCAGCACCGGCCGCTCGTTGAACCGCAGAAAGTCGTCGAGGCGGGTCTGCCAGTCGCGCAAAAAGATCTGCCTGCGGCGTCGGGCCTGATCCTCGGCGAAGTCGAGGAACATGACCACGATGCGATTGAGCTCGGTGATCTCGTCTTCGTGCAGGTAGTTCTTGGCGATGGTCACGTCACCTTTGCGCACGACCTCGCCCTTCCAGGTGGTGAGGCCCCTGTTGAGGCCATGTTGGGCCGGGTGGCGTCGGCACGCTCGGCGATCAGCTCAGGCGCCGTTTTCCCGGTCACGGCGAAGTGGAGCTTGTTCTGCGCCGTCCGGAAGAAGAGTTGCGCCTCCTCGTCCCGCGGGTCGTAATCGGCGGCGAGGGCTAGTGTCGTGTCTCGCTTAAAAACGTGGGTGCTTTGCGGCGGCGGCGGACTGTCTGCTGCGTCGCCGCTCCTCGACGATGTCCCAGCATCGCCTCGTCGCGGCGACTTGCAGCCAGCCCACCGGCGCTCGCAAATCACCCACGTTTTTAAGCGAGACACGACACTAGGATCTCCCGCACCCGCAGATACATCCGGCGCTCGCTGGCGCGGATGTCGCGGATCCGTTCCAGCAGCTCATCGAAGTAGTCGGGCACGCCGGGGCCGGGCGGGTTCTTCAGCCGCTCGTCGTCCAGGACGAAGCCTTTGACGAGATACTCCTGCAGGCGTGCGGTGGCCCACTGGCGGAACTGGGTGCCTCGCTGGCTGCGGACCCGGTAGCCGACCGCGAGAATGGCCTCGAGGTTGTAGTGCAGGACCTCCCTGGACACGCTCCGGGAGCCTTCGGTGCGAACTGTTAAGTAAGACTTAATGGTTGCCGTGTCGACCAGCTCGCCTTCGGCGTAGATCGCCTTCAGATGAATGTTGATGTTCGGCACGGAGGTCTGGAACAGCTCCGCGATCTGGATCTGCGTCATCCAGATCGTTCCCTGGTCGAAGCGGCACTGCACGCGCGTCTGCCCATCCTCGGTCTGGTAGAGGATCACCTCACCGCTCACGCCGCACCTCTTTGAGCAGGGCCAGGGTCTCCCCTTCGAGCCTCTTGATGTCCGCTTCGTTGCATGCGTCGCCGACCTCCGCGACATGACCGGCGAAGAAACGGCTGGTTTCAGCGGCAGAAAGTGGCATTTGTCGGACGGTTCCCTCAACCTTCGCTTGCGATCCGAGATGGTAGCAAGCCGCGTATCTCTGGATCACGCCAAAGCCAGCGCGCCTTCATGCAAAACGAAGCGCGTGGGCCGGGACGGTTGCCTCTATGGACCCTTCGAAGGGCCGTCGCGGTAACGCGACGACGCCTACCTGGCCATTCCGGTCGACGATGTCCACCGGGATGGCCTTCTCCTCAGGCCGTCCGCCGAAGCTCCGCACGAAGTCGGAGGAAATGAAGAAGGATAGGACGTTCCCGTCTGTGGTCGCGATGCAGATTGCGACCTCGTCTTCGAACATCCCCGGCTTCACTTCACATCGCAGCCACGCCTGATTGGTCACGCCGGCCCTCCATCTTGCGCAGGGATGAATGTACTCCCTCAGTCATCATTGCGGCTCTCGCCGTGTGGACCTCCAATGGTAAGCAGCAGTTCGATCAGGGACGCCATATCTCATAGAATCGAGACGAGATCGGCAGATCCAACGGCACTTTCGAACCGGCAGCGTGTCGAGCAGGGGCTCGATCTTTGAATCGCGGTCTTCTCCCGTAGGTAGAACGCGAGATGCGACTGCTCCATTGATCCCCTGGAGGCATTGTCATGCCGTTGTTCTTGCTGAACGCCGACGACATTCAAGCTGTACAGACTGAGTCTTTCTCCGCGCTCGGGGTCAGCGAGCGCGGGCATCTGCAGCGTGTGCTGCGTGCGAAGCTGGATGTGATCGCGCCGAACTGTTACCTCCTCGCCGAGGAATTCGGGGAGTGGGAAGGGCCTGGCGACGCATCGATCTGCTGGCGATCGACCGACATGCCCGGCTGGTCGTGATCGAATTGAAGAGAACGGAAGACGCTGGCCACGCGGAACTGCAAGCCATTCGGTACGCGGCCATGGTCTCCACGATGACGTTCGATCAGGCCGTGGATGCGCACCGGCGCTATCTCGCCACGAACGGCATCACCGCTGATGCTCGTGAACGCATCCTGGCGTTCCTCGGGTGGGCGGAGCCAGATCCCACCAAGTTCGCGGACGACGTTCGGATCATCCTGGTTTCGGCGAATTTCTCGAAAGAGCTGACCACGGCGGTGCTCTGGCTGAGGGACCGGGAGGTGGACATTACGTGTGTCCGGCTGCAGCCGTATTCCTTCGAAGGAAAGACGCTGCTCGATGTGCAGGTCGTGATCCCGTTGCCGGAGACGGCCGAATATCAGGTGCGGGTGCGTCAGCGGGAAGAGTTGCGCCGCGAGGCCGCATCTTCGGATCGGAATCAGAAATATGACGTCATTGCCGGAGACACGGTCGAGCGCCAGCTTTACAAACGGCAGGCTTTGCACCGGCTCGTCCGCGCCCTCGCGCAACGTGGTGTGAGTCCCGAACAGATGATGGAGGCGGTTCCGAGTTACAAAACCTATCTTTTCGTTTCGGTCGACGGCGAATTGCAGGGCGAGTCTTTCCTTGACGCCGCGCAGGCGGAGTGCACCCGCACCGGCCGGTCTTTCAGCCCACAACGGTTTTCCAGCCGCGATGAGGAGCTCATTCGTTTCAACGGCCGTACTTACGCGGTGACGAATCAGATTGGTGCGAATCTCGAGACGGTTCTTACACAGCTCACGACAGCGTTCCCGTTGCCCGATGTCCGGTGGCTGCGGTCGGAAGCCACCGAGTAACGCTGTACGCTCTGCGACCCCTCCGGGGTCGAACGATGGGCTGAATCGGCCCGGTGGCCGCGCGCTTTGCGCTTGCCACCGGCTACCTTCTGGCGCGCCTCCGGCGTGCGGTGCGGCGTAGCCGGCGGCGTCGCCGATGACTGTCGGATCGGCGGGGTCGCGGGCGAGCTGTTCGAGCGGCGGTCTTTGGCGTTAACATCAAGGTTGGTCATGGAGCCCGCGGAAGACAGGCAGCCGATGAAGAGCTCGGTCATCGCCCGAGTCTATGAGGTGGCTGCCGAATGTAAGCACGACGACTGGGATGGCGAGGAGGGACGGGGTATCCCGCAGGTTGTCGTCGATCGTGCCGTCACGTTCATTCGTGCTCTTCCGGATGGCATGCTCCTCCCGGAAGTCGCTCCTGAGCCTGATGGATCGATCTCGTTCGATTGGGTGATGAGCCGCACGAGAGTTTTCTCCGTCAGTATCGGCTCGACGGACCGGCTCGCTTTTGCATGGATCGATGGGACGGATCGTGGTCACGGCGTGGCACGGTTCAGCCGAGTTTGAGGAAGTTTAGGGAGTTTATCGGAATGTCATAAACTCGCAAAAACTTCCTATAATCGGCTTCATGGACCCGATTTCCAACCCATTTGCACCTGGAGCGGGCACGCCACCTCCCGAGTTAGCGGGGCGAGACGAGCTGCGCGAAACCGTGCGGGTGGCAATCGAACGCGTCCGTCGGGGGCTTCCAACGAAGAGCATCATCATGGTTGGACTCCGAGGTGTCGGAAAAACGGTGCTTCTCGACCGTATGCGCGAGGATGCGGAAGCATCCGGCATTCATACCTTACGCATCGAGGCGCCGGAAAAGCGTTCACTTCCCGCGCTCGTGGCTCCGCAGCTCCGGCAGGCTCTGCTTCGCCTTTCGCGTACGGAGAAAGCCTCTGAGCTCGCGCGCCGCGGACTCCGAGCGCTCGCCGGTTTCGCGAAAGCTCTCCGATTCAAATTCAATGACATCGAAGTGGGTCTGGATCTCGAGCCGGAGCCTGGACTCGCCGATAACGGCGATCTCGAGCACGATCTGCAGGCGCTGTTCGAAACGGCGGGCGCCGCGGCCCAAGCGGCGGAAACGGCACTGGTCATGTTCGTGGATGAGCTCCAATACGTGGAGGAGAACGAGCTCGCCGCGTTGATCACCGCTCTTCATCGATGCGCTCAGCGGCGGCTGCCGGTGACTCTCGTCGGCGCAGGGTTGCCGCAGTTGCGGGGACGGATGGGGCGAGCGAAGTCGTACGCGGAGCGCCTGTTCGAGTTCCCGCAGATCGGACCGCTCGATCCTCCAGCAGCGCGAACGGCGATCGAAAAACCGGCACACGCGCAGGGTGTCGCCGTCGACGAGTCGGCGCTGGACGAAATCGTGACCCAGACCCGCGGGTATGCCTACTTTCTCCAGGAATGGGGCAAGCACGCCTGGGAGTGCGCCGACGCTTCACCGATCACGGTCGATGACGTGGAGGTCGCCACCGTTTCGGTGATCGCTGCTCTCGATGAGAGCTTCTTCCGAGTCCGTTTCGATCGGTTGACGGCGGGTGAGAAGAAGTACCTTCGCGCGATGGCGGAGCTCGGTCCTGGCCCGCATCGGTCCGGAGATATCGCGAAGAAGCTGAAGCGGGAAGTCACATCTCTCGGGCCGACGCGAAATCAATTGATCGCGAAAGGAATGATCTGGAGTCCCAGCCACGGCGACACTGCCTTCACCGTTCCGCTGTTTGATGAATTCATGCGACGCATCATGCCTGGTGATGACTGGAGTGACTGATCCGCCAGGCGTGTAGGAAGCCGGGCTGGCGGGCGAGTTGAGGCGAGTGCCGGCCAGACTAAAAGTCCGGCCCACAGGTAGGCAACTCGGATTGCCCATCTGATTGTTGGAGGCCGCCCCGATTGGTGGAGGTGGTCTTCCCGGTTCTTCTTTGGTGTGGTGGCGGCGGCGAAGCTTCAGCCCTCCCCTGACCGCAACGGTCGATACGCCGCGTCCTCCCCTCGGATCTCCCCCCAGAGTTGCCTCATCCCCGCTCTGCGCTGGCGGGAACGGTCGACCCACTCGGTTGGCGGATGGGCGCCCGGATCGAGGCGGATTCCCCAGACCGGTTCGTAGTGATCGGTGTGCAGGGAGTAGCGGGCGTCGCCGATGACGGTCGGGTCGGCAGGGTCGCGGGCGAGCCAGTGGTCGGAGAACCAGGCGAAGCGGTGGAGGTCGCGGTGGGGGTCGTTGCCGGCGGGGACGAGGGGGAGGGTGGCGATGGGGGCGTGGGTGGGGGTGCCGCGCCAGGGGATGCGGAGGCGGTCGAGGTGGAGGGTGTTGCCGGTCTGGTAGATGGAGCGCCAGATGATGGTGTTGCCGACGGTGGGGAAGACGGCTCCGCGGTGGACGGGGTGGCGGCGTTGGGTGGCGAGTTGGGTTTGGAGGGCGCTTGCGCGTTCGCGCTGGAGGTAGCCGATGGTGAGCCAGGTGAGGGCGAGGGTGAGGGCGATGGGGACGAGACGTTTGCGGGCGGTGAGGGCGGCGATGGTGGCGATGAGGAGGAGGGCGGTGAAGAGGGGGTCGATGATGGAGATGATGTCGAGGCCGACGCGGGTCCGGCTGAAGGGCCAGTAGAGCTGGGTGCCGTAGGTGGTGGCGGCGTCGAGGAGGGGGTGGCTGGCGTAGGCGAGGGTGGCGGCGAGGATGGTCCGGCGGCGCTGGGTTGGGTCGGTGCGGGGGAGGAAGGGGAGGGCGGCGAGGAGGCCGCCGATCGGGATGAGAAGGAGGGAGTGGGTGAAGCCGCGGTGGTGCTCGATGGCGAGGAGGGGGTCGGCGGCGCTGCGGATGAGGATGTCGAGGTCGGGGAGGAGGGCGGCGGCTCCGCCGATGAGGAGGGCGCGGCGCCCGAGGTGTCTGCCGGTGGCGGCCCAGGCGAGGGTGGCTCCGGCGAGGGCGTGGGTGAGGGGGTCCAAGGGGGCGAGTTTAGCTGCGTCGGCGCGAGGGGGCGAACGCGATGCTTGGCAGGAGGGAGGTTGCGGCGAGAGGGGGCGAGAGGGTTCGGTCTCGCGAGAGCCTGCCCACGAGGACGTGGGCGGACCGGCCGACGGTGACGTCGGCGGTCCGGGGCGGCGCCTGCGGCGGCGCAGTACAGCGGCGCTCTCATGGAGTGCTGTCCAGGCGAGGAATGACAGATCACCGACAACTGACCACCGTGCGACGCGCCCTGTTATTGTCATCCTTCGCCGCCATGCTTCCCGTTCCTGCGGAGATTCCTGCGGCTCAGGATGACAAATCGGGGCCGACGGTGACGTCGGCGGTCCGGGGGCGGTGCCTGCGGCGGCGCAGTACAGCTCTTGGCTTGTGGGGCGCTCTCCTGGAGTGCTGTCCAGGCGAGGAATGGCAGACAACCGACAACTGACAACCGACAACGTCTACGGCGCTTCGGCCTGGCGCAACCCTTCGAGTGTCAACCGGCGGTTGGGGTAGCGTTGGTGGACGCGGCGGAAGGCTTCGGCGGCTTCGGGTTTGCGGTTCATGGCGAGGAGGAGCTCGCCGGTGAGCTCCCAGGCGGGTTTGACGGTGGCCGGGGGGCCGTATTCGAAGATGAGGGTGTCTTCGGTTTCGGCGGCTTTTCGGGCGAGGCGGAGGGCTTCTTCGCGGGCGCCGGCGTTGAAGGCGAGGGCGGCGTCGAGGGCCTGGGCCATGACTTCGGCGGATTGGACGTCGGTCGGGGAGACGGTCTGGAGGCGGCTGACGGCTTCGCCGCCGGTGGCGAGGGCGGCGCGTCCGGTTTCGATGCGGCGGGCGAGGTCGGCGCGGGCCTGAAGGGCGAGGTCGCGGTTTTTTTGTTCGAGGGCGGCGAGGCCGCGGGCGAGGTCGTGTCCGGCGAAGGGCACGATGGCGGTGATGCCGGTGGTGTCGACGGGCTGCGACATGGATTGCGACAGGGAAGCTGGTCCGCTGCCGCGGGTTTCGACGAGCCAGGTGGCGCGGGTGGCGGCGAGGTGGATGCGGGCGGCGCCGGTCGCTTTTTTGGCGACGTCGTTTTCGACGATCTGCACCAGCTTCGCGGCGTCGTCGTTGCGTCCGACCTGGAGGTAGGCGTGCTCGAGCCAGTACAGCGGGTGGTATCCCCCCATCTCCTGGTCGCGCGCGGTTTTCATGGAGGCGGTGTTGGAGACGATGGCGTCGTCCCACATGCCGAGGGCGAAGAAGATGTGGGACGGCATGTGCTGGGCGTGGGAGGCGGCGGGGGCGACGGTGGCGTAGAGGCGCGCGGCGCGCAGGCCGAGGGGGGCGTGGACGGGGTCGTCGTAGGCGTGGATGAGGTAGTGGAGGGCGCCGGGATGGCGGCGGTTTTTCTCGTAGACCTCTTCGGCGATCGCGGCGGCGCGCATGTAGTTTCCGGTGTCGCGGACGTCGCCGGTGAGGCCGATGAGGGAGAGGGCGTAGAAGGCGCGGGCGTCGAGGTCGCCGGGGTGGCGAAGGGAGAGGTCTCGCATGGCGTCGCTGTAGGCGGCGTTGCGCTCTTTCCGGTCTCCGTCTCCGTAGAGGATGTCGACGGCGGCGAGGTAGGCTTTCTCGCGATCGGTGGGGGCAGCCTGCCGGCGCTCCGCGGCGGTGGCGCCGAGGCGGGCGAGGACGGCCCGGGCGGCGTCGCGATCCTGCTCGCCCCAGATCGGATGGTTGTGGGTCATCGCCTCGCCCCAGTACGCCATGGCGAACGAGGGGTCGATTTTCCGCGCTTCGGCGAAGGCCCGTTCGGCGGCGGCGTATTCGAAGCTGTGGAGCAGCAGCACGCCGCGCAGGAATGCCGGCCGGGCTTCGGCGGAACCGGAGCTCGGGAAGTCGATCTCGCCGAGGGACAGCGCGGCGGCCGGCTCCTTCGCGGGAGTCTCGTGGTGATGCTGGGCCGCGGATGTGGCGGCGAGTGCTGATGCGGCGATCAGCATGAGGAGCATGCGCGTCATGGAGCCTCCTGTGGCGCAGGGATCATCGCTCACTCGAACCGCGGGTGACAATGACGGACTGTGGTGCGGGGCCGGAACGCGTTACCCTTGTTTCCATCTTGCCGGAACATGACGCGACCGTTCTCATCGTCGACGACAATCCTCCCGATCGTCAGCTCCTGAGCGCGTATCTCTCCGAGGAGCCGTATGCGCTCGATTTCGCGAACGACGGGATCGAGGCGATGGAGTTGCTGGAGCGGGAGCCGCTGCCCTACGACGTGGTGCTGCTCGACCGGCAGATGCCTCGGATGGGGGGCATGGAGGTGCTGGCGCGCATCAAGGCCGATCCGCGGCTGCGGACGCTGCCGGTGATCATGCAGACGGCGATGTCGTCGCGACAGGAGGTGATCGAGGGGATCCGCGCGGGGGCGTATTACTACCTCACCAAGCCGTACGACGCGAGCACGCTGCTGGCGATCGTGGGGACGGCCTGCCGCGATTACGCGCAGTACAAGTCGCTGCAGCAGGCGGTGCGCCAGGGCATCCATTGCCTGACGCTGATCCGCAGCGCGACGCTGTACATCCGCACGCTCGAGGAAGCGCACGATACGGCGGCGGTGTTCGTGAACGCCTGTCCCGATCCGGAGAGTGCGGTGATCGGTCTGACGGAGCTGCTGGTGAATGCGGTGGAGCATGGGAATCTCGGGATCAGCTATGAGGAGAAGTCGGCGCTGAATGCTTCCGGCACGTGGGAGGCGGAGGTGCGCCGCCGGCTGGCGCTGCCGGAGAATGCGGAGAAGCGGGTGGAGCTGGTGATCGAGCGGGTGGAGGGAGAGCTGCGGTTCACCATCCGCGATCAGGGGAAGGGGTTCGATTACGAGAAGTATCTCGACGTGCATCCGGAGCGCGCCTTCGACAATCACGGCCGCGGAATCGCGATCGCCCGGGCAATGTCGTTCGACCGGCTGGAGTATCGCGGGAATGGGAGTGAGGTGGTGGCGGTGCTGGGGGTGGCGGCGGTGCAGGCTGGCTGACGGGTCAGACTAAAGTCTCGTCCATATGCGACCCAGGTTGACGGAGGGGACACCAGACGATGGCCGCGACGCGACTCAGGATCTTCATCAGCAGCGTCCAGAACGAGTTCGCGGAAGTTCGCGCGAACCTCAAAGTTTTTCTTCTCGGTGACGCGGTCCTGCGCCGGTTCGTTTCGGAGGTCTTCCTGTTCGAGGATCAGCCCGCGAGCGATCGCCGCGTGGACGAGGTCTACCTGGATGAGGTGGACCGCTGCGATATCTATCTCGGCATCTTCGGCAACGAGTATGGTTCGGAGGATCACGAAGGAGTCTCTCCTACCGAGCGGGAGTACGACCGGGCGACACGGCGGCACAAGACCCGGTTGATCTATGTCTGGGGCTCGGAGGACGATCGGCGCGCACCAAAGATGCGCACACTGATCCGGAAGGCAAGCGGCGAGCTCATTCGACGGCGCATCGAAGATCCGAGTGCGCTTACCGCGGAGGTGTACGCCAGTCTCGTCGATCACCTCGATCGACGCGGAGCGCTTCGGATCCCGCCCTTCGACACCGCTGCCGCCGAGGGGATAACGATTGCGAGTCTGTCACGGAAGCGGGTTTCGTGGTTTCTCGAGACCGCGTCGCGAGAGCGGGGATTTCCGCTGACGCCGAAGACTGCGACAAAGAGCCTCCTGACGCACTTGAATCTTCTGAACGAAGGAAAGCCCACGAACGCCGCGCTCCTGCTCTTCGGGGTCGATCCGCAACGGGTGCACCGCATGGCCGAGACAAAGTGCGTGCAATGCCACGGCACGGCATATGAGCGCCCGTTCGTCTCCTACCAGGTCTACGGCGGCGATCTCTTCGACCAGGCGGATCAGGCGCGTGACTTCGTGCTGTCCCGGATCAATCGCAGCGTCGGGCTGCGGAGTGAATTCGTAACAGCGCCCGCCGAATACGAGCTTCCGTCAGGCGCAGTGGCCGAGGCCATCATCAATGCCATCGTTCACCGGGACTACAACAGTAATGCGTCGGTGGAAGTGCGTCTCTTCTCGGATCGGCTCGAGGTGTGGAATCCGGGTGCGCTCCCCGGCACGCTGACTGCGGAGAGCCTCCGCGAAGATCATGCGTCGGTTCCGAACAACCCACTCATTGCTGATCCGATGTATCTCGCGCGTTACGTCGAGAAGGCGGGCACCGGGACGCAGACGATCATCTCCCTCTGCCGCGACGCCGGCCTCCCTGAACCGGAATTCGAGGAGCGGCACGGCTCGATCGTGGTCACGATCTGGCGGAACTGGGTGACTGACGAGGTCCTCGCCGCGCTCGGCGTGAGCGATCGCCAGAGACGGGCCGTTGCCCACGTCAGGAAGAACGGCCGGATCGTGAATTCCGAGTATCAGGAGATCGCTGGAGTTCCCCGGAAGACGGCGACGCGTGATCTCGACGATCTCGTGGAGAAGGGTGTGTTCCGGCGCGTCGGTGAACGGCGCGGGACGCACTACATCCTGGGCCGGAAAAAATGAGCCGGTTATGAGACATATGAGACATCGCACGGACCGTGGCCAAATGGGACAAGTTTGAGACATATGGGACATCGGTCCAGGTGAGCAAGGTTGTCGTGACGAGCCCGACGGCCCCTCCACCCTCGGGCGCGTTCTGTGAAACGATGACCCTCTATGCCTTTTTCATCTTTTGGACTTCATCCCGATCTTCTCCGTGGCGTCAAGGAGCTGGGGTTTTCGCGGCCGACGCCGATTCAGAATGATGCGATTCCGCCGGCGATGCTGGGGCGGGATGTGCTGGCGGCGGCGGCGACGGGGAGCGGGAAGTCGGCGGCGTTTCTGCTGCCGATCCTGCACCGGCTCATGGGCAAAAAGCGTGGCACGACGCGGGCGCTGATCCTGACGCCGACCCGGGAGCTGGCGGCGCAGATCGATGAGCATCTGCGCGATCTGGCGATCCACACTCCGCTCTCCGGCGCCGCGGTTTACGGCGGGGTGGGGATGGGGCCGCAGGAGCATGCGTTCCGGAGCGGCGTGGATGTGCTGGTGGCGACTCCGGGCCGGCTGCTGGATCATTTCACGCGCCCTTACGCGAAGCTGGACAGTCTCGAGATTCTGGTGCTGGACGAGGCGGACCGGATGCTGGACATGGGGTTTCTCCCTGATATCCGGCGGGTGCTGCGGCACATTCCGGTGAAGCGGCAGACGCTGTTTTTCTCGGCGACGCTGCCGGCGCCGATCGTCCAGCTCTCGCAGGAGATGCTGAAGAATCCGGCGATGATCTCGATCGAGCGGAAGGCGGCGCCGGCGATCGGGATCACGCAGTCGGTGTTCCCGGTGTCGCAGGAGTTGAAGATGCCGCTGCTGGAGACGCTGCTGGCACGCGGGGAGATCCAGAATGCGATCGTGTTCACGCGCACGAAACATCGGGCGAACCGGGTGTTCGAGCGGCTGGAGCAGACGGGGGTGAAGGTGGCCCGCATCCACGGCAACCGGAGCCAGGTGCAGCGCACGGAGGCGCTGGCGGGGTTCAAGTCGGGGAAGTACCGGATCCTGGTGGCGACGGATATCGCGGCGCGCGGGATCGACGTGGAGGCGCTGTCGCACGTGCTGAATTTCGACGTGCCGAATGTGCCGGAGGATTACATTCACCGGGTGGGCCGGACGGCGCGCGCGGAGATGACGGGGGATGCGATTACGTTTGTGGCTCCGGATGAGGAGGAGGATCTGCGGGCGATCGAGCGCGCGATCAGTAAGCGTCTTCCTCGGGTGACGGTGCCGGATTTCGATTACAAGCAGAAGCCGGCGGCCCGGCTGGAGATCCCGGCCCAGGAGCGGTTCGCCGCGCACCGCGCGCGGAAGGCGGAGGATCGTGCGAGGGCGGCGGCGAAGGCGGCCCGGAAGGGTGGCGCTCCCGTTGCTGGTTCGCGAAACGCGCCTCCGTCGCGTGGTGGTTCGTCGCCTTCGGGACGGGGACCGTCTTCCGGACGTCCGGCGCATCGGCCGGGACCGGCACGCGGCACCGCGGCACCGCGGCCGGGCAGT